>Ga0187821_10000223_pt1 | contig 13112 bp, 9 predicted proteins | sample NC_wetland_sal_i_20_FD_132442 | JGI IMG/M metagenome (GOLD analysis project Ga0187821, IMG submission 132442) | Wetland sediment microbial communities from Neuse River Estuary, North Carolina, USA - SourceSoil_1 | ecosystem: Environmental > Aquatic > Freshwater > Wetlands > Sediment | place...
ACCCAGAACGTCTTCGGGCCCAGCGTGTTGAGCTGGTCGCTCAGGCCTTTGTCGAACCCGGCGATCAGCGCGCCGATCACCATCACCACCATCACGCCGATCGCGACGCCGAGGATCGTCAGCGCGGCCCGCACCTTGTTCGAGCGCAGCGAGTCGAGGGCGATGCCGACGCCTTCGAGCAGTGGAGTCACGGCGTCATTCCTGCCGCAGCGCGGCGATGGGGTCGAGGCGGGCGGCCCGCATCGCCGGATACACGCCGGCCACCACGCCGACGCCGCCGCCGACGACGATGCCGAGCATGATCGACGACGGGGCGACGGTGGCGGGCAGCGGGGTCGCCACGTTGAGCAGAATCGAAATGCAGATGCCGGCGCCGATGCCCAGCGCCGCGCCGATCACGGCGATCGTCACCGATTCGGCGAGGAACTGGCGCAGGATGTCGCGCCGCCGGGCGCCGAGCGACTTGCGGATCCCGATCTCCCGCGTGCGCTCGGCCACCGCCATCAGCATGATGTTCATGATCACGATGCCGCCGACCACGAGCGAGATCAGCACCAGGCCGGGGCCGAAGATCATCAGAATGCGCTCGATCTTGCCCCAGAAGTCCAGCACCCCCTCCGAGGTCTCGAGCGCGAAGTTGTCGTCCTGGCGCGGGCGCAGGTGGCGGCGGCTGCGCATCACCGCTTCCGCCTCCTCCATCGCCTGGCGCATCTCGGGCTCGGAGTTGGCCTTCACCATCAGCGCGTCGATGACCCCGGGCGGGTTCACCTCGCGCTGGATCGGCGACAGGGCGGGGGCCACGACGAATTTGTCGAGCGAGATGCCGAACAGATTGCCGCGCCGCTCCGCGATGCCGATCACGCGGTAGGGAAGACCCTTGACGTGGATGTACTTCCCGAGCGGGTCGACGCCCTCGAACAGGCGGTCGGAGAGGTCGTGGCCCAGCACCACGACCGAGACGCCCGCCTTGTCCTCCTGCGTGGTGAACGGCCGTCCTTCCTCGATCTTGATGTTGCGGATGTCGAAGTACTGCGTCGTCGCGCCGTTGAGCGAGACCTGGCTCACCTTCTTCAGACCGTATTGCACGTCGCCGCGGTCTTCCGACCACCACGCCGTCAGCACCGGCAGGTCCATCGCCGCGCTCACGGCATTGGCGTCCTCGAAGGTGATGCGCGGGCGGCGCGCCCACGCCCGCCACGTCGAGTCGGTGACGTTCGGGGTGAAGTTGGGCCGCTTGCGCAGGTGGAACGTGTTCACGCCCACCAGGGTGCCGGCGAACTTGTCGGTCATGTAGGCGTTCACGCCGTTCACGATCGACCACGCGCCGATCAGGAACGAGACGCCGATGAACACGCCGATGAGCGCGAAGCCGCTCTTCAGCTTCTGCACCCGCAGCTGCATGAAGGCGAGACGGATCGCTTCCAGGACTCCCACGTCAGGCGGCTTTCAGCTGGTCGGTCGCGATCAGCCCGTCGCGCAGCGTCACCACGCGCGCGGCATGGGCCGCGATGTCGGCTTCGTGCGTCACCATCACCACCGTCTGGCCCTGGCGGTGCAGATCGCCGAACACCTGCATGATCTCCTGGCTCGTCGTCGAATCGAGGTTGCCGGTCGGCTCGTCGGCCAGCAGGATGCTCGGGTTGTTGACGAGCGCGCGGGCGATCGCGACCCGCTGCCGCTGGCCGCCCGACAGCTCGTTCGGCTTGTGGTCCATGCGGTCCCCCAGGCCGACGCGGGTGAGCGCCTGCGCCGCCTTGTCGCGGCGCTCGCGCGACGCCAACCCGGCGTAGATCAGCGGCAGCTCGACGTTGTGCAACGCCGTGGCGCGCGGCAGCAGGTTGAACGTCTGGAACACGAACCCGATTTCCTTGTTGCGGATCCGCGCCAGGTCGTCGTCCGCGAGATCGGAGACCTTCTGGCCGTTGAGCCAGTACTCCCCCGCGGTCGGGGTATCGAGGCACCCGATCAGGTTCATCAAGGTCGATTTGCCCGACCCCGACGGCCCCATCACCGCCACGTACTCGTTGCGGCGGATCTGGAGGTCCACGCCACGCAACGCGCGCACCACTTCCGACCCCATGTCGTACTCGCGCGCCAGCTTGTGCGTGAGAATGACGATGTCGGGGAGCGGCGTGTCGCCGGTGCGAAACTCCTGCGGCCGGCTCACGACGACGTCCGTTTGGTCGTGTCGGCGGGGGCCTTCATCGCCCGCACCGCCGACCCGTCCTTCAGGTCGCGGATCGCCTGGTACGGCCCGGCCACGATCTGCTCGCCTTCCTTCACCCCGGAGAGCACCTCGAAGTACTCGTCCCCGGCGATGCCGACCTGCACCGGCCGGAACGTCGCCTTGCCGTTCGTCACGATGAAGACGCCCTCGGTGTCCTTCTTCTTGCCGACCTTCGACGTGTCGCGCCGCGTCTCCGGCGTCACCGGCGTGTTCTCGCGCACGGTGAGCGCGATGATCGGAATCGCCAGCGCGTCCTTGCGCGTATCGGTCACGATGCGTGCCGTCGCCGACAGATCGGGGCGCACGTCGTGCGGCGGGTTGGCGAGCGTGATCTCCACTTCATAGTCGACCGCGCGGTCGTTCGTGCCCGTGGCCGCGGACGCCGCCGCCTGCGCCAGCAGCGCGCTGTTGGCGATCTTCGTCACCCGGCCGACGAACACGGTGTCGGGGAAGGCGTCGATCGACACCTCGACCGAGTCGCCGAGCTTGACGCGGACCACGTCGGTCTCGTCCACGTTCACCTTGGTCTGGATCACGGAGAGATCCGAGACGGTGAGCAGCAACCCGACATCCTTCGAGAACGTCCCGGGCACCGCCATTTCGCCTTCTTCGACGGCGAGGCGGGTGATGCGCCCGGTCATCGGGGCGACGATGTGGGTCTTGGAGAGCTGGTCGCGCGCCGCCTGCACGCCGGCGCGGGCCTGGTCGACCTGGTGCTGCGCCGAGTTGGCGACCGCTTCGGCGACATTGTACGCCGTCTGCGCCTGGTCGAGCTGCTCGTCGGAGATCAGGTTCGGGTTCTGCTGCTTCAGCTGCTTGGACCGCTCCAGCGCGCGGCGCGACTGGTCGCGGCTCGCCTGCGCCTGGACCCACGCCGCCTGCGACGACGCATAGGTCGCCTGGGCCCGCTCGAGATCGGCCTGGTAGATGGTCGGATCGATCTGCAGCAGGAACTGGCCCTTCTGCACGAGGTCGCCCTCGTGCACCGCCAGTTTCGTGATGCGGCCCGTGATGTCGGGGCTCACGTCGACTTTGGTCTTCGGCTGGATCTTGCCGCTCGCCGTCACTGCCGCGATGAGATCGCGCCGCCCGACTTTCTCGAAGCGGACCTCCGCGCCGCGCTCGCGCTTGGCGCTCGCGCTCATGACGATCAACCCGCCCACGAGCACGACGCCAACGACGCCGATCGCGACCTTGCCTGCCTTGGACATGTCTCGTTCCTTCCGGTTAACGCAACGGCCGGCCGACCGCAGCTTCGAGCTGGGCCACCGCCTTGTGGTAATCGTAGACCGCGCTGATGTAGTCCGTCTCCGCCCGCAGCCCCGTCACCTGGGCGTCGAGCAGCTCGAAGAAGGTCCCGGAGCCGACCCGGTAGCGGTCCGTCGCGAGCTGCAGCTGCTCGCGCGCCAGTATCCGGTTCGTGTCCTGGATCGCGACCGACTGAAACGCCGTCTGCAGCGTGTAGTACGCCAGGCTCACCTCGGTCTGCAGGCCCAGGGCCCGCGCCCGCACGCTCTCCTCGAGGTTCTGCTGGCTCGCCTTCGCCTGGGAAACGGTCTGCGCCTGCGCGAAGTTGGACCACAACGGCAGCGTCACGGTGAGGCGCGCCTGGAACGGCTGCGCGATGAAGCTGAACGGGAAAATGCGGTTCTGATCGCGCAGCGACTGTTCCGCCGCCGTCGTCCAGACGAATCCGGAGCAGTCGAGCGTCGAGAGCCCGTTGTTTTGCCGGATCGTATTGTTGTCATTGCACGCGGTGTACTGTTGCTGCGCCCCGAGCGCGCTCTGATTGACCAGGCTGTTCAAGTCGTTCCCGTGCGCGAGCTGCTGCGTGAACCCCGACCACCCCGCCGACAGGTCGAGGCTCGGTCCCCAGCCCGAGCTGGCCGACTTCACGCCCCACGACGCCGAGCGCTCGCGCGCCCGCAGCGCCTGCAGGGCGGGGTTCTGCGCCTCCGCCATCGTCAGCACGTCTTCCAGTTTCCACGCCGGCGCCGTGACCGGGAAGGTGTCGGTGAGCTGCACCGAGTCCACGGTCGTGGGGGCGCTCACGCCGATCTGCTCGAACAGCCGCAGCTTCTCGACCCGCTGCTGCGTCTGTGCGCGCAGCACCGCCACTTCGGCCTGGCCCAGCGCCACCTGTGCCTGCCGCACGTCGATCAACGTCGCCTGGCCCACGGTGTAACGCGCTTGCGCGAGCCGCAGGAACTCCTGATTGCGCGTGAGCAGCTGCTGCTGCACGCCGACGTTGTCCCGCGCCTGCAGCACCGTCAGGTACTGCTGCGTGACGCCGCTCTCCAGCGTCGCGCGCGCGCCGTCGATGTCCGCGTCCGCCGCCGTGAGCTGCGCCTTGCGCAACCCCGGCGCCGACAACGTCGCGCCCGACAGCTGCCAGTCGAGCCCGATGAAATAGCTCGAGCTGACCGTCGCGTACGTCTGCGAGAAGTTCGACGTCAGGAACCGCTGCGAGCCGGTCCCCGAATAGCTGAGCGTGCCCTGGGCGTTGGCCTGCGGGATGATCAGGCTCGCGAAGGCGTTGCGGTTCGCCCACGCCGCCGGGCCGCGGTTATTCAGTGCCTGCAGATAGGTCGGGTTGTGCTCGCGGGCGATGCGCAGGGCGTCGGCCAGCGACAGGGTCGCCGGCACGCTCTGCTGTTGCTGCGCCGCCGCCGGCTGGGCAAGGCCCAGGAGCGCGATACTAAGAAGAAAGCGGTTCATGCGAATCCTTGGCTGGCGAACGGTGACGGTCGACGGCAGTCGGAGAACTTGTGGAACCTACCGCGGGACCGTCGCCTATACGGGTACGGTTGAGGTCCGGTTTCGAGTCGAGACACCCGTGCCGCTATGACGGAAACCTAGCGGCGCCAAGGGCTTCCGGGCAGGGTCAGCTGGGGAGACGCTCGGCGGTGAGTTTGCGGTCGGGGAGCTCGACTTTCATGAGGCGGCCCCCGCTGCCCAACCACAGATGCACCGGTCCCGAGGGCCCTCCGCTGATGAGCACGTGCCGCAGCGTGGCCTGGTCACGGTTCAGCGTGGTCGACTCGGCGCCGAGGTCCTGGATCGCGACCCGCGCCCGGACGGCGCTGCGCGGGAAGACGACGGTGAGGCTTTCGGGCGTCGCCCGGGCGCGCCACGCGACCAGCAGGTAGGGTGTGAAGACCGAATCGTCGATCACGACGAGGGCGCGATCGGCGGGCAGCTCGCGGGCGCGCTCCACGCCGGGGCTGACATACCGCAGCGTGAAGCGGTTGCGGTTCGGCCGGCCGGAGATGTACAACGGAGCCGGTCCGCTGCTGACGTCGAACGACAGCGCCTGCGTCATCGAGTCGCGGCCGATCTCGATCAGCGGTTTGTACAGCGCCGGCCGTCCCGTTCCGGTCCAACGGGCGTTGGCGTCGAACAACCAGCCGCTCGTGCTGTCGCCGACGCGCCGCTCCAGCACGCGGAACGTCTCGCGTCCCACTTCCTGCGTGTCGGCGCGAATCACGAAGGTGCCCTGGTCGATCACGCCGCCAGCGATCGGGGCCTGGAGCAGGAGGGCGAGGACGACGATCATGCGCGGACCGGGGCAGGGGCCGGTTGGGGGACGGGGGCGGGAGCGGAGGCGAGAACTCGCGAGGCGACACGCTCCAGGATGATCTTATAGATGCGCTCGCCCTTGTCGGCGGTCGCGAGCGTGGGACGCCCCAGTGAGCCGGGGGAGAGCGCGGGCAGCGGCTTCGTCAAGCCGCGCACATGGCGCCGGGGATCGGGCGGCAGGAAGTCCTGGGCCAGGTCCATACGGACCAGGGCGGGCGCAAGATAGAGCAGCAGCGAAGTGTCGAGCTCGCCGCCGTGCATCGGCGACTCGGGGTCGAGCAGGTGATCACTCAGATCGAGGGCGAACACGTCCACTGTGAACACACGCGCGCGGTTGGTGCGCAGGGTGCTGAGCGCTTCCTGGTGCGGATCGTGGCCATGGGCTGTCAGGATGATAAACTGCTCGACGCCGCTTTCTTCCCACGATCCGAGCAGGTCGTTCATCCAGCGATGCAGCGTCTTGCGGCGCACGGTGGCATTGCCGGGGTATGCGCGGCGCGTGGCCGTGTTGACGCCGTACTCGACCGTCGGCGCGCGCAGCACCTGGAACTGCGCTGACAGGTCGTCCGCCAGCCGCTCCACGATGAGGGTGTCGCATCCCAGCGGCAGGTGCGGGCCATGCTGCTCGCAGGTGCCCACGGGAATCAGGAGACGTGGATCGCGCGCCAGGTGGGTGCGAATTTCTTCGGGGACGAGGAGCTTGAGGTGCAGCGGTCCGCTCATCTGGTGATCGCCGGGGTGGCGGCCGTCACGGCGGCCGCCGAGTGGTTGTACGGCATCAACGCCGTCTGGGCGTGGATCGCGGCCGCGGCGTGCGGCGTGACCGCGGCGGTCGCCATCCTCCCGCCGCGCCGTCCGCTCCCACTCGCCGCCGGAGCGGCCGCGCTCATCCTCGGGCTCGTCCTCATCCTCGGCATGCGTGGTGTACGCCAGATCGAGTGCTGCTGGCCGGCGCTGCGCGAGGCGCGCGTCACCGGGGCCTCGAAGCAGCTGCAGGGGACGATCGGCGAGGCCGAAGCCGAAGCGCGCCGTCTCGATTCCATCGCGGCGTTGGCGGCCGCCGATTCCCGGCAAGAGCTGTTTGCGGCGCTGGAGCGGGCGATGGCACAGGGTCCGCAGGACCTGGAGCGGGGAGTGGTCGTCTTCGGGCCCAGCGGAGCCCCGCTCGCGTGGGCGGGACGGCATCGCATGGTGCCGGGGGCCGACACGGCGGAGCTGCACGCAGTCATCACTCCATTTTACGTCACGCTCGAGGCGCGCCGCCAGACGCGCGCCGGGGGCACCGCCGTCGGCACCGTGTTGCTCGATGCAGCGCCCGCGATCGCCGATCGCGGCGGCGCCCTGTCGGTGCTGTTCGCCCGCACCCACGGCGTGGAGCTGCGCTTCGACGCCCCTGACGTCGCACCGCGCGACACCGACGAGTTCGACATCTGCCCCAGGGCCTGCGACAAGAGCGCCCCGCTGCTCATCGTGCGTCCGCGCCCGCCCTCACAGGGAGACGCGAAGCTCGCGGCGCTGTCCACCGTCGCGGGCCGCGCCGCCATGTTGATCGCGGCGCTGCTCCTCGTGCTGCTGTTCGCCGCTCCACCCGGCCGCTGGCGCTGGGTCGTGGGGGCGGCGGCAGCGTGGGCCGTCGCACGCGGGCTGTTCGGTCCCGCCGTCCTCCCCCCCGCGCTGTTCTCTCCCGCCACCTTCTACCGGCCGATGCTCGGCGAATTCTCCGACTCGGCGGGCTCGCTGCTCGCTCTCGGCGGTCTCGCGTTGTTCGCGGCGGGCGCCCTGTGGCGCCGCGGCGTGCAGCGCAGGTGGTGGAGCGTGGCGCTCGCGGGTCTCCTGCTCCTCTATGCGCCCTACTTCGTGCGCTATCTCGGGCGCGGCATCGCCCCGCCTGCCAAAGGGGTGAGCCTCGGACTCTGGCTCTCGTGGGAGACGGCACTCGCAGTCGCCGGGATGGCGTTGGTGCTGTTCGCGGCGGCGCTGGTGCGTGGTCCTGCGGAGCCGCCGCGGCGCCGCTGGACCGTCGTCGTGGCGTCCGCCTGGGCCGTCGCCGTCGGGCTCGCCGGCCTGGTCCTCTGGCAACCTTCCGGGGCGTGGCCCGAGTGGTACACGTTCCTGTGGCTGCCCGCGCTGGTCGGCGTGATCATCCCGGCGCCGCGCCGCTGGGCGCTCCCCGGAATCGCCGTTGTCGCCGGGACCGCGGCCGCGCTCGTCACCTGGGGCGCGGCGGTCGAGGGCCGGCTCGCCCTCGCCGAGCGCGACGCGCAACGGCTCGGCACCGAGCCCGACCCGCTCGCGGTCGCGGCGCTGGAGCGACTCGGCGCACAGGTGATGGAAGACCCGCCCCCGCGCACTGCCGCCGACCTCTACGCGCTGTGGCGCGGCTCGCCGCTCGCCGACGAGGACTACCCCACGACGCTCGCCGTGTGGGGGCCGCGCGGCGACGAACAGGCCGAGCTGCGACTCGCCACCGTCGACCTGCCGACGCCGCTGCTGGCGGCGCTCGCGCGCTCCGAGCCCACGAGCGGACTGCGGGTCGAGCCGCTCGAGCGCATGTGGGGAATGCACTACGTCCTCACCACGCCCGTGCCCGGGGACGTGACGCTCACCGTCGGGGTCGGGCCGCGCTCACGACTGCTCCCGGAGAGTCGCGTCGCCCGGTTCCTGCGCGGCGAGCCCGTCCTCGAGCCGCCCTATGCCGTGACGTTCACGATTCCCGTCTCCGAGCCGCCGCCGCGCACGGTGCACTGGACGCGCTCCGGGTGGACGGCGCACGGCCATCTCGGGGTCGTGCTCCCGAGAGGCGACGCCCTGGTCCACCTCACGGTGGAGCTGCGCGGCCCCTGGCCGCTGCTGGTGCGCGCGATGCTGGTCGTGCTGTACGACGTGCTGCTGCTCGCGCTGGCGTGGGGCATCGGGCGCGTCGTCGCGGAGGGCTGGCGCCCCACCTGGCCGATCCCGCGGGGCGCCGTCACGAGCTTCCGCGGGCGGCTGACGATCGTGCTCGCGGCGTTCTTTGTCGCCCCGGTGATCGCCTTTTCGGTCTGGAGCTTCGCCCGGCTGGGCGACACGACGCGCGCGTCGGGCGACCTGATGATTCATCAGACGCTGCGCGACGCGGCGGCGAGCGCCAACGCGGCGGTGACGGGAGGCCCCGAGAAGCTCGCGGAGCTGGCCGCCGACCTCGGGCAGGCGATGGACGCCGACCTCTGGTCGTACCAGGGCGGGAAGCTCGCCGGGACGAGCGCGCCGGTGCTCGCCGAGCTGGGGCTCGTCGATCCGTTGCTGGCGCCGCCCGTGTACCGCCGTCTCGCGCTGGAGGACGAGCTCGAGATGAGCGTCAACGCGCAGACCGCCGGGCGGCCGACGCGCATCGGCTACCGCGTGATCGGCGGGGAAGGGGCGCAGCAGGTCGTGCTCGCCGCGCCGCAGCTCACCGACGACGAGACGCTGCGCCGCCAGCAGGAAGACCTGGCGCTCGTCCTCATCCTGGCGACGATCGCCGGCTTCATCGCCGCGGTCGGGCTCGCGGGCTTCGCCGCGCGGACGATGGCGCACCCCGTGGCGGTGCTGCGGGAAGCGGCGCTCGCCGTGGGCCGCGGCGAAACGCCGCCGCCGTTCCCGGTCGACGCGCCGCGCGAGTTCACGCCGGTGCTGAGCGCGTTCGATCGCATGGCGCACGACGTCCGCAAGAGCGCCGCGGCCCTCGAGGAAGCGCGCCAGCGGACCGCGCAGGTCCTCGGCAACGTCGCCACCGCCGTCGTCGCCCTCGACGCCGGCCTCTCGGTCACGCTCGCCAATCCGCGCGCCGCCGAGCTGCTCGGCGCCGAGCTCGAGCCCGGCATGCGCCTCGCGTCCGCCACGCCGCCCGCGTGGGCTCCCGTGTGGCAGGCGGTGCGCGAGTTTCTCGAGGCGCCGCCGGCGGGCGGGGGCATCGCGGACCGGGAATTCACGATCGGCGGCCGCGACATCCGCGTACAGATCGCGCCGCTCGGCACGGCGCGCGCAGGGTGCGTCGTCGCCCTCGACGACACGACGGCGTTGGCGCGCGCCGCCCGCGTCCTCGCCTGGGGCGAGATGGCGCGCCAGGTAGCCCACGAGATCAAGAATCCGCTGACGCCGATCCGCCTCGGCATCGAGCATCTCGAGCGGGTCCACGCCGCGGGCAGAGCCGATTTCGACGCGACGTTGCGCGAGACCGCCCAGCGCATCACGGAGGAGATCGACCGGCTCGACGCGATCGCGCGCGCCTTCTCCCGTTTCGGCGCGCCGGGGGCGCAGCAGGCGGCGCTCGAGGCGGTCGACCTGCACACCGTCGCCCGCGAGGTCGTGCAGCTCTATGGCCTGGGCGACAGCGCCGCCACGGCGCGGGTGATCCTCGACGGGACGTCGGGGGCGCTGGTCCGGGCGCGCAAGGACGAGGTCAAGGAAGTGCTCGTCAACCTGGTGGAGAACTCGCGCAACGCCGGCGCCAAGGAAATCGTGGTCCGCGTGGAGGACGGGGGCCAGCGGCTCGCGGTGCAGGACGACGGACGGGGAATTCCCGCGGAGGCCCTGGGGCGGGTGTTCGAGCCGACCTTCTCCACCACTTCTTCCGGCTCGGGGCTGGGGCTGGCCATCGCCCGGCGGCTGGTGGAGAGCTGGGGGGGCTCGATTACCCTGAGCAGCACCCCCGGGAAGGGGACGACGGTGCGTTTAGCCTTGAAAAGGGCCCCTCGGTCTGGTGCGACGTGACCCGACTCACAACATTGTACGCCGGTCTGTGCCACCATTCACCGGTCCCCCCACGAGGTGCTTTGTGCGGCGTACGGCGGTCATCGGCTGGTCGCTGGTGGGTCTACTCGCGTGGACCGTTCCGGCACACGCCCAACTGTCGTTCGACGCCCGCCGCACCGGCATGGCGGGGGTCAGCCTCAGTCGCGATGGTGCCCTGAGCCGGTACAACCCGGCGTATCACGCCGTCCCGCAGCGCCAAGGACGCTCCGCCAAGCTCACGATTCCGATTCCCCTGGGACTGTTCCAGGTGCTGAAGGACAGCGCCGCGTTCGACATCCACAAGTCGTACTTCAATCCGATCGCGCTGGCGGACTACATCCTGCATCCGCCGCTCTATTACGAGATCAAGAAGGTCCCCGAGCCGACCAACAACGTCGAGTTCACGATCGGCAAGGATTCGCTCGTCGTGGACCTCGGTGCGTCGTCGCAGCTCGTTCCCACCGACCGCTTCAGCTTCGGCGGATCGAGCCGGCTGATGGACATCGGACCGACGATCAAGGGTTTTCACGTCGGCGTGCTGCTGTGGGAGGACCACGAGGTCGGGTTTCAGCTCGGCGATACGCTGCTGCAATTCCTGCGGCAGAAAGTCCCGGCCAGGACCAACACGAATTACACGGGGATCGGCGACGGCGTGGCGCAGGGCGGCTTCGCGCCGACGCTCGCCTATTCCGGCAAGGTGTGGGGCGACTCGGCGAAGGCGATCTACGTCGGCGCCGCCGTCCATTACTATCTGGGCGCGGCGTACGGATCGATCCGCGGCAACGCCGGGATCACGACCGGCGATTCACTGTTCACCGGCCCTAATCCCGTCACGCCGACCGTGGCGGGGCGGGTGCAGTACTCCAAATGGGGGAATTCGTTTGGACACGGCATCGGTAGCGACGTCGGGATGGTGTACACGAGCGGTCCGGTCGAAGTCGGACTCGGCATCAACGATATCGGCGCGACGTTGACCTGGACCGACACGCGGGTCGACAGCGTGCACTTCGATACGTCGGCCAACGATTTCGCGTCGCAGGAGATCGCGAACCACGTCACGACGAAGACGAAGCTGCCGGTTACCTACGTCGCGAACGCCGCGCTCGACCTCGGCACCAACACGACGGTCGGCGCCGAGGTCCTCAACAACGGCCGCGGCACGACGGTCCAGCTCGGGGTGGAGCAGCGCGTCGGGCCGCTGGCGCTGCGCGGCGGGGTGGCGCGCGATCAGCGCAAGCGCGTGCAGATCGGCGCGGGAACGGGGCTGCGCTTCGGTCCCTTCAGTCTCGACGTCGGCTTCCTGACGCACTCGAGCTCCTTCTCCAACTCGCGCGGGATCACCATGGCCACTTCCTTGTCGATCTACTGATGAACACGCGCGTGCGGAGTCTCGCGTTCGTCCTGGCGGCGGCGCTCCTCGTGGGCTGTGGCGAGGGTCGGGCGATTTTCAACGTCGACGTGCTGAGCTTTATCGGCGGCGGCGGGAATGATTCCGTGAACTATGCGGTTCCGGGCGGGACCTCGGGGACAGTCGACAATCCCCCGGTGAAGGTCACGCTGCTCAAGGGGCTGGGGAATTCCACCGTCGATTCGGTGTCGCTCGACGTCGCGGCACGGGTGCATAACCTCACCGACAGCGGCAAGGTCAAGTTCCAGATCTTTTTTGCCGGGACACAGGCCGGCACCTACCTGGGCACGCCGTATGCGCAGGACTCTGCCGTCCTGCACGGCGATACGGTCGCGACGCTCGCACCGGGCCCCATTCCCGTCCTCGCCGACAGCATCTTCGGAAAGGACACGATCTTCGTCGGAGTGCGCGTGGCGGTAACATCGCTGCCGGGGCCAACGATGACCGGCGCGGTGACCCTTTCCCGCGTCATTCTGCGCATCGTCTTACAGGATAAGATTTTCCATTAAGAGAAGCGTGAGAGGTGAGAGGTGAGAGGTGAGAAGTGTGACCTCTTGCGTCGAGCTCCGCGGTGAGTTCGCGCAGCCGACGCACGCCATCTCACTTCTTACCTCTCACTCATTTGTTTGTAGGGTGCGAGATTCTGGTGCAGCGATGAGCCGTCATTCGTGATCGACGCCCGAACTGCTGAGCGCCATGGGCCGCGGCCCCACCGCCGCGGCCTCGTGGCGCTGTTGCTGTCCATGGCGCTGGCGACGTGTACCACGGACCATGCGCCCACCGGTCCGGGCCGCGGCGGGCGCGGCTATCTGGCGATCCGGCCGCTGATCCAGGCGCCGACCAACCTCGCCGCGTTCAACCTGACGATCGATTCGCTGCGCGTCATCGCGCTGCGCCCGCCGTCCGACACCGCCGCCGACACGACCGTCTTCTTCAACCCCGATTCCTCGAGTCTCCACCTCGCGCTGCCGGTCTCGCTGTCGTCGAACCCGGAGACGCTGACGCTGATCCTGCAGCTGCTCGCGGGCAAGAAAGTGATGTTCAGCGGCTCGCAGAGTGTGTCGGTCTCGGCGGGGCCAGCCGACACGTCGGCGGCGCCCGTCGTGCCGCTCTCCTACGTCGGGCCGGGGTCGGGGATCACGCAGC
>Ga0187821_10000224_pt1 | contig 13034 bp, 9 predicted proteins | sample NC_wetland_sal_i_20_FD_132442 | JGI IMG/M metagenome (GOLD analysis project Ga0187821, IMG submission 132442) | Wetland sediment microbial communities from Neuse River Estuary, North Carolina, USA - SourceSoil_1 | ecosystem: Environmental > Aquatic > Freshwater > Wetlands > Sediment | place...
AGTAGTCCACGTCTCCGGGCTTGGTCATGCCAACCGAGGGATGGATCAGCAGGTTGGACTCCACTTGCCTGGCAGCGCGGAAGGTCAATTCCTGGTGGGCGCGATGCATGGGATTGCGTGTCTGAAATGCAACCACGCGTCGCCAGCCAAGGCGAGCGAACTCGGAACGCAGTTCCGCCGGCGTCAGGCGCAAAGAACGGAAGTCATAGTGGGAAGGCAATTGTGTGCCTTCGAGCTTGCCCCCCACATACCACGGATTCGCTTTGTTGATCGCATAGTCAGCGCCAGGATGCGCTTTGCTGGTAGTTCCAAACACAGCTTTCGCTTCTGCTGAGCGATCCGGCTGCCAGACATCTTCCACGCTAAGGACGGCCAGCATCACGCCCTCGGGATCACGCAGAGCGATCCGGCTGCTACCGGGCTTCAGGGATTTCGCAAAGACTTCGGTGACATCCAGCGTGATCGGCATGGGCCACAACACGCCGCTCGACAGGCACATGTTGTGACAGACCCCCTCATAGTCGGAGCGGTTCAGGAAACCGCGCAGGGGCGAAAAGCCTCCACTCAAAAGCAATTCGACGTCACAAACCTGGCGTGGGGTCAGATCCCACGAGGGCCATTCTTTGGAATGGGCTTTCAGTTCCGCCGCGCGGGCGGAGTCGACAATTACGTTAACCAACTCTCCGCCATGCGGAGCGATGAGGTGCCCGGTCGAAGTCAATCTGTGAACCTCCTGGGTTCAGTTTCGTAGTAAATAACTCGGTTGCCGAGGCACGCATCTCGTACGCAAGCTACCCCACATGGAGTGCGCGACGAGTTTTCCTGTGCGCATCAGTGTTTGTTTCTGGACGTGACCAAAAAAACAGCACACTGAATTCCTTTCCCGGCGGTTTGGGACAACTGTATATTACTGAAAATGATGGACTTATACAAATATTATCAGGTTCCTCGGCATTCTGCCCTAAGACGTTGCAATTCCTTGCGCACGACGGACTGCTTTTTCAATCCTTGCGAGACGAAATAAAACCATTTTGACATATTGATCTTGCGCCGAGCCGGAACGATTCGAAAGGTTACGATGGTTTGGAGGGGCGCGAACGTTGTGCGACGTTGCTCGGTTTGGCGTCGTTTAAACTGTTGGGGCGGCAAGTCTTGCCTCGCAACGTCAAAACCAACCATCACTCTTCTGGACGAAGTCTAGGTGCAGACAGAGCCACAAGTGGAGATTTACATGGCCAAGTCGGGCCTGAAACGAGTGCTGCTTGCAGGTGGAATTCTAAAGATAGCGGCTCGTTTGCTCGGCAAGGGTGCCGCCATTTTGATGTACCACTCGGTTCTGGACGACCCCTCTGAAGTGCGGGATTCGCTGGGGCAAATGATCCACAGCCGGCAGGTTTTTCAGGGACAGATGGAATTGCTCGCAAGGGAATACCATCCCGTCACGCTCGACAGCGTGGCGCGTTTTGTGAGGAGCGAGCAAGACTTGCCCCAGCGCTCAGTGGTAGTCACGTTTGACGACGGATATACCGACAATTACGAGATCGCGATGCCGATCATGGATCAGGCCGGAGTTCCCGGAGCTTTCTACGCAACCGTAGACTGCATTGAGAACCGCCGCCTGCCTTGGCCGAGCCGGTTGCGGTTCGCGTTCTTTACCACTACCAAGGCAGAGTGGCGGGATGAACACGGCAAGATCTGGAGCCTGAAGACGGCGGCGGAACGAAATGCCTGTTATCTTGCCATGTGCGATCAAGTGGCGCCGCTCGCGGCAGGGATGCAGGAGGAATTGGTCACACACATTGAGTCCGATCTCGATCGCGCTGTCCCGAGCGAGTACGGACAACGGATGATGAACTGGGATCAACTTCGTCGACTCATGGAAGCTGGTCACATTGTCGGCTCGCACACCATGACGCATCCGAACCTGGCATTTCTTGGCGCAAGTGACGCGTCTTGGGAACTGGTAGAGTCGAAAAGGCAAATGGAGTCGCGGTTGGGCCGCAAGATCGTGCATTTTTCCTATCCGTGTCCGGCACTCTCGCCCAATTGGTCGGAAGAAACGGAAGCAGAGAGCCGTAAGGCAGGATACGAAACGGCGGTAACGACCACGAGCGGATTGGCGCGACGCGGTGGCAATCCGCTGGCCCTGAAGCGCGTTCGTCCCACGAAAACGGTAGAGGGACTGCGGTGGAATTTGGAAACTGCCTTTGCTGGAAGAGCCGTTTAGCTGCTGAGTACAGCTTCCATCGAGCGGAGCCTACCTTCCTTGGCGAGAATTCTGGTTCTAGACGGGCACAGTTCAGCGGCGCTTGCCTTCACACGTTCTGCTGGCCGGGCTGGGCATTGGGTAGCGGTGGGCGCCAACCGCGGTTTGTTCGCCCCGGCGAAGTTGTCGCGCTACTGCCAGCTCGCCACCGATTACCCCGTATCTACTCAGGATGCCAGCGAATTTGTGAGTGCGGTTGTGGAATTTGCTCGCGCCCAATCCATTGATCTGATCGTTCCCATCACCGACTGGACTGTGCAGCCGCTCTCAGAGCAACGTGTCAGGTTCGAAGGAATCTGCCGGGTTGCACTCCCGCCGCGAGACTCTGTACTGACCGCCGCCGATAAGTATCAGACCATCGAACTCGCGAGAAAACAGGGGATTCACGTGCCTTGCACACGGATGGTCACAAGCACGAGCGATCTAGCCGGCCTCGGCGACATGAAATTCCCAGTTGTGGTCAAAGATCGCTTCTCGGTGCGTTGGGTCGAAGGGAGAGCCGTTCTCGGTTCAGTTTTCTACGCATTTACCGAGGAAGAACTGCGGTCCACCGTGGAGAAACGGCTACAGCTTGCCGGCGATGTGCTGGTGCAGGAGTTCGCGGCAGGAGCGGGCATTGGTGTTTCCCTCTTCATTACGGACGACGATATTTTCTTGCCATTTCAATGGCAGCGAATCCGGGAAGTTGATCCCCGCGGCTCCGCTAGCAGTGCACGCAAGTCCCTTCCTCTGGACCGAAATCTCATGAATATGAGTTATCGCCTGGTTCACAGCATCGGATTTCGGGGAATCGTGATGGTGGAGTACAAACGCGCCGCAGATGGCTCGTTGAACTTCATGGAAATTAACGGGCGGCCCTGGGGATCGATCGGATTGGCGGTGGCGAGTGGCATCGATTATCCGCGCTACTACATGGACTGGTGCCTGAACGGCACGCTTCCGCCCCGAACGCTCGCTTACCGGGTGAACATTACCTGTCGACGAGTGGTCGGGGAGATGACGCACTTGAGCAACGTACGGAAGGGGAAGCCGGAGAATTGGCCGGGAGCGTATCCAGCGTTTTGGAGCACGCTGCTGAAGGTGGCGATTCCCTGGTACCCGGGCATGCGCTATGACGACCTGTGGCTTTCTGATCCTCGGCCAGCGCTGTCGCAGATCATGAACTGGTTCCGGGTTCGCAGAAAGTCCTAACTTCGCTAGTCGCGGTCGATGGTGGTTTGCGCTGAGGAGACGGGAGACAGTTCTGAGCGCAATTTGACCTGCGCGAGCCGGTAGCCAAGGCGCTGCATCACAGGGCCCCACGCTGTTTCAATGCAGGCGACTGCGTCTGTCGACAACGTGTTTTTCCATCCTCCAGCAGTGGCGGTTCGAACAAAAGGCTTGTCCTGGCGCGTGTTCCTGGTGAGCACCCATTCCTTGCCCTCCGTTTGTTCCAGCTTGCGCAAGCGATCCGATGAACTTAGGTCAACAGCGCGCTGCAGGGCTTCTCGACTGGTGTTAATCGGAGGAAACGAGTTCTTTTGCAGGAACTCACAGATGCGCTGCAGTTCTCGGACAGGATCTGCCTTCATGTCCTCATACCGCAAGAGGATGAACGTCTCGGAGTTCCGTCGCAGAGCAAGCCAGCTGGATACGTTATCGGACCAGGAGCCCCACTTGCGGTCAAATTCGGCAGCGAGAAAGCGTGGGATGAACGACTCCATCGGGTAGTTATCCGGAATATTTCCCGCTTTGATGTTGTGGTGATAGAAGGAGACGGCGACGTCACGGGGATCACGGACGATGTAAATCACCCTCGGATACTGGGGTTGGAAGCATTCATGGCTCTTCAGAAGCCGGGGCCGGACCAAGGTGCGCATGTAGCGGTCGGAATTGAAATAAATTTCGGGGACGCGCGCTTCGATATTGGCAAAGGTGGAGGGCTCGTCCTGATAGACCAGATTGCTGATGAGGAAACGTGTCCAGGTGTTCCCGGAACGTGGGTACGAGGTTACGAAGATATCGTCTGGAAAAACAGTTAAATTGTCCCCCGCCAGCTGCGTTCCGGTGAGGACCTGCTTCACCTTTGCCAGCGCTCTCCACACACGCCGAACTGTGTTGGTGGTTCTACTCGGTGTCTGGTTCATCTATGGGCGATGTCTGCTTGCTGATGTCCTTTCCTGGTGGATGGTCCGGAAGGTGTTTTCGGCGGAACCCGTGTTGTACGCAAAGCAACGAGCGCCGCAGTCAGGTTGAGAATACACGTCTGTAGAGTGACATAGCAGCCGCGGGTTGTGTCGAGATTCCCAAAGTAAGGGTCGGGAATCTCGCGGTCGCGGGCTTTGCCATCGGCAAACGCACTGAGCATAAGGATTTTTTTCCGAGACTCGGGGTAAGAAGCCAGGAGTTCGGCCTTGTTCTGAAGGTCCATGGCGAAGATCGAATCCGCACGGGACACCATATCGGGGGTGAGCCGGCGGGCACGGTGTTCGGTAAGCGGCAAGCCCATTTCAGCAGCGGCGCAGAGCGCCCAAGGGTGGGCCTCGCGGCCTGGGATTGCATGCAGCCCAGCAGAGGATACCTCCACATCGGTAAGATCGGCTTCCAGAGCGGCTTTGCGGAAGAGAGCCTCTGCCATCGGGCTGCGCATGATGTTTCCAAAACAGACAAATATCACAAAATGAGGGTTCGGCCCCAGAAAACGGGTGTTTTGAGAGCGTACACCCAGGGAATCGAGCAGCTTCAATCGCGCGTAAACAACGCGGGCTTTTGGGCCAAGGCGAGACATGATATCGCGCTCGCGCAACAGCGGTTCGGGCACCAGGTTTCGGATCGCCTGCCGAATTCCGGATTTTTCTTGATCGCCGGTCATGCAGAACTCTGAGCCTACGGTTCCTCCTGGTAGGTTTCCATCAGTGCGACGGTGACCTCATCCATTTCCGTCGGGGTGAGTTCGACACGAATCTGCCATACGCGCTTGGTCCATACGGCCCAAAGGATACCGGCGCCATAGGGCACGAAAGAGATCACAACCTGCAGCCCAACTTGCAGGTAATTATGCGGGATAAACCAGCGCTTCAACAGCAGCAAGGTCAAGCCCTGCGGGATCACTAGCAGCAGTGGCAGGGTGTAGGCTTCCCGGATAAACGTGCCAACCCGTACTCTGAGCAGACGACACAAGTGCCGGGGCAAGAAATAGAGGGTCGTGCACAAGAGAGGAATTGCGGTTCCGGCGGCGTCTCCCACAATCCCGAATGGCCGGACCAGCACAATGCTGAGGACCAGGTTCGCGATGCTCTCCATCAAAGTGACCCAGGCATACGAGCGATGCCGTGCCATCCCGTAAAGGATTCGACCCGAAGCGGCCTGGGCCAGTGAAAATGTGATTGGCAAGACCAGCACCAGCAAAACCGGATAGCTGGCAGCCACGTAGCGGCGACCCACCCAGGATTCGATCACCGATTTTCCGAGGATCATCAAGATCGAACTGATCGGGAAAATGATAAAGGCGCAGGCACGATTTCCAGCGACAAGAATCTTACGTAAGTGATCGATGTCTCCGCGCGCGTCAGACTGGCCCGACATGGGCACGAAGATCTGAGCGAGGCTGCTGACAACTTCGGAAGCGTAGTCCAGCAGGCGGTCTGCAATCGAGAAATAAGTGATCGCCGCGACCGAGAGGAATGTTCCGATAACAATCTCGTCGGTCTTGAAGCGGAGCTTGTAGGCAATCATCAGAATGAAGCTGACAGCGCTGTAGTTCGCGATGGCGCGGAAAGCGCTGCGGTCAACGTAGTTCCAGCCAAAGCGAAGAGTCAGAATCCGGACCACGATGGCTGCGCGCACCAGCGATCCGAGAATCGGCAGCACGACAGTGATCAGCGCGAGCGTGAGCAACCCATAGCCGTGATTCAGAGCCAGAACGATGAGGACAGCCCGTATCAGTGTGGCGACCAGATTGGTAACGTTGACGAAATAGAACTGTCCCAAGCCTTCAAGAATTCCACCGAACACACCAGTGGGGAATCCGACCGCGACAGAAGTTCCCACCATGAGGAAAAGCAGTCGCGCCGTGTGGAGAAAGTCTGGCGGAATGCGGAACAGTTGGCTTACGAAGAAGCTGCACAACAGCGTCACGACCATCGCGACCGCTCCGATGGTGGTGTACGTTGCCAAACTGGTATTGATCAGCTTGGTCAGGCCTTCCTGATCTCCGGTCGCGCTGTAGGTCGAGACATAGCGAATCACCGACGAGCGGATACCCAGGTCAAACAATCCGTAGTAGCCAGTCACGGAAAAGATCAGGATCCAGATGCCGTAGGCAGTATCGCCCAGCCGATGCAGGATGAAGGGAGAGAGGAAAATGCCGACCAGGATGTTGACGCCCAGACTAAACCAGCTGGAACCGACATTCTTGACGATTTCAGCTCTGCGCATGGTCCTTGGAATTCACCTGAGCTCGAACGCGGGCAGAATGCTGAAAATCGCGTTGAGGCCGTAAGGCTGGATTTCGATTTCTTGCAGACAGCGCTGATGAACAATGTCAGGCAGCGCGATTTGCGTGGGCTTCCCGTCTATGCCATCACGAATAACATTTTTCCCCAGAGAATGTTCTCCTTGAATTTTGTTCTCCGAACGCGGGGAAGGCGGCGGTCTCACAGAGCTCCCCTCCTTCTCGGTTTTCAGGCGAGCCGCTTCTGTCGGCCACCCAACAAGCAGAAGCTAGCGACTGGAGTCCCACCACGGCAGCGCACTCAAATAGTACGTGAACTTGGGTGAGTTGCATTTGATTTCGTTGCGGTTGCAGGTGCAAGTTGGGTACCTACGAGCTTTCGCGAGTCCTCGCTAACACACAGAAAAAGCGAAACTTAGTCGAGAGGAGTTTTAGTCGTCCGGACACTTGTCAGATGCGATCGCAATTCCTTGCGCGTGAGAGAAATCTGAGAGCGAATTCTTTCGACGAAATTCGCGCTGGGCCCTCTTGAAAAAGGGATGGGTCTCGGAGGAACTAGGGTGTAATTGATTCCCGGAGTCCGGATATTTCTGCACTTTTATCCTAAGGTCTACCCCTTAAAAGACTTCCGCCTCGATGGGCGGGGGAAAAAAAAGTCGGGTTTGACTAGGGGTCATTGACATTAGCGGTTGATCGGTGCAAAGCGAGTTCGACGTTTTGAGCAGGCCACGACTGAGCTTGGTCGGCTGTGGAAAACTCATCAAGTCCTTCCTGTATGCAAGCTTACGCACCGCGACGGTGCGGGGCTCAGGCTCACTCTGATCACTTTAGTGCTACGACTTTGGTAGTTTCCTGCCAAATCATTGTGGCGGAAGAGGCTGAGGGTAGTTAATCACACTCTTAGAACTGAGAAGTTGGCACAGTGAGTGCTATGAATTCCCGTAAGAAGCTTACTTCAATCGAAATCCAGTGAACGGCTGGTCGCTGCGCTGTCCTAATGAGGGTGCCGGCGAGACAGTTAGCTCACGTCACCAAGCACATTTGAGGGGGACACTCAATGAGCGAGAAGCCCGTCCGTTTAGGGCATCGAGAACAGCAAATCGTCGAGTTGCTGCTGCAAGGCTGCGACAACGATGAAATTGCCCGTCAACTGAAGATGGCGCGGCGAACCGTCAAGGCCCATTTCAACCGACTCTTCCTGCGTTTCGGGATTAACAGTGGTATCAAGCGAGTCAAACTCGCCACACTCTTGTATCGGAGGCAACTATGTTTGGAGAAGCACGTTACGGAAAACGAATTCCCAGTGAGCGAGAGAGCAGAGTCATTGAACTGGTTGCCCGAGGACTTAAGAACAAAGAAGTTGCCGATGAAATCGGAACTACCGAGCACGTCGTCAAAAACTATCTCCGAGTCATCTACGACAAACTCGGACTTTGGAACCGAGTCGAGCTCGCACTCTGGTACGAAGCTCGAAGATTCGAGCAAGTCGCCCGAGCCTGATCAGGCTGAGGCGTGGGAGCACAGCATCCTTGGACTCAGCCAAGGCGCAGCCGCCGGGGGTACGGATCGGTAGCAAACCGATCCTGGAGGGCCCTGTTTTCTAAGGGCAACCAGATCGTTCTAAATCGCGTAATTTGTCCGCGGCCTGGACCACATGCTTCCGGGCCGCGGCATATAAAAGCACTCTAGCCTGGTCGCAGTTCTTCGGCACGCCCTCCCCAATCATGTACATGTTGGAAAGAAGCAAAATCGCGGAAGTGTTTTCTTTTCCGACTGCCTGCCACAAAAGACGAGCTGCGGCTGCGTTGTCGCGCGACCCATTCTTGCCATTCATATAATCCTCGGCCTGAGCCAGTTCGGTGGCTCCATTTCCGAAATCCGATGTCGCGACTGGCGGCGCAAGGCTTGGCGTCACAGGCTTTGCGGAGGGTTGTGGCCGAGGAGCTTCCGTCGAAGCCAATGGACGCGAAGCTTGCAAGGGAGCTTGCCCTGAAGTCGGTGCCGCAGCTCCAGGAGCAGAAGGTTGGGTCTGCGACGATAAAGCCGGCTGAGTTGGATTCTGCGGAGCCGCCACTGGTGAAGCCCCCTTTGCGCTCTCGTTCGGCTTAGGGGCTGGCTCAGATGTCTTGTCCTGGGTGGCGGCGGCAGTTGCAGATTGAGCTGCCTGTCGCGAAGGAGTCTGGCTGGGCTTCCATTGTGCGTAGAAAAGGGCTGCGATTGCCAACGCTGCCAGAAGAGCCGGGGCAAACCGACGCATCGTTGATCGACGGTCACCATCTTCCCCGCTAGCCAGGTGTTTATTGCGGAGCCACCGAATGTCTGAAGAATCTTCGAAGGGTTGCGTGCTGGACTCGATGACTGGTTCATCTAAACCCAGAAGGCTGGTGGTGGGAGCGTACCGTAAAGGAAGCGTTTCGGCGTTTCTCTGCGAGTGCCTTGTCTCGCTCTGCTGCCGCGACTCCAATTCTGAGTCGTTGGCAAGCAATGCTGTTCCGCACATTCCGCAGAATCGCTGCGGGGTGCCATAGCTCTGTCCGCACCTGCCGCAGATCTGCAAGAAAGGGGTTGGCTCAACAGCCTGGGGCACAGATTCGACTTCTGCCGTGGCCTCCTCGGAGCTGACGGGGTTGGACGGAGTGCCTTGCAGTTCCCGTAATAATTCTTCGACAGCCTCCTCGCGCTTTTCGGGTGGACTCGTAAAGTACACCTCGGCCCACCGCCCTAAATTACGGCCTAGAGTGGGGTTAAGAAGCGGATTCAAATCTGGGTTAGGCAGCTCTTTTATAGAGATAGGACTTTTGTCCTGATGAGGCACGTAAGCGTCTCCCGAAGTCTTGTTCCTCAATAATTCCACTCCGGCGAACGCCGGTTGTCAAATTCCTATCTGAGGAAAACTCTGTAGAAACGGAGGGGATCTTTCCGGGTAGGCGATTAGTCGCAGACCTTGCGGGAGGCGGGCTCAAACTGATCCTGCTGGGCATCGCGCTGGCTGGCAATCCTTCCCTGTGGTGTTTTGCCATAAAGATCGGAGCCTGGGCAGTAGTAGACAGCGCTCTGGACATCGATCCATACAGGAACATCCGGATTACCGCTATAAGAGGGCGCGGGAGGGGGCTCTGCCAGCCCCATATCGACGAGCATTTGGTCGAAGAAGGAGAGTTTCGGAGGAGCCGGTTTGCGCCTAGGCTTTGCGGGCGCGGCTGCGGCGCTGGTCGGCGAGCTTCCGGAATCCGCGGAGGTTGTCGGTTTGTTCGACGAGACCGCCCACAAAATGGCAATGAGAAACAAGAGTGCCGACGCGCCGAGAGCGAGATCGCCACGATGCTTACGAATGAAGGGAGAGTATTTCTGCCACGCGCTGCGAAGTTGCATCGCCGGCGGGGATACGGCAATGGAGCGAAGCCATACGCGCGCCTCCGGCTTTTTGGAGTCTTCGAAATCAGGTGGTGTGGATGGTTCCGTCGCCGGCGAAGGGGCTCCTTCCACTAAGGGTGCGGTGACCGACTCTTGCAGATGATCTGGAACAGGCGGCTCTGCAATCTGTAAATCCGTGGCTAATTCCTCGGTTGGCAGATCGCTGGGGCCCGGTTGGGCTGCACTTGGAATGAGCGCCTCGGAATCGTCGGAAACGGGGGGAAGTACCGGCGCCTCTTGTGCGTTTTTTTGCAGGTTCCAGAGAGTTGCCCACTTGCTTTGCAGATCGTTGCGAGGAACCGAAGCTCGCGAAGTTCCGCAAGTGCCGCAGAAGAGCTCCTCTGGCCCTAATTCACGGCCGCAATTCTGGCACTGCGTTTCTTCCAACGATTCTTCGGTCTTTTCTACTTCGGATTTTGTGAGGGCGAGGGCGGCATCCGGCGAGTTTGCCAGGCGCGCCAGTTGCGGCTTGATCTTTTCCAAAACTTCGAGCATCGACGCCCGTTCCGCCGCGAGACCTTTGCGCCATTGTTCTTCCGCGGTGCGTGTCAATGCCTCCGTGAGCAGGCCCGCCATAAGTTGAGTGGTCCTCACGTCCTGATCCTGGAAAGCGTTCTTGCTTGAGTACACGAGTTCAAGCGCCCCACCGGTCTTGCCATCATGAAGCACAGGAACTGCAATGATGGAGCCAACAGCGGCTCGCTTGGCGAGCTCCGGGTTCAACCGGAAATCGGTAGAGGCATCCGAACAACGCAGAATCACATTGTTTGCGATCGTGGTTGCCGAAAGAGTCGCCTCCGGGCGGAGGGTTTGGCCGAGTTGGCTGGCAAGAATCCCACGCGCAGACCGATAGCGCATCTGGCCTTCCTGCAGGATGCCAATCGCGGTTCCCTGGGCGCCCGTGATCTTGAGAATGCGCTCGGCGATCAGGTTTGCGGTGGCTTCCAGGTCCAGATGCTTGCTCTGGATGTCGTGCTGGATCTCGACAATTTGCGCCAGAATGCTGGTATCAGAATCGGCATCGGGATTGAGCGATTGAGGGGCAGTAGAGGAAGTTGGTTGTGACTGGTCGTGGTGCTCCTGGAGCACGTAGGCAGCCGCGAGCAACTTCTGAAAAGTCGCTTCGTCGAGTACCGGCGTGCCTTTTTTACCGCTATTCATCGTAGATCGAGCCTTATCCCTCTTTCGTGCTGGCACAGCCAATCCTTGCTCATTGTAGAGCAATTAGTGCACCAAAACGTAGCAGAGTACGCATTGCTGGCGTGGGTTCCAGGCAGCTCTTGCGGGGCTTACAGGCCTGTCGGGGCAGTCTCCCGGCTCAAGTAGAAATGGACGGCAGGGGTGATGATCAGAGACAACACCATGGAGACGACAATGCCGCCGATCACGGCAATGGCCAGTGGCTGCAGCATCTGTGAGCCGGCCCCGATGGCGAAGGCGAGAGGCAGCATACCGGCAATCGTGGCCAGGGCAGTCATCACGATCGGGCGCAGGCGTCGCCGAGCCGATAACAGCATCGATTCCTCCGGAGAAACGCCCGTGGCACGGATCTTCTGGTCCGCATCAAGCAGCAGGATGCCATTTTTGGCTACGATGCCCACCACCATGATCATCCCCATAAACGACGAAACGTTAAATGTCGTGCGCGTGACCAATAGAGCGATGAATACGCCAGAGGTAGAAAGCAAGGCTGAGGCCAGGATGGAGACGGGCGCGGCGAAGGTCTGAAATTCGAAGAGCAGCACGATAAAAACCAGCACGATAGCCAGCCCTAGGGCAAATGTGAAATCACGAAAATTGCTTTGCTGCTCTTTGTAGGTGCCTCCGTACTCAAGGCGAATGCCAGGCGGAAGATGCAGGGCCTCGACGGCCTTTTGCACTCGATCGATTGCCGTACCGAGATGGACTCCTTCAGTGCGGCCGGTGATGGAAACGTTACGCTGCAGGTTTTCGCGGCGAATTTCCGTCTGGGGTGGCAGTTCGGTGACTTTTGCGAGGGCGCCGAGAGTCGCGGTATGGCCCGAAGCGCTGGTAAGAAGTGTGTTGGAGATCGCTTCGAGCGAGCCTCGCCTTTCCGAAGGAAAACGGACGCGAACGGTGTAGACGCGATCATTGGACACAACCGGCGTGGGAGACGGCTCGCCTTCGACGATCGCGGCTGCATCGGTAGCAACTTCCTCGGGTGTGAAACCGGCGCGGGCAGCCACTGAGGGGTCGACCTGGAAATTGATCGCCGGGCTGCTGATGGTATTTTCGAGCCCGTCGAGAACATCGACGACTCCTTCCGCCCCTTTGCCCGTTTTTTCGTCGAAGCGAATTGCGTCGGCGAGCTTGGGCGCCCAGGTCTCAAGCAGCGTCGGATTCTGCGAGAACAACTTTACGGTGATGGGCTCCGGCTCGCCCGTAAGATCGCCGATCATGTCCTGCAGGACTTGCACGAACTCGACGCGGACGGCGGGCTCACGCGTCACGACTTGGGAACGGATGTCCTCGATCACCTCTTCAATGGAACGTTTACGATCAGCCTTAAGCTTCACGAGAATGTCGCCGCGATTGGCTTCGGTGACGGCAGCCAGGCCGAGTTCGGCGCCGGTGCGGCGGGAAGTGCTTTCCACCTCGGGAGTCGCGTTGATGATGCGCTCCATGTCGAGAACCATGCGGTTGGTCTCAGAAAGGGAAGCGCCGGCTGGAGTCCAGTAGTCCAGCGTGAAGCCGCCTTCGTCCATCTCGGGCATCAGGTCAGTATCGGCAAAATAGAAGCAGATGCAGGATAGGACGATGAGACCAGCGGCTCCGCCCGCCAGCCACCACTTGTTTTCCATGCCTCGACGGAGCCATCGTTGATGGAAATCAATAATGCGGCGAAACCGCGGTCCAATCGAGGCTTCTTCGGCCGCCATCAGCCGCGCGAATGATTCCTCA
>Ga0187821_10000225_pt1 | contig 13032 bp, 10 predicted proteins | sample NC_wetland_sal_i_20_FD_132442 | JGI IMG/M metagenome (GOLD analysis project Ga0187821, IMG submission 132442) | Wetland sediment microbial communities from Neuse River Estuary, North Carolina, USA - SourceSoil_1 | ecosystem: Environmental > Aquatic > Freshwater > Wetlands > Sediment | place...
ACGTCCATTCCATTTGTGCCGCTTGTTTGGTACGCCATCGGAAGATGGCTCGACGGTCTCTTGGGCTACAGCGCCCGCTTGCGTCTGCCACGGATTCTGCGGGGATTGCTTGCCGTTCCCGCAGGTTCAGGGCTTTGCCTTACGATGATGACCAGTTCTGCGCGGCGACCCGGTGATTGATGTAAACAGGCGTTAGTACTCATTGACCGGGCCTACCCCGAAAGCGGGGGTTTGAGTGCTATCGCGATTTACCGCCAGCCATCCTTTCGAGGTGCCGCCAACTCCAAGGCTTTCATTGACTTGCCTGTTTCGCAGACGTAACATTTCGCGCTAGTGATCGGTCAGACCATCTCGCACTATCGCATCATCGAGAAGCTCGGTGGTGGAGGAATGGGCGTTGTATACAAGGCCGAGGATATGAAGCTCGGCCGGTTTGTTGCCCTCAAATTTCTGCCGGATGATGTAGCCAAAGACCCTCAGTCTTTGTCTCGTTTCCAACGCGAGGCAAAGGCCGCTTCCTCGTTGAACCATCCGAACATTTGTACGATCCACGAAATTGACGAGGCTGACGGGCGGACCTTCATCGCCATGGAACTGCTGGAAGGTCAGACCTTGCGGCACCGGATCGCCGGCAAGCCGGTGGAAATTGAAACCGTGCTCGATCTTTCCATCCAGATTGGAGATGCCCTCGATGCTGCACACTCGAAGGGGATCATTCACCGTGACATCAAACCAGCGAACCTCTTTGTTACGCAGCGAGGTCAGGCGAAGATTCTCGATTTCGGCCTGGCCAAGGTTACTTCTAAGCCGGAGAGCGCTGTCCTGAGCGCACTGACTATCGAGTCCGCAGAACATTTGACGAGTCCCGGCGGCGCGCTGGGCACGGTCGCCTATATGTCACCGGAGCAGGTACAGGGGAAGGAACTCGACGCACGCACGGATTTGTTCTCGTTCGGTGTGGTGCTCTACGAAATGTGCGCCGGTTTGCCCCCCTTTCGCGGTGAAACTTCCGCGTTGATCTTCAACGCCATTTTGGAACGTGCTCCGGTCGCTCCGGTGCGATTGAATCCCGATGTGCCCGGCGAACTGGAGCGCATCATCAACAAGTGCCTGGAGAAAGATCGCGACCTGCGCTACCAGAGTGCGAGCGAACTGCGCGCGGACTTGAAGCGTCTGAAGCGGGACACGGAGTCCGGGAAAGTGCTTACCGGAAGCGGCATCCAAGTCCCAGCGCAGGCGCCTGTTGCTGCCAAGCGGCTGCGACGTCTCCCCGTCGCCGGCATCGTTGTGGCCTTGGCGCTCGTGGTCCTGGCGGCTTTCTTCCTTCGGGGTCCGCTTCCACCGCCCCCAATAGTTGGCACGGCACAGCTCACGTCCGACGGAAACCCCAAATTTAGCTTGATTACCGATGGCAGCAGGCTCTACTTTACCGAGTTTTCCGGTGATCACTTCATCGTTTCGCAAGTATCGATAGCGGGTGGCGAGAATGCAGCCATTCCAACTCCAGTGCCAAGCCCTATAGTCCAGGACGTCGCGTCCGACTCCTCGCAACTTCTTTTGGGGGAGTCTCATTTCGCTCAATTGGACAGTCCTCTTTGGCTGCAACCGCTGCCGGCGGGCTCGCCGCGAAAAATGGAGACCACAGGGCATGATGGCACATGGCTACCCACTGGCGAACTGCTGTTTGCCAAAGGTTCAGATGTGTTTCGTGCAGATCATGATGGCGGAAATGCCCGCAAGATTCTCACCGCTGCAGGTATTGTCGGCGCCATAAAGCTTTCCCCGGACGGTTCGCGCCTGCGCTATACGGTTTCGCTAGTGGCCGCAGGTGTGTCTTCTTTGTGGGAAGCCCGCGCCGACGGGACTGGTCCGCATCTGATGTTGTCCCCTGACTGGAACACGCCTCCGCAGGAATGTTGCGGCAATTGGACATCTGACGGACGGTACTTCGTATTCCAGAGTACCCGCAACGGACTCTCCAGCCTTTGGGTGCTGCCCGATCAGAATCCGTTCTGGCGTAGGGTCAGCCGCGACCCCATGCAGCTGACAACTGGTCCAATAAACTTCGGTAGCCCACTCCCGAGTCGAGATGGCAAGAAGCTGTTCGCACAGGGCTGGCAACCGCGCGGGGAAATGGTGCGTTACGACGCCAAGTCCGGTGCGTTCCTGCCCTTCTTACCCAACAGCGACGCAATCCAGGTCGACTTGTCGCGCGACGGCGAGTTTGCGGCTTATGTCCGGCTCAGCGATGCGACCTTGTGGCGAAGCAAAGTCGACGGAAGCGACAGGATTCAACTGACCTATCCTCCGCTGCAGGTGACCGTGCCTCATTGGTCGCCGGATGGCAAGCAAATCGCCTTCAGCGGTGCGAAACCGGGCGACCCCAACAGGATCTATGTTATTCCCGCTGAAGGCGGTAGCCCGGAACAGATTTCGTCGGGGAAGAGCGACCTCGATCCTACTTGGTCCAAAGATGGAAGCGCGTTGATGTACGGCGTACTCCCACTCCCGGGTGCCCCCGAGCCCGCCAAGATCATGTTGCTCGATCTGAAAACGCGCGCCGTGACCCAGGTCGCGGGCTCAGATGGAATTTGTTGCCCGCGCTGGTCTCCGGATGGCCGGTGGGTAATCGCGATCAGCGCCGACAACCAGAAATTATTGCTCTTAGATATGTCCACACAAAAGTGGCGCCAGCTGGCGGACAAGATAGGAACCATCGGCTACATGACCTGGTCGCGAGACAGCAAATACGTGGGTTTCGACACATCGTTCACGGTCGATCCAGCATTTCTTCGCGTGTCTCCCGCCGACGGACAAGTAGCGCGAGTTGTAAGTCTGAATAACATCCGTAGGTTCTTCCCGCAATGGGGGGAATGGAGCGGGATGGCGCCAGACGGCTCGCCCCTACTCGTCCGCGACATCAGCACCCAGGAGATCTACGCGCTGGATTGGAAGTTACCGTAGAGTCTTCCCAACGCTCTCCAGGACAGCCCTATCTCCATATCCTGCGAAACTCAATCCTCCCTCAGTGCGGAGAAATTCCTAACTGTCGAGAACAGGCGTTAGCACAAGCTTGCGCTGTTTGTTCGCCGGAAACCGGGTCGATGAGTGAAATGGCGATTTATCAATAGTTATCTGCTCTGCGGTGGTTTGCCAATGAGCGCATCGAAGGCGCGGCCCTTGAACACTATTTCGAGTTCAACGTGACCGACCGCCCACAGCCGGTCGCCGTCCATGATGCGGCACTCGATCAGAAAGTGTCCGGGCCGGTACTGCCTCACGATTTCAGCAAGTTCGTCGGGATGCTTTTCCAAATCGCGAATGTGGTTTTCGGCCGGCTGACGCTGCTCTGGCGAAAGAGTCCGCTCGACGTCGAGTTTCCTATCGAGTTCCCGGATTTCAGCGATGGCTTCGGTGGGGTCGATCGGGATGTTGAGATACCAGAGGAGCGACGCCTCATTGCATGCGCCGGAGATCTGGAAAGGCCCACAATCGCTTCCGCCCGTGACGTTGCTGAAGGACGGAACAACGGTTTTGGTCCCGTCGTCGCCAATCTGATAAGCGACCGTTTTGAGACGCAAAGCGAAGCGCCCAAAACCGGGTTTGGGGTCTGATGGCCACGGGCGTCCGGGTGCTCGGCAAGTAATCTGTATCAAGCCCAGGTTGCTCGCCTGGGGGACGCCGAAAGGAGAACGACTGAGGATGCTTCTGTCGTCGATAACGCAGGAGGCTTGTTTATCGGCCGCAAACGCCAGCGAGGACAACAGCAGAATTGCAACAATCATGTAATACTTCATGCCATCGTTCTCCCAACTGTCGATAACAGGCGTTTACACCAACTACGACCCGGAACTTGTTCCATCGTGTGTTTCCGCAGGGTTCTGAGTGTAATGGCGATGTTACGACAGTAATCGCGTTGAGCCGAAGTGAGCACAACGCGATAAGATGCCGCTGGAACTGTTGTCAGGCTCCAGATGAAGTATCGGGGGCCCGTTAGATATGGGCTTGGGACGGCACGATACGTCTTCTACCTAGTCCGTGTCCTTGCCTTCCCGCTTGCGTTCGCGGAACACCTGTGTTGTTACCGTCACCGGCGATCCAAAAAGCGACCCTTGTTCAAATAGACCTAACGCCTGCACGTTGCAAGGCCCCGGTCCTCCTCTGCTAAAGCAACCTAGATCGATTTCTACGTGGTGCTTTTGATTGTCCTTGGTGTTCTTTACCAGCGCGACGAATGTTGTCGACACCGAAACAACCTGATCACCGGTCCCGTTAAGTGCCCACATGTAAAAGCCACCTGTTTGGCTGGCCACGACCGGCAGCGGGAGAACAGTAGTTTGGGCATCCCCGACGTACTGGAAGGCCCCCACTGACCCACCTGTGGCCCGCACAGCGGCGTCAACATGGACTGCGAACGTGCACGATTCTCCTGTCCTGGCAGGGCAAGTGACTTCTAGCGGGGGGACGAGAGGGGTAAAAGCCCCGGCGTCCGTACACGAATCACAGGCCGCCGAAAGTTCCGTATATTGTCCCAACTGAAATGTCGTGTCCTCCAATTTGAGACTTGCTGTTTGAACGGTCGGCGCCGTCTGAGCTATCGCCGAAGACGAAAGCAAGAGGGTAACTGCTGCTATGCTGCGCATCGTTTTCTTCATTTGTCGCCTCATCTCAATTTTGTTTCCATTGCCCTCGCGAAACCGTCGTTGCCGTCTGCACGGCTGAAACAAGAATCAGCAGAACGTAGGGCACGACGATTAGGCTACGAGCGGAGCCCATGCTTAAACCCCAGAGTTTTCGTTGGGACCGGAGCCGAGCGACTGGCTATCTAGGAACCGTGCTGAGGGGGATCGGAAACCCTGCGCAAGGGGGGAGAAGCGCTGCGCAACTAGATGCAGAGAGCGTAGTGCTGGACCATATGGCTGGGAATGGCCCTTTTGTGCTATCTGCGCGGCTGACACTCGCTTCGGAGTAAACCGCTACTGGAGTTCATCCCATTATCCACCGCACTATCTTGCGGTTCCACATTGCATTGAGAATTGAGCTCTCAACTGTCGTAAACAGGCGTTCTCACCAGTTTGCGCCGTTTGTTCGCCGCGGTCCCCGGGTCAATGAGTGAAATCGCGATTTATCGACCGTCATCGGAAAGTGACCAGCGTTTTAACTACACTGCTACTTGTCGATTCGGGGGACCGCCGTTCGACGTATGATTGGAGGAAGAAAATACCAATGAGGGCATCAGGGGATCCGAAAGTGGTTCCACCCACCGACCGCGAAAATTCACCTCGGAACTCCCCTGAGGGAGAAAACAACGAGGCAGCCAAGAACCAAAAGGACGGTCAGCGCCACATTCTTCGACGGGTTGGCATCGTGCTCGCAGGCTTGCTCGCGGTTATTATCTTCACCGTCTGTTACTTGGCGTTGCACATAGAAGGAGACGCAGTCGGCAGCGTGTCGAAAATGACGACCTCCAGGGATGGCACGACCATCGTCTATGAGCAGACAGGTACGGGGCCTGTGGTCGTTCTGGTATCCGCCGCATTGGCAGACCGTGGCGGCACCAGACGGCTGGCCGACCGCCTGGCTAAAGACTTCACAGTCGTCAACTATGACCGCCGAGGTCGCGGCAAAAGCACGGATACTCAGCCCTACGCGGTTGAACGTGAGGTTGAAGATATCGAAGCTCTGATTGATGCCACCGGCGGATCAGCTTTCCTGTTTGGCAGCTCTTCCGGTGCGGTCCTCGCGCTCGAAGCCGCCAGCAAACTCGACGGCAAAGTTAAGAAACTGTTCATGTATGAGCCACCATTCATCGTCGACAATAGCCGTCCTCCGATGCCGGACGATTTGGGGAAGCAAACCACCAAACTCGTATCAGCAGGGCGCTCCGGAGAGGCGGTCAAGCTCTTTTTTACCAAGGGTATGGGCATCCCGAATTTTGCTGTCACACTGATGCGGCTGATGCCGGGCTGGTCAAAGATGGTAGGCATGGCTCATACCCTGCCCTACGATCTTGCGATTCTGGCGGGAACACAAACCGGCAAACCCTTGGTTCCCGGCCCATGGGCTTCTATGACCGTTCCGACACTGGTTATGGTCGGAAGTCGAAGCGAAGCATTTTTCCACGGAGGGGCTAAAGCATTCGTGAGCCTTTGTCCTTACGCACAGTACCGATCGCTGGACGGTGGAAACCATGGGTCGGTTCTTTTGGCTCCCGCCTCCATAGCGGCTCCTGCCAAAGATTTCTTTCTAGGCGGAAACTGAGCGCGGGTCAAGACGACTCTTGTAACGTCTAGTAGATTCTTTTGAGCATGACTGTTGTCGCCAAGGTTCAGGCAGAGACTTTCCACCGTCTGCAGGTTGAGACATTGAGGAAAAAGTGTAAAGCCGTTTTCCTCGAAACCATCAATTTGTCCCCGATTCAGCACTTTATAAGATTACCGCAAGGAGTAATGTAGCTGTTGTAATCAGGCGATAGCGCTCATTCAGAGGTTGTGAGTGTAACCGCGATGTTTCAACAGTAAGGTCGGATTACACAATCGTCATGATTGGAACAGTCTGGAGTCTGTGGTTTTTCTTCTGGAACCTTGCGCAGCGCCTGCATCTCATATCTGGTTCTAACAGGTTGCCAACGGCTTATTCCCTGATCCGGACACGACCCAAAATGCTTCAAAGCCTTGTCGCGGTCCCCGTTATCGTCGAGATGCCTTCAGCCGTTTCGGTTACAGACTTCAGCACAAGTCTGCCCGACGATGGGAACGTGAGCGCAAACCTCTCTGTGCTTTTCTTGCCGAGGGCCTTATACACTAACGGTTCGAACTCGATCCTATCGCCTTTCCACTTTCCTCTGTGATCGTGGTATTCCCCCGTCGACGAAATCTCCATCCAGTGCACGAGGTGCTCGTCTTGGTTGTATCCCACGATGGCTGCTGCTTCTAGTGGACCGAAACCTGCCATGCTGCCGGTCAAAGTGCAAGCAACTGCTGTGCCCAACGCGGCTTGCCTACAGTCGATCTCCATGACTACCCTTTGCGGCACGGCAGCCCTTGGCTCGCTGTCCGTTCCCTCAAAGTGCCATCGTCCTGCCAAGGCGTTCACCGTCTTTTTCACCTCAGGCGGCCCCTTCGGGGATTCGTCCTTGATCTGTGGGTCGGCCAACACCGCGACACTCACTATGCACGTTAGTAACAGCAATTTCGCGGGCATGTCACACCACCTTTAGGATTCACGTCTGATTCTAAGGGATGAGACGCAACTAGCGAAATCAGGCGTTTACACAAGCTTGCGCGGTTTGCCAAACAACCAAAGTTGATGTGTGTAGTTGCGATGCACGCCAACGCGCCAACAATACTCATGGAAAAAGACGAATCACCGCTTCAACCGCAGTTCCCCGGCGGTATGACCCATCGTGCCTACAATCGTGGAAGCACGATTTTGAAAGTCATGAACATTGAAATCTTGCCTGCGGATTACAGCGGTTCAGCACTAATACGTCCAATACCCCTAGCTTCGAAAGATGCATAGAGCTTCGCTGACGTTAACTGTTGCTAGGATCGCTGGTTGTGAGTGTAATCGCGATTTATCTGATTAGAGAGGTGTTGACGTGCTGAATCTCCTATGCTAACTTTTTAGCACTGATGGCTAAAAATTTAGCACCCACGGATTTGAGCAGGCGAGAGCGCCAGGTGCTGGACGCCCTCTATCGGGCTGGACGGGCGACGTGTGCCGAAGTGCAGAGGGCCATGACAGACCCGCCCAGCTATTCGGCAGTCAGGACCTTTTTACGCATCCTAGAAGACAAAAAGATTGTTCGTCACGAACAAGATGGCGCACGGTACGTCTATATCCCAGTGGTCAAGAAAGAGCAGGCGAGCCGGTCGGCTCTGCGGCATGTGCTGAACACATTCTTCGGAGGTTCAGCGACCCAGGCGATTTCTGCACTGCTTGACGAAGACTCGAGGAATTTATCCGAAGAGGAATGGCAACGACTGAGTGTGATGATTGGACAAGCGCGGAAGGAGGGTAGCTGATGTACGGACCCAACGTTATTCCACTTCTCATTGAGTGTGGTTTCCGTGCCAGCCTTCCTGTCGGCATTGCTTGGGCCACAACACGCTTGGCATCTCGCTCCTCAGCCGCAACTCGTCATTTCATATGGGCATGTGCAATCACGATTGCATTGCTCTTGCCCCTCTCAATGATTGTGACTCCTCGCTGGAGTGTTGTCACCCCCACGCCACTAGCACGGCTCGCGTCTGTCGCGCACATAGAAGCCGCTCCATCAACTGTTCGGAGTGTTGCCACGACAGAACGAATTGGGCTGGACGCGGCGGTCGGCGCACCAAAGAATCGCCGGCCGGGTGGACTAACGCCTTGGAGAATTGCGACCTGGATCTGGATGAGTGGGACTGCCGTAGTTTTTGGCTATGTGTTGCTGGGGCACTTCGCCGCCTGGAGACTGTACCGAACAACACGAAAGATGCAGCATTCTTGGATTCAAGATGCGGAACTGTTAACGAGGGAGGCGGGATTCAGCAGGCCTTTGTCTGTCGTTGAATCCACAGCAATATCAGCGCCGGTTGTGCTTCACCTCTGGCGCCCGATCGTCGTTATGCCTGAGGCTGCAGGCCGGTGGTCCCGCGCCCGCATTCGCGCCGTTCTGTTGCATGAGTTCGCGCACATTAAACGCAACGACTCGCGCATACAAAGCCTCGCTCAGCTTGCGTGCTGCGTCTACTGGTTCAATCCCCTGATCTGGGTTGCCGCTCATCAACTGCGCCTTGAGCGTGAGCGGGCGTGCGACGACTTTGTACTGGTGAGCGGTACGAGCGGAGCCGATTATGCAACAGACCTTCTGGAAATCGCGTGCGCGAGCCCAGCTCGAAATGTAACCCATCTCGCAATCGGACTCGCCGAGCGTCGTTCTCAACTGGAGCAAAGGATCGTTGCCATAGTCAATCCGCGAACATCTCGGCACACGACGACGCTTCTTGGAAGGTTCACGGTTGCGCTTCCTACGCTGTTGGTTGCACTAGCCGCCGGTGCGGTACAGATTAAAGCCAGGGCAATACAGGCTCCCATCGGAGGAATCAAGATTCCCGTCCCTGTGATACAGGTTCGAAGTGGCTTGTCAGGACTTTCGATCAGCGGAACAGACGCAAAGATACGTTCTGTCGCTACGGAATCGAACGCAGAGAGGAATTCGCAATCGGACGGTTTCCATTGGGCCGCGCGGATGAATGAACATCAGACTGTTGAAGTGCACCTGGGGCGCGGGTCGATCCAAGTTCTACCCAGCACGGACGGTATGGTGCGTGTAGAAGCACGTACAGACAATTCCAATCGGAGCGAAATCAAAGTAGTCTCTACTCCAAGTGGAGTAAAGTTTTGCAACATCATTACCACTGCTCGCGAATCTCGCAATTACTGCGAACCCGACCCACAGAAATCACGAATTGAGGAGGACCAGCCTGCGATTGAGTTCGTGATTTCTATACCCTACGATCTACACTTCTCTGGGAGCACCGTTCTGGGAGACGTTACGGCTGAACATCCTCGTGGAGACACTGATCTGGCAAGCATCAACGGAAGTATTGCCGTGAAGTTGGCCCCCAAACAAGGAGCGAATTTCAATGGAAACGTCGTTGATGGAGAGATTGATTCCGATTTTCCTCTGAGCGACAACACACCAACCTTACCGACTGGCGAGAGACCCGCTATGAAGGCACCCAGAATCGTTCACTCGATTATTGGATCAGGCGGTCCGCGTCTCTCAGCGATGGTCGTAAACGGCAACATCCGACTACTTCGCCGGCTGGTGGAATAGTTCGGGTAGCTCGTAGACGAAAAACAGTTATCTCGAGGACAGGAGCTTAAGAAATGCGCAGAAAGAAAATCAGAATAAATTTACTCTGTGGTGCTAAAAACTTAGCACGTACGCTAATTCTGTGCTCTGTTGCAATCGGGACTGCGACAGCCCAGGCCACCCAGAAAAGAGTAGAGGATGTCCGGATTGCCCGTGTCCTTAGCGGATTGCGATCACCGATAGCCATTAAGGGGCAGCCTCGGGAAACGGGGACGCTTGACGAAGCCTTGTCTCTGAGCCACGTTCCCGGAATCAGTATTGCAGTCATTGATAATGATCAGATCGCCTGGGTACGAGGATTTGGACTGAAACAGGCCCATACAACAGGTCCTGTGACCACTTCAACGCTGTTTCAGGCGCAGTCTATTAGCAAGGCAGTCGCAGCGACTGCCACGCTGGTTTTGGTAAACACCGGGCGGCTCTCCCTGGATCAAAGTCCCAATGCATACCTAAACTCCTGGAAACTTCCGTACAACGACTATCAAGCGACGGAAAAAGTGACACTGCGGCGAATCCTCAGCCACAGCTCGGGGCTTAACGTGGGCAGCTTTGCGGGGTATCAACCCGGAGAGCCGCTGCCCAGCCTGCTACAGATTCTGAACGGTGAGAAGCCGGCCAACAATCCGCCGATTCGCGTCGAGTTTATTCCTGGCTCGAAGTCGCAGTATTCAGGCGGAGGCGCCGAAGTAATGCAGCAACTGTTAATGGATGTTACGGGCGAGCGGTTTCCGGAACTGATGAGCCGGGTGGTACTGACACCTGTGGGGATGACATCAAGCTCATATGAGCAACCTCTTCCGAAGGCGCGATGGGCCGAGGCCGCCAGCGGCCATGATGGCGACGGTGCCGTCATCAAGGGTAGATGGCTTATTCAACCCCAGCTGGCGGCTGGTGGTCTATGGACGACACCAACCGATCTTGCCAAGTGGGCGCTTGAAATAACCAAGGCATGGAAGGGAGAACCAAACAAACTGTTCTCAAAACGCATTGCGACCCAGATGCTTACTGTTCAGAAGCCACCGTACGGACTGGGAGTGGAGGTTCAGGGAACGGGTCCAAGCCTGCAGTTTTCTCATGGAGGTTCAAACCTCGGATTCCGAGCACAGGTGGTCATGTTTCCGGCCGTTGGTAAAGGAGCCGTGATCATGGCGAACGGAGATAGGGCCGACTGGGTTATTGGGAACCTAATCAGAAGTATTGCTAGTGAGTACGACTGGCCCGCACTCAAGCAAACGGAACGAGAAGAGGTTCCCCTCAGCGCCGCGCAATTGGATGCTTTGGTCGGAGTTTACTCGTTGCCACCGGGACCGTCCGGTGAGCCGGTCACGTACGAGATAACACGCACCGGGAACAACCTATTCGCGGAGCTGAAAGGGTTGGGATCCTATCCCAGGTACGAACTCTTTCCGTCCAGTGCGACCTCGTTCTTCAGCACTATCGGGCTGGACGTAAATTTCACTCTCGATGCTTCTGGACGAGCAACGAGCCTCAGGATGGGGGATTTCTCCGGCACTCGCAAACAGTGATGCCAAAATCGACGTCCAGGAGATCTGGAGTATCAACGAACGACCACTACGAAGCCGGGCTTGAGATATTCGATCGAGCTCAGTGAGCGGATGACGGGCACCCGGAAGTCAACTGTTGTTAACAGGCGATTACACTCATTGACCCGGGACAGGGCGGAATGCCCTCAATGAGTGTAATGGCGATATTACGTCAGTTGACAATCCGATCGCTGCCCGGGCCCACAATTACCAGGTTAGCGAAACCGGCTTCGACGGAACCGGCCCGTTGAGTATTTGTTTGCCGTTTACGATCAGCTTCACTGTGCCCGACAGATTCAGTCCGCCCGGACTGAAATCGACATCGAGACGGCTACTGTTCGCCGTCGTAATCTCCACTGTCGAGTCTTTGATCCAGCATTCGAAACTGACTTGCGGTTCGACATTCAAATATGAATCCGGATACTTCCGCGGGATGGAGATGCCCCAAATGCCTCGGTGTTGAGGTGTGTCAATTACAAATGAGAAATGACTTGGTCTCTGGCGAACATGTTCAAACAACCATGCCTGCATTGACGCGCGATCTTCAGGGCGAGGATTGTGTCCAACGCCTTCTGCGATGACCACTTTCGGAGGATCGCCAACTTGGGTAAGTGAATCGCGAAAGTACTCTAAGTTCGCCTGGCGGTTGGGAATTGGGTCCTGCGCACCCTTCCACAAATAGAACGGAACGTGTTCTGCGTTGGCCACCAGATTTAACTGCGGCGGAACACCAGCCGCGCTGCCTGCCATGATTCCAGCGGCGGCCCACAAATCAGGAGTACGTAGAACGATTGTCCATACGTCGTCACCGCCCCAGGAGTGCCCCGAAATATAGCGGCGATCCGGATCTATCTTCGCGAAGGTCTTGACGTCCTCAATTACTTCCCAGACGTCTGGCTCCGATCCATTTTCGTTGCGCCACTCCCCATTGCCACGCAACCACGGCACGACGACGATCGCTGCATCATTCGGCTTCCCGCCTTTGGGTTCAAGTGTGAATGTAGAAGCAACTAAGGAGAGGGGCAGATCCGACTCCCTGCCGTGCAGGTATACGTACAGAGGATACGCTTTGCTTGCATTCCAGCGTTCCGGAACACTCAGGGTATAAAATTGTAGTGTGCCGTCGCTGCGAGACAAGCGAGCAAGGTCCAGTGAACGCCGACCCTCCACGAGATAGGCTTCGGATCTCCGAACATCCTCATTCTTGAGGCCGGACTCGATAGTCTCCAAGTAACCTACCAACTCTTTTGCTTTGGGATCACGATCAGCTCCGGCGAATTGCAGCTTCAAAACGCTGTCTTCGCAGAGTGCGAGCACGGATCGCAAATGCCGCTGATAGAGCTCTGGCTGTGGTGTTGCCAAGAGGGATTGGATGTCAGTTCGAATTTGACTCAGTGCGACTTCGGGAGCCTTAGCCTGGGGGCTTCCGCCACAGAGTTCGGTTGGCCAGCCGAGTACTGCTCCCGATATCACCATCACAATGATCGCTAACTTGATACTACTCATACGATATCTGACGTTCCAGGAGCCAATTCGTAAACAGAACGGCCAGAAGTGCCCTATGTCTTGGTTCAGCCTGAAATGGAGAAGCGGCGTTCTCCGTTAGTGTAGGTTCCGCCCCTGCGG
>Ga0187821_10000229_pt1 | contig 12986 bp, 9 predicted proteins | sample NC_wetland_sal_i_20_FD_132442 | JGI IMG/M metagenome (GOLD analysis project Ga0187821, IMG submission 132442) | Wetland sediment microbial communities from Neuse River Estuary, North Carolina, USA - SourceSoil_1 | ecosystem: Environmental > Aquatic > Freshwater > Wetlands > Sediment | place...
CGGACTCGGGATGGGCTACGTGGTCCCCATCGCGGTTTTGGTGAAGTGGTTCCCCGAGCGCCGGGGATTCATGACCGGGCTGGCCGTGGCCGGATTCGGCATTGGGTCGCTGTTTTCCGCGCCCGCCGCCGGATGGTTGATGCGGCATGTGGGACTCATGCCCACGTTTGCCTACCTTGGGATCGCATACGGAATCGTCGCCATTGCCGCGGGTTCCTTCATGCAAAATCCGCCGGATGGCTGGAAGCCCGAGGGCTGGACCCCGACCGCCACTCAGGTTTCGCAACGTTCCGATCGCGATTACACGCTGAGGCAGGCGCTCGGCACGCGGCAATGGTGGATTATCTGCATACTGATGTCGGTGAATACGATGTCCGGTTTATCGATCATCAGCCAAGCCTCGCCGATCCTTCAGGAAATGGGAAAAGCGAGCGCGGAAACGGCCGCGTTCCTCGTCGGCATCGTGGCCATTTTCAATGGGGTCGGGCGCATCTTTTGGTCATGGGTCTCGGATCTGACGTCGCGAAGAATTGCATTCTTTTTGATGTATCTCGTCGAAGTGGGCCTCTTCTGGAGTTACAACTCCATTGACTCTTTGCCAATGCTGACCCTCGCCACTTTCGTCGTGGCCATGTGTTACGGGGGCGCCTATGGCATCACTCCGGCGTTTGCGGCCGACTATTTCGGGCCGCGCGAAGTCGGCTCCATTTTCGGCCTGATGATGCTTCCCTGGGCATTCGCGGCCGCCTCGGGACCTTACATCTTCGCCTATTTGCGGCAGGAGAACGGAAACTACACGCAAGCTCTCCATTTTATTGCTGTGACGATGACGATTGCGCTCATCCTTCCGATCATTGCTACTCCGCCCCACAAGTTGAACCGGACGGAGAATGCGCAGGTCGGGACCCGGCTGGCAGTCGGTGCAGTGCCTGGCGATTCCTCTGAGAATTGAACACTCAGAGCGAATCCCGCACAACGTAAAGCTATTCCCAAGATTTGTTGTTGTTTCCGCGGGAATCCGGCTTAAAACTCTTCTTCATCCTCAATTGGTTTTTTCTTGGAGGTCTTGGAAGTCACGAGGATACCCCGGGATTTCAAATCCCTGAAAATCGCTTGCCGGTTCTCCAGCGGGATCGCTCCCGGAGGAAAAACTCCCGCCGATTCGCGCGGGAAATGTTTGATGAACAGCGAGGCCATGTGGGCCGTGGCGTAAGAAATGGGTGAGAGCGCCAGTCCGCGCTGGCGGATCTGATAGAGCGAAGGAAACGCGGCGTCGTAGCGGATTTCCGTAGAGCGATCCTGCTTCGTCCCGCGCACGATGACGGCGGCGGCAAACCTGGCGTTTTGCAGCTTGCCCTGGCGGATCATGCGCGCCACCTGCCGTGGACTCGGCGTTTTCGGGAATCGCGAGGCGACTAGGCCCCGTGATTTGGAGAGTTTTCCCTGCCGGTACCAGCGCCGCAACCGGTCGATTTCGTTGCCGCCGATCTTTACGTCCATGTCCTTCAGCTTTAGAAAATAGGGAACGGTGCCCACTTCATCCTGCGCCGCGAGGACGACAGTGGTCTCGCCGATCGGCGGTAGGAAACGGAATTTTTCCGGTTCGCCGAAGCGTTTGCCGTACCGGAAGCGGCCGTTGCGCACGACGCGGGGAAGGGAAATCGCCTCATCGAAAGAAACTTCGGCCGACCACTGCGAAATGGGATCATCGCTTTCGATGCTCTCGTACAGCCGAATGTAGACTGCGTCCACCGAGTCCATCATCGCGGAGGCGCGAGCCACCAGCAGATTCGTCAGCCCCGGCGCGGCTCCGGTCGTGATGACGGCGGCGCGATTCCTCTTCTGGAAGCGCTCGTCGAAGCGAAGTTGTTCGGCCTTGAACGGATTGCGCATGAGGTGCGCGCTCAGGTCGACGTAGTGCGCGCGGATGCGCAGGGCGGCTCGCAGGACAATCTCATTGAAAACGGAGGCGCTCGCGTTCACAAGCAATTGCGATCCCCTCGCGGCGCGCACGATGCCCCAAAGGTTCCGCGCATTGACCTGCACCAGCGGAATCGCGCTCTTCTTGCCAAGAAAGCGGCGAGCGCGGTCGAGGTCGCGGTCGCCGCAAGTGACTTGGTGCCCCTGCCGCGTGAGCAGGTGTGCGAGATAAGAGCCGGTTGCTCCAGTGCCCAGAACGAAGATGCGCATTGGGGCAAAACTCTACCACATTCGTTTCGGGATTAAGCTTTTTGTAGCACAGGCTTCAGCCTGTGGGTTTCCGCCACGGCACCGGGACGAAACCCCACAGGCTGAAGCCTGTGCTACCACAGCGTCTCCACTGGAAATGCGCCGCACAATGAATGACAATGGAACCGCACCAGGCACCCTTGCATCCAAATGAGCAAGGATGAGGTCGGACAATCGGAGTGCTAGTCCAGGGCTTTCCCAGGCAAAATCAATGGACCCGGAAGAACACGAACCGAAACTCTTCAGTCTCTCGGAGGCGGAGCACGCCCGGCGCCAGGTCGAGCCGCTTCTGATTGATGCGATGGAGGGGCGCCGGTTGATGGGTGACCTGGAGGAAAGTTTGAGCGCCATCGCCAACCGGATCCAGATCATGGGCGGCATCACCATCGACTACGATGTCGCAGCCCGGATGCGCGCCGACCTCAACCGCGTCGTCGCCAAGGTCAAGGACGCTCTTGACCAGATCCAGGCAACAGGCTGCATCGTGAAGGACCTGGATACAGGCCTCGTGGATTTTCCCTCCATGATCAAAGACGAAGAGGTGTACTTGTGCTGGCGCCTCGGCGAAGACCGCATTCGTTTTTATCACCGCCAGGATGAAGGTTTTTCCGGACGCAAGCCAATCGATCCCGAAGACACCGGCCCGCAGCATCCGATCCAATAACGAAAAATTATTTTCGCGCGGCCGCGTCTCGAGCGTCCGGGAAGGAATAGCGTGAACGAAAAATCCGAAGGCCGCCTCGCCCGAGCCGCAAGCCCTTACCTCCGCTCCGCCGTGCACCAGTCGGTGGACTGGTACGAGTGGGGCGAGGAAGCCTTTGCCCGTGCGCGCGCCGAGGACAAGCCCATCCTTCTGGACATCGGCGCTGTCTGGTGCCACTGGTGCCACGTGATCGACCGCGAAAGCTACGAGAATCCGCAGCTGGCCGCGATCATCAATCGGCTTTTCATCCCCGTTAAAGTCGACCGCGACGAACGGCCCGATGTGGACGCGCGCTACCAGGCCGCTATCAGCACTCTCTCCGGGCAAGGCGGCTGGCCGCTCACCGGATTCCTGCTGCCCGACGGGCGTCCTTTTTTCGGCGGCACTTATTTTCCTCCGGAAGACGCCATGGGGCGTCCCGGATTCCGCCGCATTCTCGAAGCGGTCGCCGCGGGATTTCACAATCGGCGCGCGGAAGTGGAAGAGGCTGCGTCCCGCCTTGCAGAAGCGGTGGCCCATGCGGAAACATTTGCGGGCGGGCGGGGAGTGTTCGATTCGCGCGTGGCGGTCGATCAGGCCGAGTCCATCTTGAATTTATTCGATTCGCGCAACGGGGGATTTGGCCGCGCGCCGAAATTCCCGCATCCCGCGGCGCTCGATCTGCTGCTCGAATGCCACCAGGCGGGCAGTGGCTTGCGGATGCTGGAAGTGGCCTCGTTCACGCTCGAAAAAATGGGCTCCGGCGGCGTCTATGACCAGGTGGCCGGCGGGTTCCATCGCTATTCGGTGGACGAGCGCTGGTGCGTACCGCATTTCGAGAAAATGTCGTACGACAATTCGGAATTGCTGAAGAATTTTCTGCACGGCTACCAGGCCGCGCGCGAGCCGTTTTTTCGCGAAATTGCCGAAGGCATCATCGATTGGACGAATGCCGTGCTCTCGGATCAGTCGCGCGGCGGCTTCTACGCCAGCCAGGACGCCGACCAGACGCTCGACGACGACGGCGATTATTTTACCTGGACACTGGATGAAGTGCGCGCGGTCCTCACGCCCGAGGAGTCGCGCATCGTTGAGCTTCGATACGACGTCGAACCGCACGGCGAGATGCACCACAATCCGGCGAAAAATGTTCTGTGGATCGCGCGGTCCATCGCCGAAGTGACGAGGACGATTGGCGGCGGCACGGAAATGGGCGAGGTCCTGCTGACGCTGGCGCGCGCAAAGGGAAAACTGCTGGCCGCGCGCTCGGCGCGTCCCGCGCCGTTTGTGGACACGACTCTCTACGTTGCGTGGAACGCGATGTTTGTCTCGGCGTATCTCGATGCCGCGGCAGTATTGGGCGGAGAGAAGGGCGCCGCGTGCCGCGCGTTCGCGCTCAAGACACTTGATCGCATGCTCAGCGAAGCCTGGAGCGACGCGCGCGGACCTGCCCGTCCGGCAGGCGGGTTTGCGCATCGGATGGGAGGCGCGCGTCTCGACGGATCGCTCGACGATCAAATTTTTGCGGGCATCGCGCTGCTGGACGCCTATGAGACGACGCTCGATCCGAAATATTTCGACGCCGCCCGGCGCACCGCGAATTTCGCCATCGCCGAATATTTTGATACCGAAGGCGGGGGCTTCTTCGATCGCGCTTCGGGCGCGCCGCCGATGGGCGGCCTCGAATTGCGCCGCAAGCCGCTGCAGGATTCACCCACGCCCGGCGCAAATTCCTCGGCGGCTATTCTGCTCGACCGACTGCACGGCTACACCGGAGACGCGCGTCACCGTGCGTGCGCGGAAGCGACGCTCGAAGCGTTTGCCGCCATCGCGCCGCAATTTGGGATTCATGCCGCGAGCTACGGACTTGCCGCCCTGCTGCATGCCCGCGGGCCGTTCGAGGTTGTCATCACGGGACGCGGCGATGATCCGCAGGCCGCCGCGCTCGAAAGTGCAGCAAATTCCGTCTACCGGTTCGGCAAAGCCGTTCTTCGGGTCGCGCCTGAGCGCATGGCGTCGCCGGTCGCACTTGCCCCGGCATTGGCCGAAACAATTCCGCACCTTCGCGCCGACGTCGCGCAAGCTCTAGTCTGTGTAGGCACGACGTGCCGCCCGCCCGTCACCGATCCCGCCGCGCTCGTCGCGCTGCTGACGCAAAAGCCTGTCGTGCTTTCCGCTGAGTGAACAAAAATCTTAGCAACGGCAATCCTCAAATAAAAAAACTCCAGTGAAAGATTGAAGTTGCACAGGCTTCAGCCTGTGGGGTTTGGTTCTTGCAAGTACGAACCCCCACAGGCTGAAGCCTGTGCCACTTAAAGTCATTCGCGGCAGCTGCGGTCCGGCGATTAAGCGCTCAGTGGTCCGGCACCGGATCGCCATTCGGGAAAAATTTCGAGATGAAGACCATGAGCGCCGCGCCCAAGTAGCCGAACGCGAAGTGCCATGGCAGGGGCGAACCCGCGCGCCAGGGAAAAACAAAAGTCCCCTCCGCCGCGGGCGAGTGGATGACTCCAAACAGGCAAGCCAGCGCGCCCACGACCAGGCACCAGGCGCTGCGTCCGAATCGGCGATCGATAAGCTCGGCCGTGGCCGCTCCCCAAATCAACGCCGAAATGATGAAACCATTTCCAAGCAGGATCACCGTGCGGACCGTTTCGCCAACGTCGCCGGTCAACTGCGTCACATGCGCGCCCACCGCACCCAGCGCCGCGGTCACTTCGAGCGCAATCAGAAAAGCAAGAGAAGGCAGCAGCGAGACCGCGACCGCCAGGCCGTGGCGCGACGGCGTCGCCAAAAAAGCTTGGGAAATCACTTCGAGACCAATGTAGACCAGGATCGGCGCAATCGCCGCTGCCGGAATCCACGCCACGAAAAACGGCAGATAGCCGAGGATGCCGCCGAGTCCTATGAACAAGCCTGTCAAAATCACATAGCCTGAGCCCGCGCCCATCGCTTTGTAGGCCGGATGGCCGATGTAGGGCGTGCTCTCCACGACGCCTCCGCAGAGGCCTGCGAGCAACGTGCAGAAGCCTTCCGTAAGCAGGATGGCCCGCGTGTCATACACATCTCCCGCAGCCGCCGCACTTTCAGTATTGTCGATTCCTCCCACTACCGTCGCTAGAGAGAATGGCAAAATAATCGGCAAGTAGACCCATGCGAGCGAAAGGCCGCCGAGGAACGCCACGGTTGGCCACGGGAAAGATAGATGGAACGCAGCGGAACTTCCCGCGGGCGCGGCGACGAGAGGGCTCACGATGTGAACCGCGCGGAGAAGCTGAAACGCGGCGATGCCGACCAGCGCAGACGCAAGCGCTCCTGGAATTTTCCCCGGAATCTTTACTTTGCCCACGAGCGAAACCAGGATGACGCCGAACGCCAGCAAACCCGGAATCGGGTCGGCGTACATTTTCAGCATGGGCAAAAGGGCGATGAGCGCCAAGCCCGCTCCGCCGATGGAGCCTAAAAGCGCGGCTCGCGGCAGGGCCCGCCGAACCGCATTTCCAAAAAACGAGAGCGCAACCTTGAACACTCCCGCAAGAACGGTCACGGCCATGCCCATCTTCCAAGCCAGATACGCGTCATGCGTCACAAGATACGCGGGACCCAAAACACCGAAGGACATTCCGAAGATGCTGGGAGCGTTGAGGCCTAGCGGCATCGCCGTCACATCGTCGCGCCCCGTCTCCTTGGCCAGGCGGCCCGCCATCCACGCGTAGACGAGATCGCCCGCAAGCACCCCGATGGCGGTTCCGGGAACCATGCGGTACAAAACGATCGACGAAGGGAAACCGAATGCGCCGGTCAGAATGCTGGCAAGAATCACGAGATTCGCCACGTTGTCGAACATCAGCGCGAAGAAGCCGTTCAAGTCTCCCGCCCGGAACCAGCGATAGCCTGTGGTCATGTCTTATCGTCTCCATCTGCCCGCGCGGATGGCCGGCGTGCAGGCGCACTTGATACTACAGGTGGCTTTGTGGCGCGAAGATAATTTAAGCGAGATCGCCGCGTTCCCGTGGGCGCCGTCGCGAAAATTCCGTTGGCAGGCCGAGCATGCGATAATTCGAGCCATGGCACGTCCCAGGAAACGCTCTGCGAACAAGCCGTCTCGACGCTCGCGCCCAGCTGAATCGGGGACGCGCTTTCAAAATTTGTCTGCTTCCCTTGCGGAGATCGGAAGGAGTTTCTATCACCGCGGATGGGTGTTCGGAACGAGCGGAAATTTCAGCGCGGTCGTGAGCGAGCGTCCCCTGCGCCTGGCGATCACGCCCACTGGGTTGGATAAAGGCGCTCTCGACGCGGATCAATTCCTGGAAATCGACGAAGCGGCGCGCGTTGTCAGCGGCAAAGGGCTGCCATCGGCGGAGACAGGACTCCACCTCGCCATTGTGCGCACTCGCGGGGCCGGCGCTGTATTGCACACTCATTCGCTGTGGAGCACGTTGCTCTCCGACAATTTCTCGGGCGATGGCGCCGTGGCGCTCGAAGGTTTCGAGATGCTCAAGGGCCTGCGCGATGTCCGCACGCATGAGCATCGCGAAATCCTTCCCATCTTCGAGAATTCCCAGGACATCGCTCGACTGGCCGAGCAAGTCGAAGCATTGCTAAGCCGCGATCCTTCCGTACACGGCTTCCTTCTTCGCCGCCATGGACTTTACACGTGGGGGAAGGACCTGGCCGAAGCCAAGCGTCATATAGAAATCCTGGAGTTCCTGCTGGAGATATTGGGCCGATCCCGAAACGGAGTATAATGGCGGAGTTCCGCATCCATTCCCGTACGGGCGGACAAGGAGTGCATCCACATGGCTCTTCTTAGGATTCCAGACGAGAAGCGTTCCATCAGCGAGGCGGGAGAGATCATGCAATACCTCGCGAGCATGGGCATTGAATATGAGCGTTGGGAGCCCAGCGTATCGTTGCCGCCGGGCGCCGGCGCCGAGGAAATCCTTGCGGCTTACGCGCCAAAGATTGAAGAGCTCAAAGCGCGCGGCGGATACGTTACCGCGGACGTTATCGACGTCAATCCCAAAACGCCGGGGCTGGACGCCATGCTGACCAGATTCAACGTCGAGCACTGGCACGATGAGGACGAAGTTCGTTTCATCCTTGCTGGCAGGGGAGTGTTCCACGTTCATCCCAAGCAGGGGCCGGTCGTTGCGATCGAAGTGGGGGCAGGGGACTTGATTCGGGTGCCCCTCGGAACTCATCATTGGTTCGACCTGTGCTCGGACCGCTGCATTCGCGCGATTCGTCTCTTCCAGGACCCCGCCGGTTGGACGCCGCACTATACCGGAAGCGGCGCCGATCGCGGTTACGAGCCGGTTTGCTTCGGACCGACCTACATTCCCGCCACCCCGGCGGTTAGTTAGCGTTGGCGGTGCCGTCCGGCGGAAACTCGATTCAAGCTATCCTCCTGGACATCGAAGGCACGACCACTCCCATCGATTTCGTCTTCCGGACGTTGTTTCCATACGCCCGCCATAGATTGGAGCAATTTCTGTCAGGACACGGAAATGAGCCGAGCATCCGCGAGGACATTGCTGCCTTGCGTATGCAGCATCGAGCCGACACTAGCGAAAAACTCAACCCACCCCCGTGGACGGATGACTCGCCCAGCGCTGAGCTAGCGTCGGCGGCTGCCTACGGAGTCTGGCTAATCGACCGCGACAGCAAATGCTCCGCCCTGAAATCGCTTCAAGGAAAAATCTGGCAGGAAGGGTATCGCACGGGAGACTTGCGCGGCGAAGTGTACCCGGATGTTCCGGGGACTTTGGCACGCTGGTCCCGCCAGGGGAAGATCATCTGCATTTTTTCATCCGGCAGCGTGCTTGCGCAGAAGCTGCTCTTTGGCAGTACAGCCGCAGGAGATTTGACCGGCTTCCTCCGCGCCTACTTCGACACCACCACCGGCCCCAAGAACGCACCGGGAAGCTATTTGCGGATCGCCGAGACGCTCGCTCTCGCGGCCCCAAACATCCTGTTCATTTCCGATGTTGCGAAAGAGTTGGACGCGGCCCGCGACGCCGGGATGCAGACGATGCTCTGCGTGCGGACGGTCTCCACGGAGCGGGTTGCGAGCACGCACCGCGTGGTCGAGTCCTTCGAGGAGATATTCCCCGGAGGATAGATCGTCCCCGCTGCAGCGCTCGTCGTGCTGACGCAAACTGCCTCAAACTTTCCACGCGTCCCCACCCATGCCTGCAATGTCTTTTCGGTTTGCCAGAACAACACGAGCGCATCGCCGTTTACGCGCCGGAAAAGTGAGCCTGTCGCAAGTTTGAAGCGACCTTGGGGAACTCGATTTCAATTCCGGGCTGGCAATACTGCATATTTTGAAATCACAAATCCCATCGCCGCGCCAAGAAATACATCACTGGGAAAGTGCTCGCTGCGCGTGATTCGCGAAAAACAGATTGCTCCGGCCAATCCATAAGCTAAGACGGGTACCCAACGATGCTTCCGGTATCGTTGCGCGATGACCGTCGCGACCGAGGTCGCCGCAAATGCATGCATCGAATAGAATCCCCCGGAATTAACCGGATTGTGCGACCCATTAAAAAAACTATCCGAATACGGCCCATTCCCGGTGTAATTCAACGGCTGCTTTCGCCCCGTAATCCCCTTGAACGGAATATCGAGCAGGAATCCATCGACTACCGCTTCTCCCGCCAAAAGCGCCGTCTCTTTCGCGTATGAATTTTTGCGCAGCCACCCCACGCCATACATTGCGGCGGGCACGGCTGCAATGAACGCTGCTGTGTTTACGGCGCTCAGATTACGATTGAATCCGTTGAACCTGGTGGTCGTGCGAAACGGCGGCGCCGTATACGGGTCCGAAGCCACCAGCGCCGCAGTCCCTCCCAGCACGCCGATGGTTGGCCACCAGTGTTTTCCTTTCGCCAGCTCTTTCGGAAACAAAAAGATTTCTTTCTGGTCTTCCAGAATATTGCCGGGCAACTTACGCAGCGACACTGTTCGATACGGCTGGCCGGGGTCTTGCTGTCCCACAGGAACGTTCTGTGTTGGATCAGGCGGGGCAGCAGGACCACCATCTTGTCCGGAGGCAGTTCTTGCCCCAGCGCCCAGCAAGAGGGAAAGAGTCAGAAGAATGTGAAGAAGCCATCTCCGCGCTTGGTGTTCCATGGGGCAAGTCTATCCTAAGGCAGTGCGCATGTGTCCGACAAACATGATTTTATGAAACTGGCAATGAGCAAGGCGGGGGCACAGATTGTGTCTTATGTGGCCATTTTGTGGATTAGATCGAAACGAGGAACTAAGCGGCTGAGTTAATGCCACGCATGGACTAAAGCGTCTCGGATCTCTACTTGCTCGCCGCCCGGTATCTTTTGCAGCCAAAACTCGAATGCGCCCGCTTTCGTTGAAATCGTCGTTGTGAGAAGGGGCTTATTCACCCACGGCACACCCGAAAATTTTACCCCGGCGTACCCCGTCTCTATCGCTGCGCGTTGGTCATCTCCAAACCAATCGTACGAAAGCTGCTGGTTCCCTTTATCCAGCCCGTGTGGTCATCTACCTGAATCTGGAGCCAGAGATTGTTCCAGTCGTAGTAGACCATTTGCACGCCTTCCGGCGCGTTGTCGGCGGGTCGCAACGATGCAGGCGCCCAGGCCGCGAGGATCGTTACGACCTGGCCTGAGGCCGGCTTTTCGACAATATCGAGCGACTGCCACCAAGTCACCAAATGGCCCGGCGCTATCCTGAACTCCATTTTGGGAGAGCCACTATCGTGATTGCTGTACATTTTGATTTCGCCCGAGGCCCGGGAAGGCCCTGATTTTTCCCGGCCGGAAGGAGCAAAGGCGGAAAACGCTGTCTGATCCGGCATCATCTCGATGCGGTGAGTGACCACGTTAAAATCAAGCAGCACCGAAAACTGAAAGAAGCCGGCACTGAAGGTACGTGAGAGCGCGATGCCGTTGCTCAGATGGGCAAAACCATCGACGTCCACCAGGGCCGGGCGGAATGGGATCAAACCATTGGCCGTCGGGTCAAAGTAATAGATCAGATGCGCAGGTTTCGGCCTGCTGCCCTGAATTTCGTCTTGCGAAGTATCGACATCGAAAATCTCTCTGCCGGCATTGGCAATCGAGAAGATCCCTACATAGCTAAATGGTTTGCCGCCCGGCGCGTCCTGAAAAAACTGAATTTCCCCGTCTTCGTTGCGAATCTCAAAACGTTGCACTCCGCCGGCTTCCGTCTTCTCGCAAAGTCCAGTTTCCGACGCCACGATCAGTTCGCCCTCTTGCGCGCAATACAGCTGGTAGGTGTGTCCGCTGGCCTTGACCGTTGCGCTTGCAGCGGTTTGAGCGGACACTCCGGACAGAATTGTGAGGAGAATGAGACTCGTCAATGAAATGGCTCACCTCCTTCAGCAAGGATACTAACAAGCAATGGAAAGCGTCGATGGCAATTTCAAATCGAAGCGGTCACCGCGACACTCTGAGCACCAAGTCTTCCAGGGGGGCGAGTAGAAAAATGAAAAGCCCGATCAAGGGTCAAGTGTTAGAATGCGAGCCTGATTCGGAGCAGCCACGCGCCTGAAGAAATAATATTAAACGTGAGGATCCGGCCATGCTCGATCGCGCGACTGCTCGTCCTCAGACCGAACGTTCTTGCTTCGGAGGAACGAAAAAGGAGCCATTCACAATGTTAAGTCACAAAAGAGAAGTCATGCGGCCGGCGAGAATTCGCCTGGGATTCGGATTGCTGGTCTTTTGCCTCGCCGCCGTTCCTGCTTCGTTTGCACAGTATCCTGCGCATTCCACGGTCGGCAAGGATGGGACCGCGGTCATGCTCCAGGACTACGCGAATCCGCCGCTCTCCAACGCGACGCACTCCGGCGCGAATACGACTGCGATCGATTACAAACTGCAACTCGGCCGCGTCACATCCATGAGAGCGGAGCCGGCCAACGCCCCGCTCGCCTCCTCGCGGATCTTCGTCGACGATCAGAGCGGCACGCTCTTTATCCTCGACACGAAGACGAAAAAATTCACGCCCTACATCAAGTTCACGGACGTATTCCCGAAATTCGCCTCCGACAAAGGCAACGCCACGGGAATTGTTTCGATCACCTTCGATCCGGCCTACGCAAAAAATGGAAAATTCTATACCGTGCACACGGAAAATCCCGAATTGCCCGGGACCGCCGCGCCGGTCAACACGCAGCTCTCCGGTTTGAATCTCACTGGATACACAACGACTGATCCGGTGAATCCGCCGGCGGGCCCCGTCCATCTCGAGTCGGTTCTGGTGGAATGGACCGATACCAATATCCGCAACGCCACGTTCGAGGGCACCGCGCGCGAAATCTTGCGCGCGGGATACGACCGCAATCACCCCATGGACGACACGATATTCGATCCCCTCGCCAAGCCAGGCAGCAGCGATTACGGAAATCTTTACATCGGCGTGGGTGACGGCGCGCAGGGAGAAACCCCTGGCCCCTCGCACACACTTCCGCAGCAGCTCAATACCCTGCTCGGGAAGATCCTGCGCATCACTCCGGACATCAATTTGCGTCCCAAGGACATGCTCAGTCCCAATGGCCGCTATCGCATTCCCTCCACCGGGCCGGACCCAAATCCATTCTTGAATGTTGCGGGGGCGCGCCCTGAAGTTTTCGCATACGGCCTGCGCCACCCGCACCGCTTCGATTGGGATGTAACAACCAAGACGTTTCTGGTCATCGATATTGGCCTGCATTATTGGGAAGAAGTCGACATCGTTGCCAAGGGCGCTAACTACGGTTATCCCGAGCGCGAAGGCAACGAACAACTTTTTGTAGACGATGCGGGAAAAACGGGCAGCCTGGAAAATCCGCCCGTCGCGTTTCCCGATCGCGACCTCCTGCATGTGGACGGCGTGGAAGAACCGGTCGTTCCCATCTATCCGGCCGCAGTCTACAGCCATTGGGAAGGCGACTCGATCGGCAGCGGCTTTGTGTACCGCGGCAAGCTGATGCCGCAGATGCGCGGAAAATTTATTTTCAATGACATGACGACGGGCCGAATTTTCTACGTCGACCTGGGCGAAATGATCGCCACGCACGGACAGC
>Ga0187821_10000230_pt1 | contig 12983 bp, 11 predicted proteins | sample NC_wetland_sal_i_20_FD_132442 | JGI IMG/M metagenome (GOLD analysis project Ga0187821, IMG submission 132442) | Wetland sediment microbial communities from Neuse River Estuary, North Carolina, USA - SourceSoil_1 | ecosystem: Environmental > Aquatic > Freshwater > Wetlands > Sediment | place...
AAGCGCGGTGAGCGACCACGGGCCCAGCGTTTTCTTCAGCCGGTGTTCGGGCGCTTGGGCGTCAGCCAACAATTTGTCGATGCTTTTGACCCTGAAAAGCTGCGAATTCACGCCCACCGCCGGGCAAAGAGTGGCGAAACTTTATCCTGAGGGACTATAAAGGCGCAACCGCATCCCTGGGTTTGTCGCAAGTGCTTACGGTGCCCAACCCTATTGCAGCCAGGCCCTATTGCGCCCAAGAGAGATTGGCGTAGCGCTCGACCAGTTTTTTCGTGCCGTGATTCGCAAAACTCACAGTCAGCTTGCGGTCATCGTCTTCGCCATCAACGTGGATGATGGTGCCCACTCCATAGGTTGGATGGTGCACGCGTTGGCCGATAAGCGGATTGCTGCTACCGCGCTTTATGCGAGGCGAAGACGGAATTGCCGATCGCACCCGCGGTGTACGCTCCCTTTCGGGAGTTGAGCCGCGACGCATGCGACGCGCGAATTCTTCGGCGGAATAGGAGTATTCGGGGTCCGGTTCGTAGCGGCGGGTTTCACCAGGAGCGGCGAGCGACCCTTCGGCGGTGTCGATTAGCTCTGTGGGGATCTCCTGGAGAAAGCGAGAAGGCGAAGATCCGTGCAGCCGTTCGGTGCCATAAATGCGCCGGTAGACCGCACGAGTGAGCGTAAGCGTATCGCGGGCGCGGGTCATGCCCACATAACAGAGCCGCCGCTCTTCTTCGAGTTCTTCGGGATCGTTAAGAGAACGGCTGTGCGGGAAGGTGCCTTCTTCGAGGCCGGTCAGGAAAACATGGTCAAACTCCAGCCCCTTGGCGGTGTGCAGCGTGAGCAGAGTGACCATGGCGCGCTCGTCATAATTGTCAGCGTCGCTCACAAGGGCGGCGCGATCGAGGAAATCGGCAAGGGTCTCGCCGCGCTCGGCGCCTTCGGACATGGCATTCACCAATTCGTTTAGGTTGTCGATGCGTGCCAAATCTTCGGCCGAATCGCGCTGGCGCAGCATGTCCAGATAACCGGTGGCTTCCAGAACAAAGGCGATAAATTGCGCGGGCGGCAGCGAGGGCATCTTGTCGTGGAGTTGATCAATCAACTCGCGGAAGCTGCGCAGCGGAGCCAGGGCGCGCGCCGAGCCGGAGTCGATTGTCTCGCCTAAAGCTTTCCAAAGCGAGCTATCGCGCTCGCGAGCCAGAGTGCGGAGCGATTCGACGCTGACTTTGCCGATGCCGCGAGGCGGCGTATTCAGAACGCGCAGCAGCGCGATATCGTCGTCCGGAAACATCGCCAAGCGCACGTAGGCGAAGATATCCCTGATCTCGGCACGCTGATAGAAGCTGAAACCGCCCAGCAGCCGGTAGCGAATGCTTCGCGCGCGAAAAGCTTCTTCCAGCGCGCGCGACTGCGCGTTCGTGCGATACATCACCGCGCAATGCACGGCGGAATCGTCGCGCTGGATCTCGCTGACGCGCTGGCAGACGTATTCGGCTTCGGCACGGGCGTCGCGAGCTTCGTAAAAGACAAGATTGGAGCCTTCGCCGCGCGTCGCGGTAAGTTCTTTGCCGATGCGCTTGACGTTTTTTGACACCACGGCTGCGGCTGCGTCGAGAATCTTCTGGTGCGAGCGGTAATTCTGCTCGATGCGGAAGACGCGAGTGTCGGGAAAATCCTTGGAAAAGCTCAGAATGTTGCCGACGTCGGCGCCCCGCCAGCGGTAGATGGACTGGTCCTCATCGCCTACGACGCAAAGATTCGGTCGCGGGCCGGCCAGTAGCAGCAGCAAATCGTATTGCACGCGGTTCGTATCCTGATATTCGTCGACGTGAAGATATCGGAATCGCTGCTGCCAGTTACGCTGCGCCTCGTCGAAGCGGCGCAAAACTTCCACGGCACGAAGCAGGAGGTCATCGAAATCGAGTGCGCCATTTTTGCGCAGGGTCTTTTCGTAAGCCTCGTAGGCGCGGGCGGCGAGCTTGCTGCGCTCGTCATAGGCGTCCGCGAGCGCTTTTTCGGGAGAGATGGCGTGATTTTTAGCAAAGCTGATCCGCGAGAGAATTTCACGCGGAGTATCGCCCGAATCGTCAGAGCCGAGATCCCTGAGGGCTAGCTTGAGAGCAGATAACTGCTCTTCGTCGTCATAGATAGCAAAATCACGTGGCAGGCCGAGCCGCGGAGCTTCGCGGCGAAGCAGGCGCACGCAAAAGGAGTGAAAGGTACTGATCCAAGGATCGCTGGTACCGGCATCAGTGCCTTCAAGCAGCACGCGAACGCGCTCACGCATTTCGTCGGCGGCCTTATTCGTAAATGTGACGGCCAGGATCGCGGAGCCTGGAGTCCCTTGTTGGATCAGAGACGCTATGCGATGCGTGATGACACGCGTTTTGCCCGTACCCGCACCCGCCAATATCAGGACCGGTCCATCGGTGGCGAGCACAGCTTCGCGTTGCTGGGGATTCAGGCTATCGAGAATGTTCATTTATCCGAAAGTCTCTGCTGGTTCGGGCCCGAGGCGAATGCATTTTAGCTGAGCGGAAGGAAGTGAGCAAACGGCGTAGGAAATTTGTTTCGCAGCCGTGATTTGAGCGAGACGCCCAGGGTTAGTGTGCTGAAGGCGCTAAATCAATTTCGAAGAAAAACAGGGGTTTCGGGTCATTCATGAAAGCAAGATCGGGCACCTCGACGCGCGCGTCCGAAATCCAGTTGTAATGCCGGTCGACATCGAAGTAAAAGAAGCCGTGCGTGGTCGCATGTGGAGCCAGCAAGTCGCTATTCAAGCCAGCCTGACGAAGATTCGCAGCGAACTCTTCCCATTCCTTATTATGAGGGCTCCGTGGCGCACCTATACGGGGAACTGGAAACCGAGGCGTAGGATCTTTCGGTTTCGCGAGAACGCGGTCCGCAACATCTTCGGGCTCAAGCGGATTAAGCCGCTGGCGCGATTGGCCGGGGACACTTACGAGCAACTGTATCGTTTTCAAATTGAGCCGAATCGGCAAGTCGTTATCGTTGCGGAAGAGAAGATCGATTGCGATTATGCCGCCGTCGTAAGGGCTATGTTTCCCGAACTTGTCCTTGTAGCGCTCGGCGGAAATGTAAGGATCAGCAGCGATCAGCAAACCCTGGTGTGAGTCGTGCGCCGGCAGGGATGCCGGATCGGGCGAGGCTGTTCTTGCGGGTGTCGAGGCCTGGCTCTGCGCTCCCGCAGTGCAGGCCCAAAGTGCCAAGGTAAGAAAGAGCAAATAAGCTTGTGCGGCCATTGAATATGATCGTGAGATGCACACCCTCTTCAGGCGTTGCCTTTGCGCATTGGATATGCTTTGAGCTTCTTCTCCCGCTACGTTCGGGCATTTATAATAATGCCTTAGTTTCTCGTTGCATTGTTGTTGCATTGCAGTAGCGATTGCGCGGCTCACATCTGCATGTATTTTCTATATAGTCTGATCACCGGGATAGGGGCGGTCATGATGGTGCCCTATGTCCTGCTGAGTGATGTCCGGCGAAAGAAATATCTGCCGAATCTCACGGAACGGCTGGGTCTAAAGTTCCCGCCGGAACTCGCGGCCGATAACGGGCGCGCTACGCGTGCCATTTGGCTGCATGCAGTCTCGGTCGGTGAAGTTCTGGCCGCAGTGCCCTTCGCTCGCTGTTTGAAGCAGCGCTTTCCCGGCTGGCGGTTGGTGATTTCGACCACAACCGCCACCGGACAAGCTCTGGCCCGCGAACGTATGAATTTCGCCGACGCTGTCTTCTATTTTCCATTTGATTGGAACGGACCAGTGCGGCGCGCGTTCCGGGCGGTACGCCCTGGCGTGCTTGTCGTCATGGAAACCGAAATATGGCCGAACCTGCTACGGCAAGCCCGAAAGACCGGCGTTCCAGTCGCAATTGTGAACGGCCGCCTCTCGGACACGTCATTTCGCGGATTTTCGCGCGCGGTGCGGATGAGCGGAGGAGTCTTGGGGGGCTTCCTCCGGCGCACCTTGAGCGACCCAACGTTGTTCCTCGTTCAGACGCAACAGGACGCAGCACGGCTGGTTACGCTTGGCGCGCAAAAGGCTCGCGTCGCGGTGACGGGAAGCATGAAATACGACATGCCTCTGCTGGAGCCGACTGCATTCGTAAATTGGCTGCGTGCTGAGTTACAACGATCGGAGCGAGGGCCCGTAGTAGTTGCCGGCAGCGTGATTGCAGGCGAAGAGATGCCCGTTCTGGAAGCGTTCGCGTCGATCCTGGAAAAATGGCCGAAGGCGCTGCTGATATTGGCGCCGCGCAAGCCGGAGCGATTCGCGGCCGCAGGTGATATCATAAGGCAAGCGGGCTGGCGGCCGATCCGGCGAAGCGGAATCTCGCTCGACGGAGTTTCGACCGCCGAAAACGTTATACAAGCGGATAAGAGCGTTCTACTGCTGGACACGATCGGCGATCTTGCCGCCACATACGCCATTGCCGATGCGGTGTTTATCGGGGGCTCACTCGAGTCGGCCGGCGGGCACAACCCGCTCGAGCCCGCGGCTTTCGCCAAAGTGCCCGTTTTCGGGCCCTCCATGGATAATTTCCGCGAGATTGCCGCGGCTTTACTCGAAGCTGGTGCGGCGATCCAGGTAGGCTCGGCAGGCGAGCTAAGCGCCGCATGGCGCGGCCTGCTCGAAAATGCTGCGCGGCGCGAGCAAATGGGATTGGCAGCGCGCGAAATCGTGGAGCGCAATCGCGGTGCGACGCAGGCGACGCTTGATCGCCTGACGGCGATCATTGAGCGGCAACGAGCGCGTACGTGACGCGCTCAGCCATCGGTCGAATATTGCTGCGGCCTCTCGGCCTGCTCTATGGAATGGGGATGCGTCTTCGAACGGCCTTTTACGATTGCGGGCTCCTGCACAGCCGCCGCCTTCCAGGTACCGTAATTAGCGTCGGGAACTTGACGGTCGGCGGCACAGGCAAGACGCCAATGGTCCTTTGGATCGCGGAGCGCCTGTCCGCTGAAGGGCATCGTCCCGCGATTCTGACGCGGGGCTATCGCGGCTTGGGAAAAGGTGCCAGCGACGCGACATCATCTGACGAGGTCGCTTTGCTGTGCCAGAGGCTCAATGGCCGCGCGCAGTTTGGTGTAGGCAAGGACCGTTACGAGAATGGGCTCGCATTGGCGAAAGATGGGGCAGAATGGTTCATTCTGGATGATGGATTTCAGCACCTCGAGCTGCAGCGCGATGCGGATATCGTTTTGCTGGACGCCACCAATCCTTTTGGATATGGGGACGTCCTGCCCGCTGGCCGCTTGCGCGAGCCACGTTCAGGGCTGGCGCGCGCAGATATTGTGATCATCACTCGAACTAGCCATGCGCCTGCGCTTGAATTGGTTATTCGCCGTTACACGAGGGCACCGATCTTTTATGCACAGACTCGGCTCGATGAAGTGCTTCGGATACCATTGATGACCGAAGCTTTACCCGAAAACCAGCGCCGGCAACAGAAATTCTTTGCGTTTTGCGGCATCGGGAATCCTGCTGCATTTTTCGATGATCTCCGAAATTGGGGTTTTTCCGTGGCGGGCCAGCGTAGCTTCACCGATCATCATCGGTATTCCGGGGCTGAAATCCATGGCCTCGAAGGCGAAGCCGCCGCTGCCGGAGCGGATGCCCTGATCTGCACCGAAAAGGACATGTTTAATTTGCCGGCTTCGTTTTCTGCGGCGCTCCCTGTCTACGCATGCCGGATTCGGCTAGCTCTCAACGATGAAAATGGCTTCTGGACGGCAGTGCGGGCCGCAGTCGGCCGGTCGCAGCCAGTGATGCAAGCATGAAAATTCTTGTGCGAGCGACAAACTGGGTGGGCGACGCGGTCATGTCCATTCCCGCGCTGCGGGAGATTCGCGGCCGCTGGCCGAATGCCGAGATCGCGATTCTGGCGCGCCCGTGGGTCGCGGATCTATATCGCGGGCAAGGTTACGCGGATCGCATCCTCGTTTACGACAATAAGGGCGAACATAAAGGCTTTTGGGGAAGGGAACGGCTGGCCCGTGCGCTTCGCCAGGAAATATTTGACGTCGCGGTGCTTTTGCAGAATGCTTTCGATGCGGCCTGGATTGCATGGCGCGCCCGGATACCCGAACGCATCGGCTATGCACGGGACGGCCGAAGCTGGCTATTGACGCGCGCCATTCCGGCTCCGGTAAGAGGCGAGAAGCCGGATCACGAAGAATACAATTATCTTGAACTGCTACGCCGGGCCGGATGGCTCGAGCGCCTGCCGCAGGTAGATGAAATCAGCATCGCCATTGCTGACGCGGACCGGAAGAAAGCGCTGGAGCGCTTATCCGCGGCGGGGGTGCGCGAAACCGCGGTGAGAATTGCTTTTGCTTCCGGCGCGGCTTATGGCTCCGCGAAGTGCTGGGAACCAGAGCGTTACGCGGCGCTCGCCGACCGGCTGATTGCTGAGTTCGGCGCGGACGTGATCCTTTTCGGCGCACCTCAAGAAAGTGAAATGGCTGTGCGCATCATGGGCGCGATGCGCAGCCGTGCCTGCAACCTCGTGGGCGCGACCAAAATCGGCGAACTTCCAGCGCTGCTTTCCACGTGCCGCCTGTTTATTGGCAACGATTCAGGGGCCATGCACGTTGCAGGCGCGGCGGGAGTTCCGGTCATCGGTATATTCGGTCCCACCGATCCCGAAGGCACTCGGCCCATGACGCCGCAATTCACCCTGATTCGCGAGCCCGTGGAATGCAGTCCCTGCTTTCTCCGCAAATGTCCGATCGATCATCGTTGCATGACGCGCATTTCGGTCGACCGCGTTTTTCGAGCCGCACAATTGTTGCTCTCCGCTGGCGATCGCGCCAAAGCCTCGAATGTTTGGAGTCAAGGCCTTGCCTGAAGCGAAGGCTCTGCGGCCGGCGGTGTTCCTGGATCGCGACGGAACCATTTGCGAAGAAATGGGTTATCTCAACCACATCAGCCGATTGCACATCTTTCCCTTTGCGGCCACGGCAATCAGGAAGCTGAACAAGGCCGGCTTGCCCGTCATCGTGGTGACCAATCAATCGGGCATTTCGCGGCGAATTTTTCCGGAGTCTCTGGTGAACGAGATTCACGAGCGCCTCAGCCGGGAATTATCCGCGGCCGGGGCTCGCGTGGATGGCTACTATTACTGCGCGCATACCAAGCAGGACAACTGCGATTGCCGGAAGCCGCTGCCTGGATTGCTGGAACAAGCGGCTCGGGAACACGGCCTGCGCCTCGATCGTTCCTTCGTCGTGGGGGATCGCTATGGAGACGTCGAGCTCGCGCATGGCGTGCGTGGCCGTGGAGTTTTGGTTCTGACGGGCTACGGCCGGGGTGAATACGAGTTGCACCGGAACGAATGGTCGCGTCAGCCCGATTTGGTTGCGGAAGACTTGTCGGAAGCTGTAGACGCGATCCTCGGAGAACTTTCGTGAGCGCCGGGCGAGGTTCCGAAGCGGCGCGGCTGATCGGCATCGTCGGGCAGTTTCACCGTCAAACCATCTTGGTGTTAGGCGATTTCGTCGCCGACGAATTCGTGTATGGAGAAATTTCGCGTGTCTCGCGGGAGGCGCCCGTTCTCATCTTGCGGCGCCGGGAGATGCATACGTTGCCGGGAGGCGGCGCGAATGCCGTCAATAACCTGGCAGACTTAGGCGCACGCGTACGTCCGGTAGCCGCTTTAGGCGACGATGCCGCGGGCGATGCGCTGGCGGACTATTTCCGCCGCAAGAAAGTAGATGCATCGGGGCTCGTTCGCGAGAGCGGCTGGACAACTCCTGCCAAGACGCGCTTTCTGGCAGGCTGGCCACATACGGCGCAACAGCAGGTGTTGCGAGTGGACCGCGAGCCGGACGGCTTAGGCGATTCCACGATCGAGGCGCTCGTGCGCAATGCGCGCGAGTGGCTCCGTGACTCTTCCGCAGTTCTTATCTCCGACTATGGTTACGGTTCGGCCACGCCGGAGATCGTCACGAAAATTCGCGGCCGCCAGCGGTGGTCGCGTCCTGTAACGTTGGATTCGCGCTACAGGCTGCACGAATATGCCCGTCTGGATTTGACCGCGGCCACGCCGAATGAAGCGGAGATCGAAGCGGCGCACAATACAAACATCGGGGGTGACTCCTCCAGGCTGGATGCTTTCGCGCGGCGTACCATGGCGCGACTGAATCTGAGCGCGCTAGTGGCCACGCGTGGGCGCCATGGCATGACCGTATTCGAACGCGGGCGTACGCCGCAGCCGCTGGCCGTATTCGGCAGCGATCAGGCTGTCGATGTGACCGGCGCGGGAGACACCGTAATTGCCGTGTTCACGGTGGCGCTGGCAGCGGGCGCAACGGTTCTGCAAGCCGCGCGCATCGCGAACTATGCCGGAGGCATTGTGGTCATGAAGCACGGCACCGCAACGGTCACGTGTGAAGAACTTATCGCCGCAATTCGATCCGATGCGGAAAAAAGCCGTGCTGAAGCAGGAAATGGACACGCGAAATAAGATTCTTTCCGTCGAGGAATTAGTTGCGAAGCTGCGCGAGCATAAGAATCGCGGAGAGCGCGTGGTCCTGGCCAACGGCTGCTTCGATGTGCTGCACGTGGGACACGCCAGATATCTCGGAGGGGCGCGCCGGGAAGGAGATGTGCTGGTCGTGGGCGTCAATTCCGACGATAGCGTTCGATCGTTGAAAGGCGAAGGCCGTCCTATTCTTCCGGCGGACGCACGCGCGCGTTTGGTTGCCGGGCTTGCCGCCGTTGATTACGTGGTGGTGTTCGAAGAGCCCGACGTGACGCGATTGCTCTCGACCTTGCGTCCGGACGTGCATGCGAAAGGAACCGACTACACCACGGAGACTGTGCCCGAGCGCGAAACCGCCCGGCGCCTTGGCGTGCACATCGCGATCGTGGGCGACCCGAAACAGCACTCCACGCGCGATCTGCTGGCGCGGCTCCGCACACTCTCTCATGCATAAAAACCTCCGTTCGGAGCCGTGTCGATTATTCGCTGCATTCGAGAAAGGAAGCAGCCTCAAAACATGAATGCTCCAGGGCCAGGTTGGGCACGCTGGCGAGCGCCTCTAGGATATCCCACTGCGGCACTTTGCCTCTGGCTGGCTCGTCCCACCTTCCGATCAATTCTCACCGGGTCTGCCGTCGCTGTAATGGGGCTGCTGATTCGAGCTGTTGCCGCAGGACATCTGCGAAAGCGTGAAGCGCTGGCCCACACGGGCCCCTATGCGCGTACCCGGAATCCACTGTATTTTGGCAGTGCCGTGATTGCGGCGGGATTTGCCTTGGCCGCACGATCCTGGGTGGCGGCCGCGCTGCTGGCCTTTTATTTTACCGTTTTTTATGCGCAGGTAATGCGCCGCGAGGAATCGGAACTCCGCGAACAATACGGCAAGGCCTTCGACGATTACGCGGCGAGCGTGCCTCTATTCTGGCCTAGGCTGCGCGTGAAAGATTCCGCGGGGCGCATGCAATTTTCCCTCCCTCAGTATGTGCGCAATCGCGAACACCACGCCGCTATCGGCGCAGCACTCACGATTGCGGTGCTCCTGGCCCTGGCGATTTGGCGGAAGTAGCAGGGAAACAAATTTACTGCAGGCGGTAAACTTCGCTGATCAGGCGGCGGAATTTGGGCCGGTAAAGTAAATCGTACACTTCGCCCTTGCCTGGGAACAGCGATTCCGCCAATCTCCGCGCAGCCGCGGCAATCTCCTGCGCCTCCTCGTAAGGCAAATCGCCTTGCGCGATGATGCTCAGAGAAAGATTAACCACAATACGCAGGCGGCGAACCCGCCTCGATTCTTCGTCAATTTCTGCGTTGGTTGGAGAAACTGGCTGAATGGAATTCATGGACCCTTCCCTGAAATTATAGTGACTGCCCTAATGTGCAGCAAGAAAGCTCTCGAAACGTTGTTTCGCACCTATCAATTCGATTCGTAGTCGGCGCTGGAAGGCTGCGCTAAAAAGCGGGAGTTTCGGCGGGGGAGACGGAAGAGGAAAGTTCCGAACAAGGCCGCGAACATGTAAGGAAAGGATGGACATTCATGGAATGGCCGTCGGTACTTACGGTAATCGCGCCGTCGCGGTCAGTGCGATACAGGCGCGTTCCTTCGGCCAGAATTCGTTCGATTGTGTCGGGGCTCGGGTGGCCAAAGGGATTCGCTTCGCCTACCGAGATCGCTGCAAAGGCGGGATGAACGGCATCGAGAAAAGGCGGAGTGCTGGAGGTTTTTCCGCCGTGATGCGGAACTTTCAGGAAATTCGTGGCGAGCTCGTCCCCGTTCCTTAGGATGCTGCGCTCGACGGCGCGCTCGATATCCCCGGTTAGCAGAAATGAATCCTTACCATCCTGGAGGCGCAGGACGAGAGAATCATCATTAAGCGCGCGTGCCGGATCACTGGAATCCGGCCAGAGAACATTCACGTGCACGCCAGCCCAATCGAAGTTTTCGCCTCTGAGCCGATGCACGACGGAGACTCTTCTCGGTTCGGCTTCGGCAAGCACACGCCTATATCCAGGGGTATCCTCGTCGCGTCCGACCCAGACTTCGCCGACCCGGAAGTTGCGCAGCACTGCGGGCACGCCGCCGAGATGATCCTCATGCGCGTGCGTTATCACGACCGTATCAATGCGCTTCAGTCCGTGTGACCACAGGAATGGCGAGACCACATCCTCGCCTATATCGACGCCCGGCCTCATCCCGCGAATGTAATTTGCGCCTGGCAGGCCACCCGCATCCACCAGCATTGTGCGGCCATCAGGAAAGGCCACAAAGATGGAATCGCCCTGGCCAACGTCCAAAACGGTCACTTCCAGGCGTCCGGCCTGTAGTCGAGGGCGAAACGGGTAGATGATGATCAAGGCTGCGGACAAGAGCACTACCGCGAGTCCGATCTGTCCAACCGGTCTTGTGTTCGTCAAAATGGCGGCCGAAACAATGAGCGCAGCCGCAAAAAAGCAGACCAACAGCGCCGTTGGCGGGGAAGGGACCCGTATGGAAGAGGAGGGAAGCCGTGCGAACCAATCTGTGGATGCCACCAGCATTGCGATCAGCAAGCTTAATGCGCGCCCCAGAACGATTCCGAGACTCCTCCAGATCGCGCCGAGTGCGAGCGAGGCGAAGCCAACCGGCACGAGGACGGACGTGAGCAGCACGGCGGGAATGTTTGCAATGGGCGCGATAAAAGAGACTCGGTGAAAGTCGCGGGCCATGAGCGGAAGCATTCCGGTCTGCAGAGCGATCGAGAGAACGGCCAATTCCCACAGACGCAAGGCAATCCGGCATGGCGTGACGACCACCTGATCGCAATACTGCCGCAGCTTTGCCGGAAGCCGCGAGCCTAGCCAGGCTGACACAGCGCGAAGGTCGATGCGAAATTCCGCCGCTTTCGGCGCGTGGCTGCCGTCGCGAGTTATATCCCCGAGGTGATCGAGTGCGCGCCGATAAGGTTCCGCGGATCGCTCCAGGAACGGTTCGGCGACACCGGCAATAATACCAGCCGCGAGGAACGATAGCTGAAAACTGGCCTGCGAAATCTCCGAAGGGCGGAACAGAAGAATCACAACGGCAGCCAAGCCCACGGCGTTGAGCAGAGCCACACGGCGAAAAAGCGTACGCGCGAGTAAGTAAATCGCTGCCATCAAGGCCGCGCGCATGATCGGAGGCCGGTCTTCGATGATTGCGACGTAAAGGCCTAGCGCCGCGATGGTCAGCAGCGCCCTCGCGGCAATCGGCAAGCGCAGTTTCCTGCCAACCCAGAAAAGGAAAGCTGCGAGTACACCGACGTGCAGGCCGGCCACCACGAGTACGTGAAACGCCCCTGTTTCACGGAAAGACTCGGCCTCTTGCGAATCAAGAAAGCTGCGATCGCCCAATAGCATGGCGCGGGCAATGGCCGCGCGATCTCCGGCAGGGGAGAGCATGCCCTCTAGGTCATTCAGCAAGCGGCCCCGCAGCCGAGCCAGATAATGAGAGATCCTTGGCGCAGGGCCGGGCAGCTCTTGCATGAGCGCGGGATTCCGCAGGGTTGCCGTTAGGTCGATCCCTTGTTGCCGAAGCGCCCCGCGATAATCAAATGCTCCGGGATCGCCGAAGTTTCGCACCAGGCGCGCCCGAGCCAAAATCTCAACGCGTTCACCGGCGCGCACTTGCGCTGGGTTTCCTGCTGCGCGCTGGTCGAAAAAGTAAGTCGCTCGCAAGCCGCCGTGAATGGCTCGCCATTCGCCCGCCGACTCGACTTGTTCGAGAGCGATGTCGTATCGAAATCCCCAGGGCAGGCGCAAAGGATCGGCGCGCAGAATTCCGCGCCAGCGCAGCGGCTCTTCCAGCTCTAACTGGCCGTGACCAAGCAGATTTGTTACTTGATTCTGTGGAATCGCCGCCCGCTCGATTTGGGCGGCAGCAGCGCCGAGGAAGAGCCACGCCAGCAGTGCGGCAGCCCAGGCAAAGTTCGCGTGGCGAAATCCCGCAACCGCAAACCCGGCGATGATGCAGAACAACGCAAGGCCCAGCGAAAAATCGAGGGCATGTCGTGTGTGGACAGCAATCGGAGACGCCGCCAAAACTCCAGCGGCAACGAAGGTCGCGATCAGCAGGGCAGGAAGCTTCATGCGCGACGTGAGAGTCGCACCAAGGCCTCGATATGATAAGTCTGCGGGAAAATATCGACAAGGTGAAGTTCACTGATCTGATAACTGCGCGGATTTTGCGAGTCACCCGCGAGAATTGCGAGATCGCGGGCGAGGGTGGCCGGGTCGCAGGAGAGATAGACAATTTCTTGCGGAGCGATCTTGATCAGCCGAGCGAGCGCCCGCGCCGCCACGCCCGTTCGCGGCGGGTCGAGGACGACGAGCTCGGGTCGTTCATGCCAATGCTCGAGAAAAGCTTCCACGGTCGTTTGCCGCAAGTTCGGCGAAGCTGCGCCGCTGGCCTGGAGATTGGCCTCAAGGTCGCGGGCCGCGGCGGCATTTGCCTCCACGGCGATCAGTCG
>Ga0187821_10000231_pt1 | contig 12963 bp, 14 predicted proteins | sample NC_wetland_sal_i_20_FD_132442 | JGI IMG/M metagenome (GOLD analysis project Ga0187821, IMG submission 132442) | Wetland sediment microbial communities from Neuse River Estuary, North Carolina, USA - SourceSoil_1 | ecosystem: Environmental > Aquatic > Freshwater > Wetlands > Sediment | place...
ACAAGAAAGGCTCGATTGTCTGCACTGCCTCGGTCGCCGGCATTCGTTCAGGTGCCGGCGGCGGGCCTTACAGCGCGAGCAAGGCCGGCGTCATCAATCTGACGACTACCGCGGCCAATTATCTCACCGGCACCAATGTGCGCGTCAACGCGATCTGTCCGGGCATCATCGAAACCGGAATGACCAAACCGATTTTCGATTATGCCAAGGAGCGTGGAACGGCCGGCAAGATCGGTCAGCTCAACCCGCTCAAGCGTTACGGGGTGCCCAACGAGATCGCCTATATGGCTCTGTTCCTGGCGTCGGATGAAGCGTCCTACGTCAACGGCCAACACATCGCGGTCGATGGCGGTCTGACGAGCTCCATGCCCGTGACGGGGCGGATCGGGCGCTAAATTCTCTGCGCCAGCACGAGCCAATCCCAGGGTTGGCGCGTGCCGGCGTTGCGCGGCTTGCGCAAACCTTCTTTTTGCCAGGGATAGCTGACGCGCAAAACCTTCTTGGTGCGAAAACCGTGCGAGGCGAGGAGTGCGTCGAGTTCGTCGCGAGCAAAGTGCTTCTGTCGGCTTCCGCCGCGCTCGACGAGGCCGTCTGGAGCTTCCGCGATGGCCTGCGCACGCGGAGTGCCATAGGCGACGCGTTCCACCATCCGGTCGGATTCGATCGACGGGACCACGATCAAGGCGTGGCCGTTGCGTTTGGTAACGCTAGCAATACCGTCCCACATCTGCTGGCGAATCCGCGCCTGCGGCATGGTCACCACATTCATGCACACGGTCAGATCGGCGCGGGCGCCGATGCGTTTGGCAGCCGGAGGAATGTTCGACGTCAACCAGGTAATGCCGGAACGGTTGGCAAGGCGCTTCTTGGCTCTGGCGATGATGCGCGGCGCATGTTCAACCGCGAATGTGGTGCGGAAGAGCTTGCCATAGCGTTCGATGAACGTGCCGATGCCGCAGCCAAGATCGACGAGAACGGATTTGCCTGGCGAGAAGCGCAAGCCCAGAACCAGGCGCGCTATCTCACTGCCGCTGGTCTCGCGTGTGATGTCGCAGACTTCCCGTTCGAAATCGTCCGCGAGTCTGTCCCATTCCTTCCGACTCACCATGTGCTAATGAAAGGCGATTCCCTTTCGCGCGCAAAGGCAGGTTTCAGTCATGTGCGGAAAGTTCACCCAAATGATGAGCTGGGGCGAGCTTGTCACGCTTGCCGACCTCGTCGGCGCGCCCGCAAGTGCCGCCGAGACGGTGACGCCGATGCGTTTCGCGACCGTCATCCGACTCGATGCCGAGGGGCGGCGCGAAACGGCAAGAATGCGCTGGGGGTTCGTGCCGGCAGGCGCGCGCGATCCCTCAGAAGGCACGCGCTTCATTCATGCCCGCGCCGAAAGCATCGAACAGAAACCGACCTTCCGCGATGCTTTCTTCAAACGGCGCGGTCTTGTGGTGGTCAACACCTTCAACGAGGGCAAGGAGATCACGCCCAGGAAGACCGAACAGTATGTCGTGACCCTAAAGGAGCGGCGGGCGACCGCGATCGCGGTGATCTGGGAGCGCTGGACGGAGCAGAATAGGGGTTCGTTGGAGACTTTCGCGATGGTGACGGTGCCGCCGAACGCACTGATCGCAACAATCACGGACCGCATGCCTGCGCTGATTGAGGACGAAAACTGGGGAAGGTGGCTCGGCGAAGAACCGGCCAGTCTGGACGAATTGAAGGCGGTGTTGCGGCCATCCGATCTAGCGATGGACATGGCTAAGGCAACAAAGCCGGCGCCGCCGCCCAAACCGTCGCCGCAGCGCGAACTGTTCTAGGCTGTTCACCCGACTTGCGGAGCCGGCTAAAAGCGGCACATGCAGCACCTTTTGCACTTCTCAGAAGATCCACACATCACGATCTTTCATCCCCATGTTCCCGCCAGTTCGCCGGACAATCCGCCGATGGTTTGGGCCGTGGATGAAGAACACGCGCCCGGATTCTGGTTTCCCCGTGATGCGCCTCGCGCTTGTTGCTGGGGCGAGGCGAAGGGCGAGGTCGCGCAATCCTTGCTGGGCATGGGCGCGAACCGGCGCATGCACGCGATCGAGACGGCGTGGCTGGAACGCATGCGCGCTTGCCGGCTTTACGTGTATCGCTTCGACAGCGCGCCGTTCGGCATTCACAACAACGATGCAGGCTACTTTTCGACCCGCGAGTCGATCAGACCGTTGTCGGTCGAACCCGTCGGTGACCTGCTTTCGCTCCATGCAGCGGCGTCGATCGAGCTGCGTATCGTGCCGAATCTGTGGCCGCTCATCGACGCCATCGTCGCATCAGGCCTTCAGTTCTCGATCATTCGGAAGATGAACGCGCAACCGCGCAGCGCCAACTGAACAGCAGGGTGACGGTACCAAGACACAGCGACAACAGGTTTATCGCTGCTTCGGTCAGCATCGGTCCGGACTTCGGCAACAGTGCATACAAGCCGTGCTCGACGTTGAATGTGATGTCCATCGAAGCGAGGTAGATCAAGGCGCTGCCCGCCATCAGGCCGAAAAGCGCACCCGTGCGGGTTCCGCGCCAAAGACCGATGCCGGCGGCGAACATACAGAGCGCCATCCAGCCGTCGGCCACCGGGAAGGAATCCTCGAACGCGCTGTACCAATAGTCGGGCAGCACGCGTACGTCGCCCGCCATAAAATAGTTGAGCCAGTATGCGATGGTCACGACGGCGCCGAGCACAAGCAGAACCGAGAGAGTGCGACGAACCATTCCCTCAGTCTCGCGCCAGGACGGCCGGCGTCAAGCCAAGGTGAAGAATGGGACTGGCGCGCCGCCTTCGCTCGGCTTCCAAACCAGTTTGGCTGAAGCATCGATGGCGATCTTCTTGAGATCGCAATCCACGAGATTGGTGAGTATACGGGGGCCTTCGGCCAGCGTGACGTAGGCAATCGCGTAGGGATCCGTCGGCGTGCGGTACATGATGGAGTAGGAATAGACGGTCGCGTTGCCGCTTGCCTCGCGCCCCTCGACGCGCTCCGAAAAGCAGAACGGACAGAAGCTGCGCGGATAATAGTGCGGTTCGCTGCAAGCGAGACAAAATCCGTAGAGCAACTTGCCTGCCTCAGCCGCTTTCCAAAAGCGCTCCGTTTCGACGTTGACCACCGGCGGATAGATCTTACGCGGTGTGCCTGCGTGTTTCGCTGTCCTGTCCGACATGTCCTATTCCCGTTCCATGATCACAGTCGCGGCACCGTGGCGCGTTCCGAGCGAACCACCGGTACCGTGCGCGATCGCAAGATCGCAGTTTTCGACCTGGACCTTGGGGTGAGCTTCGCCGCGCAACTGACGTACCGCTTCGATGACTTTGGTGATGCCGCCACGATTGGACGGATGATTGTTGCAAAGGCCGCCGCCGTCGGTATTGAAGGGCAGCTTGCCGACACCGGAAATCAGGTTCCCGTCCGAAACGAATTTTCCGCCCTGGCCCTTTTCACAGAAGCCGAGATCTTCAATCTGCATCAACACGGTGATCGTGAAGCTGTCATAAATCGATGCGTACTTGATGTCGGACGGCCTCACGCCCGCCTCCGCAAATGCCCTGGGCCCGCTCCAGGCGGCTCCAGAATAGGTGAGGTCGACTTTGCCACCGTAAGTGCCCTTCGGTGCCTCTCCGGCCCCGATGATTTTCACCTTTGGGCGCTTCAGGTTCCTGGCAACCTCCGGACTGGTTACGATCAGCGCTCCACCGCCATCGGTGATGACGCAGCAATCGAGGCGGTGCAAAGGCGTTGCGATCATCGGCGAGGAGAGAACATCTTCGACCGTGACGACCTCTTTCAGAAAGGCATGCTCGTTGTATTGGGCATGGTGCGACGCGGCGACTTTGATCCACGCAAGCTGCTCGCTGGTCGTGCCGAATTCGTGCATGTGACGGGTGGCGCACATGGCATATTGATTGTGCGTGGTGCCGCCATAGGGCATTTCGAACGCAGCTTCGGGAGCCGCGGCAAAGCCGGCGCCGCCACGCGGCCCTCCCGGTCCCGATGTTCTGGGCTTGCCTGCGAGCGTGACGAGCGCGACCGAACATTTGCCGGCTGCAATCGCCTCGGCAGCATGGCCAACATGCACGATGTACGAAGAGCCGCCAGTCTCGGTCGAATCCATATGCCGCAGCTTGCGCAAGCCGAAATAATCCGCCATCGACATCGCTCCGAAGCCGGGCGCGTCCCCGGCGCAGAAATAGCCGTCGATATCGTCTTTCGTCAGGCCGGCGTCGGCCAAGGCACCGCGCATGCATTCGGCGTGGAGTTGCGGAACTGACTTGTCGGGTGCTTCGCGCGTTGGATGCTCGAATGCGCCCATGACATAGGCTTTGCCTTTGATGCTCATTCCTACCGTGTCCGCTGAATATCGCGGGCAAGGCTCTACAAGCGCGAGGCGCCGGAATCAATCCGCGAAATGGGCCTGACCCCTCGGCAGCTTTTGTCGCAGGGACGAGCCGGCGGCGCCATGAGCATGACGTTTTACGCCCTTGAGCATCAAGCGCGCGGCCTCGAAGTGGATGGCAGCAATGATCCTCAGCGTCATCAAAGGGTGCTTCAGCAACATCAAAAAAAGCGAGGCGTTGCCGAGAGGCTTCCTCTTCCCTGCAAACGTCGCAGAGAGAATGGGCTGTCCCGATTCTGTCTCGCTGATGGCGATCAGGATATTGTCATTAGGCGGGACAATTTTGAAACGGTAACGGCAATCCAGCGAAAGAAACGGCGAAACGTAGAAGTCCTTTTCGCAGGTTTGCCGGATCGGACCGTCCTCATCTTGCACGCGCAATACGTAGGCATGGCGCTCGCCGAAGGTGTTGTGAACTTCGTAGACGATCGCTTTCAACACACCATCGTCGTCGTGACAAAACCAGACGCTCAGCGGATTGAACACGTAGCCAAACAGCCGCGGATAACACAGAACCCGCTTGGCGCCACCGGCAAAGATGCCTTCGCGGGCGAGAAGTGCGTCGAGCCAGTTGCGTAAATCGCCGCCGATGCCGTGATCGCGCTCGTGAAAGCCGACGATTCCCGGCCCGTTCCACGAAAAAAGCCAAAATCGCGACAAGCTCTGCAGCTCATCCAGGTCCAGCAAGAGGGCAAAAACCCGGTAGCGAAATGCGTGACGGCGAGGCGAGAGCCTGCGGTGCATGACCCGGTCCTCATAGATCGCACTGGCGAACGCAGTCGTTGTCATGATTGTCATACGAAGTTTGGAACGACTTGGATCAGGACTGATCCATTGGGATGCGGTTGTCGTAAATCCCGCTATGATGGCGCATGCGCTGCCTTTACCCCGAATCTGGGCTGCTCACGGCACCCCTCCGCCAAAAGCCGTGTCACGTCGCCCGGCAACGGTGACAATTCTCCGGATGGAACCGCTACAAAATGCGCAGAGGCTGAACCATCTCGTTCTCGCGGTCGGTCGAAATGCGGACAGGACGGCCTTCAAGGAACTGTTCGATCATTTCGCACCACGCGTGAAGGGCTACCTGATGCGGCTAGGCGCCGGCGCCGCCGTCGCCGAGGATATTGCCCAGGACGTCATGCTGACGCTTTGGCGCAAGGCCGTTCAGTTCGATCCCGGCAAGGCGTCCGCATCGACGTGGGTTTTCACCATCGCCCGCAATCTGAGAATTGACGCCATCCGCAAGGAACGTCGCCCCGAATTCGACGCTGACGATCCGACATTGTCGCCGGCGAATGAACGTTCGAGCGACGAAAATCTTGATTGGGCAAAGGCCGAAGAAAGGCTGCGCGGGGCTCTCGTCATGTTGCCGCGCGAACAGGCGCAGGTTATCGAATTGTCGTTTCTGGCCGACAAGCCGCACAGCGCTATCGCGGCTGAACTCGGCCTGCCGCTCGGCACGGTCAAGTCGCGAATACGATTGGCGATGGCCCAGTTGCGCAGCGCGCCGGGAGAGCGGTCATGACGATCATGCACCATCCGGGCGACGAATTGCTGCTCGGCTACGCGCTTGGTTCGAGCAGCGAACCGGTCGCGCTGTTGATCGCGACACATCTTTCCTTCTGTGCGATATGTCGGGCCGCCGTCCGCGATATCGAAGCTGCGGGCGGCGCGATGTTGTCGGATTTCGAGCCCACGGCGATGAATGCACGCGCGCTCCAATCGGTTCTGTCCCGTTTGGACGACAAAGTTCCTGGTGCCGCCCAGCCTGCCGCTGTTTCCGGCGATGTACCGATGGTCTTGCGCGCCTACGTCGGCGACGAATTTGCCAAGGCGCGCTGGATCGCTGTCGCTCCAGGTCTTGCGCATATGCCTTTACTGACACGTGGCAGCACTCGAGCGAGGCTCATTCGTGCCAAGCCTGGTGCGGCAGTTTCGACGCATTCGCATCGCGGCGAGGAGCTCACGCTGGTCCTGACGGGAAGCTATCGCGACGAGACCGGAGTTTATCGTCCCGGCGATGTCCAATCGACCACGCCGGAGATCATGCACCGCCCGGTCGCCGAAGCAGGACCAGTTTGCATCAATCTGGCGGTCACCGATGCGCCGCTTGTCTTCGAGAATTTGTTGCCTTCGCTGATCGGCAGGTTTTTCGGCTTCTGAGTGGCTCGATTTCCTTCTAGGATTGGCCTGGTGCAATTGGAGGAAATTATGGAAACGACTAGGCTTGGCAGGTCCGGTCTCAAGGTCTCGCGCATCTGCCTGGGTACGATGACGTATGGCTCGCCCAACTGGCGCGACTGGGTGCTGGGCGAAGAAGAGTCGCGGCCCTTCATCAAGAAGGCTCTGGAAGCCGGCATCAATTTCTTCGATACGGCGGACGTCTATTCGACGGGGCGCAGTGAAGAGATCGTCGGAAAGGCGCTCAAGGATTTCGCGCCGTCGCGAGACCGTGTTGTCATTGCCACCAAAGTGTGCGGAGTGATGAGCGACGACGTCAACGACCGCGGTCTTTCACGCAAGCACATCATGCACTCGATCGACAAGTCGTTGCAGCGTCTGCAGACAGACTACGTGGACCTCTATCAAATCCATCGCTTCGATCCGACGACGCCGATCGAGGAAACGGCAGAGGCGTTGCACGACGTGGTGAAGTCCGGCAAGGCGCGCTACATCGGCGCCTCGTCGATGTTCGCATGGCAGTTCGCGAAATACCTGCATACGCAAGAAAAGGCCGGCGCTACCAAGTTCGTGTCGATGCAGAATTTCTACAATCTCGTTTATCGCGAGGAAGAGCGCGAGATGCTGCCGCTTTGCCGCGACCAGGGCATTGGCGTCATTCCCTGGAGTCCGTTGGCGCGAGGCTTTTTGGCCGGCAACCGCTCACGCGAGGGCGAGGCGCAAACCACGCGGGCGAAGAGCGACGCCAATATTCTGACTGCGAGCGCCTTTCGCGAAACGGATTATGCGACCAGAGATCGGGTCGACGAACTGGCGAAAGCGAAGGGCGTATCGGCAGCGCAGATCGCGCTCGCCTGGTTGCTGCATCAGCCGGGTCTCACCGCGCCGATCGTCGGGGCTTCGAAGATGAAACATCTCGACGATGCGGTGGCGGCCGTGAACGTGAAGCTCAGCGAGGAGGAGGTGAAGGCGCTGTCCAAGGGCTATCAGGCGCGACGGATCATGGGCCACGCCTGATGCGCTAAAGAGGTCTGAACCCCACTGGCGGCGGAGCATTCGGGTCGGTCGCAACCGTCCAGCCGCCGCCGAGTGCGCGATACAGGCTGACACCTGCCTGCAACCGTGCAAGGCGGATCTGAACCAGCTGATCCTGGGCGCTGAACAGAGTTTGTTGCGTCTGCAGCACGTTCAAGAGGTCGGTCACGCCTTCGCGGTATTGCAGCTCGGCAATGCGGTAAGCCTCGGCCGCGTTGACTTCCTGTTCGTTGACGAGCCTCTCCTGTTCGGCCAGAGCCGAAACCTGTCCCATCGAACTCTCGACGTCGGAGAAGGCACTGAAAACGGCCTTGCGGTAATCGACGAGCAGTTCGGTTTGGCGTGCCTTTTCCAGATCGCTCTCGGAGGAAAGTTTTCCCGCGTCGAACACCGCCTGAAGCAGAGATGCGCCGATGCTCCAAACCATGCTGGTCGGATTGAAGGCTGCGCCGATCGAGCCGTTGAGGCTGATCTGCGGAAAGAAGGCGGCGCGCGCAGCGTCGACATTGGCATGCTGCGAGCGAAGTTGAGCCTCTGCCTGCGCGATATCGGGCCGACGTTCCAACAGGCTCGACGGGATGCCGGGCTGGACCACCGGCGTGACGATGCCATCCAGATTGGCGGTCTTCACGTCGAACCCTTCGGGCGCACGGCCCAAAAGAATGGCCAACGCATAACGCGCTTCACGCTCCTGTTCTTCCAGCGGCGGGATGGAAGCCTCTTCCGCCGCGACTTGAGCCTTCTGCTGGGCCAGCTCAAGATTGGAGGTGACACCATTGGTGACTTTGGCTTCCGTGATCGTCAGAATTCTCTGCGCCGCTTCGATATTCTTCTTCGCGATGGCGACGCGCTGACGCAACGCCAGGACATCGAAATATGTGTTGGCGACTCCGGCCGTGATGGTCAGCGCGACCGTCTGCTGGGCATAGCGTGCGGCGAGTTCCGATAGCTGGGCCGCACGAAATACGTCTTGGTTGAGCCCCCAGAGATCGACTTCGTAACTCGCCTGCGCGGAGACTCCGAACGTGTTTTGAGTGTTGCCACCGGGCACGCCCTTCTGATCGGTGCCTCTGCGTTGGGCGTTGCCCGTCGCATCGATGTTGGGAAAAAGCGCCGAGCCCGCGATTCCCGTCTGCGCCTGTGCTTGAACGACGCGTGCGGCTGCCGCAAGAAGATCCAGATTTTGCTCTTTCGCCGTGGTCTCGAGCGGAGGGAGTTCCGGCGCATTCAACGCGGTCCACCAGTCAGCCTTCGGCCAGACCGGCGCATCCTTGACCATGGGGGCAGTGAATGCGGGAGGAACATCGCCTTCCTTCAACGGAACTGGCGCAGGCGTGGTGCACGCCGTCAATGCGAGCAGCGCGACCGAAGTCGAAGGTAGCATCAATTTCATGGAAACTCTCTCTTCGTCACCGGCCGGCGGGTCCGCCTACATATCGTCTCTATCGCGGAACACAAAACCCTCAATATGGCTTGGCGGAGCGCCGCGACAACCGAAATCTCTGAACGGGATGCAGGACGGGCGGCCGAACAGGTCGGCTTCGACTTGGGGGACGTCTCAGCCATTCGGCCGCCCTTTGTCCGTGCCCAAGGGTGGAGCGCCAAGAGTGGGCACGAGCAACTGATGCCGGCAACAAGAACTGCTGAGGGATTTTGGTCCCGCCGCCGCACTGGGGAAAGTCGGAAATTGTAACGGGATGTCGCGTCCCTGCGTGCACTGTGAGAGGTCGCGAAACAAAACCGTGGTCTTAAGATGGCGACGCCGCAGCCAACCTGCCGCGGCGTCCGAATAGCCTATCCGTCGCTTAGGCGCCGGATGGTTTTTCGACGATCTTGAACCGTTTGAGTTCGTCGCTCGCACGCGTGAAATCGGGCTGGACGACCAGGGCCTGCCGATAGTCGTCGTAGGCTGCTTTGAGATTGCCCAAGCCTTCCTCAGCAACGGCACGATCATAATAGGCGATGTGCGGCTCCTTAGCGCCCAATGACAACCCCTTATTGATGTCGAGAATCGCATCGGCGAATTTCTTCTGTGCGATCAAAGTTGCCCCGCGATCGACATAGCCTTCGCCCAAGTCCGCATTGATCGCGAGACCGGCATTGAAATCGTCCTGTGCGGCGCTAACTTTCATAAGATTGAGTTCGATGACTCCACGATTGATGAAGGTGGCCGCCCGATCGTCTTTCGTCAACGCACCGACGAGCGCATCATTGCAATACAGGAGCCCTTCGCGCAGCGACCGACCGGTATCCGCTGCCTGAAAGCAAAGTTGAGCGGAGCCGGAACCGATCACGGTGACGGCGGCCATCGCTCCCGCCGGAAGCGAGCACGCGATGATGCCTGCGCAAAGTGCTTTGAGCAGTTGGTTGCTCATGGGGTGCCTCCTCGCCAAGCCGCTTCGTATTATGACATTTCCTGTGACGAGTCGTCCATGATGGAGGCGATGTAAGCAATACTATTTCAGTCTGCGCCAAGGCCCTTAACGACAAAGCAATGTTCAGAAAGAGGACTCCATGAATTGGCCGATGATTGTTCCCATCGTTTTGTTGAGCGTATCCAACGTCTTCATGACTTTTGCCTGGTATGGGCAGCTGCGTTTCCCTTCGACACCGGTCTGGATACTAGTGTTGGCAGGATGGGGAATCGCATTTTTCGAATATTGTTTTGCTGTCCCAGCCAATCATTACGGCTATCGGGTTTATTCGGCTGCGCAGCTCAAGACGATTCAAGAAGTGATCACGCTTCTCACCTTTGCCGTGTTTTCGATTGCCTATCTGGGCGAGGCGCTGCGCTGGAATCATGTCGCCGCCTTTGCCTGTCTTGTCGGCGCCGCCTATTTCTCGTTCGCCCGATAAAGCGGATCGACCCATCGAGATGGCTCGGCGGGGTCGATATTCTGTCATACCGGCCAAGCGCTCGGTCAGCATAGCCGCTTGGGCCTTGTGCGCCCCGGTCTCGGATTGATAGGTCATGGACCCATTCACCGAGACGCGTCCATGTCGCAAGCCAAACCCCTGCCAGCCGGGTTCCTGTCCGAGTCGCTCGGCCGGATCCAACCCTCGCCCACCATTGCCGCCACCCAGAAGGCGCGCGATCTGAAAGCTGCGGGACGCGACGTTATCGGTCTCGGCGCGGGCGAGCCGGACTTCGACACGCCGGACAACATCAAGGAAGCGGCCATCGCCGCCATTCTCCGGGGCGAGACCAAATATACCGCGGTCGAAGGCATCCCCGAACTGCGAGCGGCAGTAGCCCGGAAATTCAAGCGCGAGAACAATCTCGACTATACCCCGGCACAGACGTTCGTTGCGCCGGGCGGCAAGGCAATCATCTTTAACGCGCTGCTCGCGACCCTTAATCCTGGCGACGAAGTCATTTGCATCGCACCCTATTGGGTCAGCTATCCCGACATCGTGCTGCTGGGAGGCGGAAAACCTGTGATCGTGGAAGCGCGCATAGAAGATGGCTTTCGCCTGACCCCGCGGACGCTCGAAGCGGCGATCACGCCGAAAACGAAATGGTTCATTTTCAACCAACCGTCCAATCCGACGGGCGCCTGTTACACGCGCGCCCAGCTCAAGGCGCTGACCGACGTCCTTTTGAAGTATCCGCACGTCTGGGTCCTGACCGACGACATGTACGAACATCTCGTCTATGGCGGATTCAAGTTCTCGACGATGGCGGAGGTCGAACCCCGGCTCTACGAGCGCACGCTGACGATGAACGGCGTGTCCAAGGCCTACGCGATGACGGGCTGGCGCATCGGCTATTGCGCCGGTCCCGAACCGCTGATCAAGGCGATGGCGAAGCTGCAATCTCAATCCGCGTCGAATGCTTCCTCGATATCGCAATGGGCAAGTGTCGAGGCGCTGAACGGACCGCAGGATTTCATTCCGAAATTTCAGAAGGCATTCGAGGAGCGGCGCGACCTCGTCGTCTCCATGCTCAATCAGGCAAGCGGGATCGAGTGCTCCAAACCGGAAGGCGCATTTTATGTCTATCCGACCATTCGCAAACTGGTTGGCAAAGCGACGCCGAGCGGCAAGGTGATCGCGACCGACGAAGACTTTGCCAGCGAGCTGCTCGAGGCCGAAGGCGTCGCGGTGGTGCACGGCGCTGCCTTCGGCATGTCGCCATTCTTTCGCATCTCCTACGCCACCTCGGCCAAAGCGCTTGAGGAAGCCTGCAACAGGATTCAGCGCTTTTGCGCGAGCTTGCGCTGACGCCAAGCGCGATAATTCAGGAGATTCACAGCGTTCGGGGGAAGCTCATGGTGGAGCGATTTCCTGGCGAAACATTTTTCTGAATCGACTTGCCTTCGCAACTGCGGGGGGCGAGCATCGTCTTGCCAAGTGGGGCGCGTGACGCGGCCCGACGACCCGGGAGAAGCGCCCGCCGCGCCCCGGACCCTGTGCTCAGGGCCCGTAGGAGGCGCTCAATGTCTGGAATCAACAACGGCAGAGGACCACGCACCGTGGCCGTGGTGGGGCCCTATGGCAGCGGAAAGACGACGCTGCTCGAGAGCATTCTCACCATTACGGGCGCGGTGCAGCGCAAGGGTTCAGTAACGCAGAAGAATTCCGTCGGCGACGCCAGCCCCGAGGCCAGAGCGCGTCAGATGAGTGTCGAAGTGAACTGCGCCACGACGAAGTTCATGGAGCAGAGCTTCACTTTCCTCGACTGTCCCGGATCGATCGAATTCATCCAGGACACGCTGAATGTTCTGCCCGGCGTCGACGCCGCGGTCGTGGTTTGTGAACCGGAACCGGCAAAGCTTCAAATGCTCCAGCCCTACCTCAAGCGGCTTTCGGATTTGCGCATCCCCCATTTTCTGTTCGTTAACAAGATCGATAAGGCGAGCGGTTCGCTGCGAGCGCTCCTCACCATGCTGCAAGACGCCAGCGGAACGCCTTTGCTCCTGCGCCAGATTCCGATTTGGGAAAATAGTGCCGTCACAGGTTACGTCGATCTCGCGCTCGAGCGCGCCTATGTCTACCGGCCGCACGATGCCAGTGAGGTTATCGACATCAAGGACAAGGATAGCGAAAAGCAGGCCCGCTTCGCGATGCTGGAAAAGCTCGCGGACTACGACGAGCATTTGATGGAGGAGCTGCTTTCCGACATCGAGCCGCCGCGTGATGAAGTGTTCACTGATCTGGCGAAGGAATTGGCGCAAGGTCTGGTCGTGCCGGTTCTGATCGGTTCGGCCGAGGGCGACAACGGCATCAGGCGTCTTCTCAAGGCGCTCCGCCACGAGGCGCCCGACATCGGCGCGGCAGCAGAACGCGCCGGCATCCAACAGGGCAGCGAAACCGTCG
>Ga0187821_10000232_pt1 | contig 12943 bp, 17 predicted proteins | sample NC_wetland_sal_i_20_FD_132442 | JGI IMG/M metagenome (GOLD analysis project Ga0187821, IMG submission 132442) | Wetland sediment microbial communities from Neuse River Estuary, North Carolina, USA - SourceSoil_1 | ecosystem: Environmental > Aquatic > Freshwater > Wetlands > Sediment | place...
CACGCCGAGAGCTTTGGCTCGGCGGGCGCCGAGCAGGTCCCACACGCTGTCGCCGACCACGACACAGTCGGTGAGGGCCAAACCGAGCCGTTGCGCAGCAACGAAGAAAACATCGGGCCCCGGCTTGGCTTGGTCCACATCGTCGGCCGTGATGATCGGCGCCGTCGGCATATCGAAAGGACGGATCATTTTCATGACCGTGCTTTTATCGCCGCCAGTGGCAATCGCCCAAGGGACTTTCCAGCGCGTCAGCGCTTTCAGCAATGCTGCGGCGCCGGGCAGAGATTTGATCGACGAGAGTGTTTTCTCAAAGTATCTTCTATGAAGTTCTTCGACTTTGCCGACAGAGCGGTCGCCCACTTCCTTTCCAAGTTCTCTGTAGACAGCTTTGACCAGCAGGTCCCCTCGCATGCCGATGCAGCGGTGAAGGAAGGCGTTCGGCGCCTCCACGCCGGCACGTCGCAACGCCAGCCGCCAAGCGGTGACGTGCTCGTAGTTGCTGTCTATCAAAGTGCCGTCAAGATCAAATAGCAGGGCCGGCCGTTTGGCCTGCTGTTCTTCACCGTGAGACGAAGCTCTTTTTTCGGTTGAGGAGCGCGCGGCCATAACCTGTCAGTTCTTCCCCGGAATTTTCCGGATGCCGTCTTCGAGACGCCTGCGCGCCTCGGCAGGTCCCTTCATGTCGAGAACTTTGTATTTCTCGCCTTGAAGGTCGTGATAGTTCACGAAGAACTCTTCCAGCTCCTTGCAGAATTTCTTGCCAAGTTCCTTCACGTGCCGAATATGGGCATAGCTATGATTGGCTTCCTCGACCGCGATAATGCGGTCGTTGCGCTCGCCGTTCTTCTTCTTGCCCTGCCGCCCCTCTATAATTCCGATCATCCGGCACTTGAGCAGGCATCCGGGGAAAGCCGGCTCGTCCATCAGCACAAGCACGTCCGTGGGGTCGCCATCCTCGGCTTTCGTGGACGGCACGAACCCAAAGTCGTAGGGGAACGTCATTCCGGCAGGGAGTACTTCTTGAGGGAAAAGATCCGCAGCTCGGGATCGAAGGAATACTTGTTGCGGCTGCCCTTGGGAGTTTCAATCACGACTTGAATCTTCTCATTGCCATCGACAGGCGGGAGGTCGTAGGGGTCGGCCAGGGACCGTCTCCGAGCATTCTTTTTTGACATGGTAGTTCTCCATAATTTTAGTTTGCGGCGAAGGCCCGCACCGAGCGAACCCAGGCCAACAGTTCATCGCGGCCCATGAAATTCAGAATACGGTCACGCGCGATGCCGGCCCGCAGAGCGGACGCCGCAGCGAAAGCCATGAAACGCAATTGCGTGGGTCCATGGGAATCCGTGCCGAACGAAATTCGGCAACGCGCCTTTTTCGCGTAAGCAAGGAGATCTGGACTAAGGTCCTGCCGGTCGGGATAAGCATCGATCTCCACGGCCTTGTCCAATGCCGCTACGAGCGCGAAGACCCTGGGCCAATCTGCTGAAAGACCTGCTCTGTAGTCTATCTTTCCGCGCTGCGCAATCCCGCAATCCAGATTCTCGGCCATCCGCGCGGCCGCATCTATAACGCGCCGTCTGGTCCTCTTTGCGTCGTAGCGAGGAATGAAAGCAGCCAATGACAATATCGAGCCGCGATAACGCTTCAGTGTCCATATCTCCTTCACCGGCCGGATTTAAGTTGAGCTCGATCGAACGCAGCACCCTTAACCTCCGGCCGGAGCCCTCGATGGTACGATTCACTGCATCGATTTCCGCGCCCTGCTGGCGAAGCATCGCCTCGTCGATGCCGCCGGCGATTTTTAGACCTTTGGCGTGGTCGGTGATGGCAATGTATTCGTAGTCTCGTTCAATCGCGGCTTCCGCCATTTCGCGGATCGAGGCCGTGCCATCGCTCCAAAGACTGTGCATCTGAAGATCGCCTTTGACGGAAGAGATCCAAGTGGGGTTTGCCGCCAGGATCGCTTCCGCCTCGACGAAGGTCATAAAACCGCACCGCAGCGGCGTAGCTTCCGGCACAGGTGGCGGATCGTCGAGCCATCCGCTAATAATCTTCTCCAGATAGGGACCGACACTCTGCAGATCCGTCAGAGGACAGTCGGAAGCGCGGAGGTAGAATGCTTCGTTCGGCCAAAGGAATGCGTGACGCGCCGCGCGTCGCAGCGCCCGGTTGACCGGCGGACGGGCCGTCTCCGCTTGCCGGGCCAGAAGTTCCGCCAGGTTCGCATTGGTGAGCGTCGGCTCGCGCCGGGCGTTTGAAGCGCGTCGGCCAGGCCCACCCGCGTCGCTAGGGCGTCGCCGGCTTCTGCCCGGATTCCGTTCCTCTTCGTTTCCAATACGGCTCATACCCACAATGGTGGTAGATCTGAGTGCCCCAAGCGGCGTCGGCCATATCGGGCCAGTTGTCCTTGTCGAAACCGGGCGCCCCATCCAGGCGCTGCTTGTCGATGTCAAGGACGGCGGTTTTCTCCGACAGGTCAAAGCTTAAAGCTTCCCACGGGATCGCGAAACGCTTGTCGCCCATGCCTAGAAAGCCGCCGAATGAAAGAATGGCGTAGGCGACGCGATTGTCCCGAGCATCGATCACGATGTCCTCGATGGATCCGAGGTCCTCGCCCTCGGCGTTAATTACCTTGGCGTTGAGGATCGATTTCTTTGCAATGATTGTGAAGGCACATTTCACTGGTCCAGGTGTTGCTGTTCATAGCTCGCCGCTCCTCAGAAATGACTGAACAAGCCGATCAGGATGACAATCGGAATCGGCACGCCCAGTAATAAAAGCAAGATCGAACGCATGGTGTCCTCCTGGCAGACCTCATCGCGCGATTGAAATGCTATCGCGTTGTCTGCCGCCGATCGTGGCGGCATAGCTGGCGCAGAACGCTACCACCAGAAAAGCCACGAAAAGCCAGTAAAGGGAATGGGCTACTGCCTTGCGCGCAGCGTCTGTTGCTTCCCGGTCGGCGGCGATCGTCTCGGTTACTCGCCGCTCCGCCTCCGGCCTGCTCAGGCCCGTCGCGGAAGCGACGACATCTGTAAGATAGCTTTGGTCGTAAGATGCCGTGTCCGGATGCCGCAACGCATTGGTCAAGACGACCGCCGCTTCGTTGCGTACCGTTTGATCAATCACGGTCGAGCTGGCACCGCGAAACAGTCGGGCTGTGAAATAAGCTGCTGATTGGTCGATCTCCGTCGCACTCGTCGGCCTGGTCGCGAACGACACAACATAGCCTGCGAACAGAATCGTGGTAAGAACCAGGGCCACGCACCAGGCGATGAAGCCGTGTGCGGTATCGCGAAAGAAAACTTCATGAGTGTGCAGCGAGACCCATTTCGTGCGTAGGCGTCCGGCCAGATATCCGCCGACCGCGGAAGCAGCCAACTGGACCAATATCACCCATATGATGGCGCCCGCGGAAGTTCGGACGGCGTCGCTATTCGCCTGTGGCCACGGGGAAACCGCAGACAATCCGAACCCCGCCCCCAGTACCATCAGAACGACCCCGGGCGCGCCTATTCCAAAAGCGCCGGCAAACACGGCAGCCCAAGAAATGCCCGCTCCGGCTGACTCATCTTTAGACGAAATCGAAAGGAAATCTTGCTGGGTCGGAATTGTTTTGACGGAAGCCATGGTTCACCTCCTTGGAGAGATATCAGGTGCGCGCCGACTTCCCTTGGATCTAATGCTGTCCTCTTCCTTAGCCTCGACATTGATCTTCTCGGCCAACTTCGTTAGTTTTTGGTCCGTCTCTTTTTCTTCGTTGAGCGTTTCTTCGAGAAGCTCGGCAGCGTCATTCTCGCCGAGAAGATTTGCGTAGGTGCGCACGCAGCCATAGGCGGCGATCTCGTAATGCTCGACACGTTGAGCGGCGGATATTAAGCCAGCATCCTTTGCTTCATCTTCAAGTGCGTCTTCGTCAATCATTTCGGCGCCTTCCTCGACGAGGCCTTCCATACCCTTGCATTTTTTGCCTGTGGGTTTCTCGCCAAGTTCCTTGAAAATCTGTTCCAGGCGTTCGACGTGACCTTTGGTCTGTTCAAGATGATCTCGAAAGCCGTCTCGCAGTTCTTCTGAGTTCGCCGCCTTGGCCATCTTCGGCAGGGCCTTTGTTAGCTGGTTCTCGGCGTTATAAAGATCGCGCAGTTCATCGAGATACAATTCCCTCAGAGCGCTTTCCTTCATTCTGGGTATCCTCCCTCGGCGATTGGAACACGTCTTTTCAACAATATGCCTGCGTCGGTCAACCGTTTCAGTAGGGACTTTCACGTAAAAACGGCAGCAATAGCCATGACACTGCGGGGCTCTTAATGAGCAGTTTTGAAGTTTCGTCAAAAGTTGTGGCCAATAGATTTCTACGTCGACAGTTGTCATCCACCCGCCCTCGGTGGACCTCCCGGAAGTCCGGTGCCGAGGAGAATCTCGCGATTGCGACCTTCTTTGGCGCCGGCGAGCAGAGAGTGGGACTCTACTGGCGGCTCTGATATTCGCTTAGTTGCTGGGCCGCCTGGAAAGTCCTCCCAACGGTCATTCGCGCGAAATCACAGCGCGAACTCCGTGGCCTGCGATAGAATGCCGCTCGCGAGGGCGCTAACACTTCCGGTTCTCCCAGCCTTGCTCACGGTCCTGACGTGCCCACGACAAAATCAGGAGGTTAACTATGAAGGGCTCGCTGGCCAAAATGTCTCCTGGGGAACCAAGCGTCTTTCAGTAACCACTGATCCGGCCTACTCAAAGTTTTGCCCTCGCGGAGATGCAGTGGAGGGAACCAAGCGATATCCGGCTCCCACAACGCATTTAGATTAGCGTTAAGGTCCGGGGGTGCTGCGTTCGCCCCCGACTAAGCTCCGGGAGAAACGCCTTCCTGGCGATGACTCTGAGGCAGCCCTTTAGAAATTGCGTTCACCATTCCCCGAGTCCCTTAAATTTGACGAGAAGAGGTTTACCTGTCGGCGAACTCATGGAGACATAGATCGCAGTTCCCTCTTGATCGGCGGTATACGTTTTCCCAGGTTCCACTACAGGACAGACTTTCCCGCGTTGATCGCATGCGTACGCTACCTTTTTTCCGCCGACCAGAGTGAACATCACGTCGGTGTATTCGAAAACTTCGTCTGGAGGACGGCCGTGAAATTTAGTTCGCAATGACACCACCTGAAGCTGGATGGTCTCCTTCTCCTTTGCCGCTGCATAAGCCACCACCGCAGCGAGAATTAAAAGAGTAGTGATCGTGAGACGAGTTAGCATTGGAGCCTCCGAAGCTTATGGACGTTTGATGTCGGTTCTGGGCATTAGTGTTCGGGTGAACGAACCTGATTTCTCTAGGGACGTCGAGCCTTTCGAGATTTGGTCAACAGTCCTGATCGACGATCGCAATGCCGCTCGTGGCGATTTGGCGTAAATTCAGACTGTCGAAGCGTTCGGGACGATTGAGGAAGAGTGCAGAAGCTTTCGAGTTGCTCGTCAGGCTTCCAACGCGTTTAAGGAATGTTCCTTCTCAGCACGCGCCGCAACGATGACCTGATACTCGGGGTCATAGTGGTTCAACTCGCTTTCCTTCAACTCGGCCACTGATAACCCCTCAAGAAAGGCGATCGCCGATAATACATTTCCATAGACATCCAGATGAATCGACGTCGAGAGAAACACCTCTTGCAGAAGGCTGGTCAGTGATGCGTCAGTAAAACGCCAAAAGTCCGACCAAGTTTTTTGAGGGTCAACGCAGATTTGGCTGATTCCGGGCACCGTAACCAACAGCACTCCGCCTGGCTTCAGAATTCGGTGAACCGTGCGGAGCGCCGATCGTACGTCGTATATCAGTTGGAGGGTCTGCGTCAGAATGACGCAATCGAAAGTATTAGATGGAATGTGATCGGCCCGAGAAAGCTCAGCCACAATAGACACACCGCGTTGCTTAATTAGGCTCAGAACATCACTCTGTGTCACCCGATCTCCGCCAAATTTCAGCGTGTAAGAATTATCGGCGATCTCCAGCACGCGACCACGGATGTCCTGCCGATGAAGCCCCAAAAAGCCTTCGATGTAATGTCGGTCGACCGGCACCCCGCGATCAAAGCCAAAAGTCCTACTCACGGGAGAGAGCCTTCGGAGATTTCCGAAACGTACAGATCCGACAGGAATGGGGCGCATAGGGTTGCGGACAAATCCTTCGAAAGCCCGCAGCAAACTAACGATTGCTCTCGGGTAATAATTAACCAGGGTCAACATGTCTCGGAGCGTGTCCTTCTTCAGGCCTGATCGTCGGAGTCGCGTCGCCACTGACGCAAATAACCTTTCCCCATACCATTTGCGAAAGAAAGCCTCTCCCTCGCGGAGGGCCTTATTTAGATCTTTGTTAGAGGCAATAAACCGTTTTTCTGATCGCAGAACACCTAGCGAAGTCCGCAACATGAGGGCTGCATCGCGGCTCATGTTATGGTCATGGTGCCGCACCTCAGCGATCAGATGCCGGTGGTATCCGAACCGGTGTGCCCTTGCGATCCTCAAGTACAGTTCATAATCTTCACACGCCTCCAATAGCGGGTTGAACCCCCCAAGGCGCTGAATAATTTCTCTTCGATAAAGCACCGTTCCGTGCATCGCTATGTAATTTTTTTGGAGCAAGCCAACATAGCCGGATAGCGTGGACCCAAGAGAATCGACAGCACCGATAGCCGTGCCGTCCTCACCAATTGGTCTGAAGTCGCCATGCACGAAAGCGTCGTCCGGATGTTTAGAGAGATACTCAGCGCCGAGCTTCAACGCGCAGGGAACAAGTCTGTCGTCAGCATCCAAGAAGGCAATGTATTCGCCTGCACTCAAAGCAAGACCGGCATTACGGGCAGCCCCGAGTCCTTTATGAGCTTGACGAACACACCGCACAGTGGGGAATTGCTGTGCAATGGACGAACTGTTGTCCATTGAACCGTCATCGACCACAATCAGCTCGACCCTTTTCCACGTCTGCGCGAGAACGCTTTTGATTGCATCTGAAAGAAATTGACCTTGGTTGTAGCAGGGGATGACGACCGAAATGAGCCCCGCCGACAGAAGTTGCCTCTTCCGCGGAAGGGAATCTGAATCTACGGGACGAGTTTCATTTAACGGCGGCATGGAACACTTTAGCGCGTCTGTTCAAACGCCTTGGCGTCTCCGGAACTCGTACGTTAGATAGTGGCGAACCCAAGATCGCCTGCGAATTTCGAACTGCAGGTCGGTCCACCGGCGCACATCGCTCTCTCGTATTCGAATATGATCCGTCTGCAATGGCCACTGCCCGGTTCGGATCCAGATTGACAGATCATTGGCCATTTTTGCACGGTACGCGGAACCGAGCCAAACTGGAATGCGCTTTGGCCAATCCCGGAACGCCGGCGGCATATCCTCGAGAACAATCAGCAATTTGGCCCCCTCTCCATCTCTCGTAATCGCTCTTTCCATGAAGTTGTCCAATAATTTGTGAAGAAGTCAGGCAGCAAGTTGTAAGGGGCGCCTTCAGCTTGAGGAAACTCGATCAAGCATTCGGAACACCGGACAAGCGAGAATTGCCTTTGGGAAATCAGACTTCTGATCAGTGCTAGAGCCGTTCTCCACAAGAATCTCGACTCGCTTACACTGCCACAATTTTGTTGAATTGACGACCCTCACAGAGGATGGTGCAGGCGGCTCGTTTGGCGACCATATTCCAAGCATATTGGTGCATTTTCCTTTCCGATTGGCCTCATTGATCTGACTCTCTGGCCGGCACGCCGACGGATTCGCTAGAATGTGCCTGCTGCATTCAAATAGCGTTCTCAATGGCCGTGGTTCGCTGAAAAATCGCGCGTCCAAGTTCAGTTCGAGGTCGAAGAGATAATCGTGCGCAGTTCATTTCTCCCCAAGAAGATTAGGTGGAAGAACTCGTCACCGTCACCTCTGGGCTTGATCCTTATGTATCACCGGGTCGCTGAACCTGAGCATGATCCTTGGGGCATGTGCGTCTCGCCCGTTCATTTTAGAGAGCATCTGCAGATCCTTCAAAAGTACTGCTGTGTGCCCCTTGGACAGATGCAAGCCGCGGAAGGCGCTCCGATGCGCGTCGCCATCACCTTCGATGACGGTTATTCCGATAACCTCTATGCTGCTTTGCCGGATTTAGAACATTTCGGTATTCCGGCCACATTCTTCATCACCACAGGGGATATCGAGAATGGGCGGGAGTTCTGGTGGGACGAATTGGAGCAGTTGATCTTCGGCGACCCTGGCTCCTCCCAAATCGCAATTCCAGTAGGAGACTCGCTGTATAGGTGGGACCTGCAGACAGGAGAGGCGATTGGTCCGTCTGACGAGCCTGATCGCTGGTGGCCAGCGGGGAACGACGCTCGACTACGTGTCTTTCGCTCTGTCTACCATGTACTGCAGTCAATGGAAAATGAAGATCGATCAGTGGCGTTGAAAATCATCGCGGAATCGTTGAGTAGAGTTCCCGAGAAACGACAGTCTCATGAGCGACTCAATTGGGACGAAATCGTTCAACTTTCCAGGAGCAAACTCACGGAAATCGGAGCGCACACCGTGACGCACCCCAAGCTGTCGGCGCGCAGTCGAGAGTGTCAGCATTTCGAAATTGCGCAAAGCAAGGCGGATTTAGAGGAACGGCTCGGCCGCTCTGTGACGAGCTTTGCCTATCCTTTCGGGGCCAGACATCACATCAACCAAACCACTTTGGACCTCGTGCGGCAAGTTGGATTTCTTCGTGCATGCTCGACCGATGAAGCGGCAGTCCACCCGGGCGACGATCGTTTCCGCTTGCCTCGCATTCCTGTTCCCAACGTTACGGGTGCTGATTTTGAAAGGCTACTGGCCTCTGCTTTAGGCCGTTAGATGTAACTTTTTGCCAATGCAACGGTTTTTCAGATGCCATACTTCGTTGAGATTTCAGCTGCGAAACCGAGCGCGTCCTGCCATCGCGCAAATCGCTGAGGGAATTCGACTGTGATTTTGCGCGCGATTTCCTCGGGGCTAGTTTTGCCGTCCATCAGCTCAAGTACGCGACGGTCTAGCAGGCCTTCCTCAGAAAGTGCGGGAGAATAAGTCGAGGCGGATTTCTGCAACTTCTCAGGGGAAAGCATCATCCCGGCGAATTTTGACTGATCAAACTTGATTGTCGTCGTTTCAGAGCCAAGGGCTTCGATCTCCGTTAACCAGCGCCAGGTATAGTCGCCTTGAACCAGTTTGGCGCAGAAGTTCGCGCTTACCTTTTGTCCGGCGACGAGCGAAACGCTGTGCATCCAAGGAAAAAAAGCGACCCATATATTGATTTGGGGGCAGCAGGCGCATTTGAGAAGCTCGTGCCCTCAATCAATTCCGTGTCGAACCAGATGATCATTCCATGTCCGGTTCCAGGGCGTTCAACGGTCCAATGTACACATCCTTGAACATCCAGGGCCTTGATTCAACGCCAACGCTTGCAGCTGGTTTTTCACCTGCGTGCGCATGCGTACCAGCTTGTGACGATGCAAAAGCAACTGCCGCGCATCCCGCTCGGCCGCCGTGGGCACCCAGATCCGCGGGAAGCGATTCTCCGCCAGCAGCGTGAGCAGCAGTTCCGCATCTCTCCGGTCGGTCTTTTGCTTCCGCTCGCAACTGGCCCGAATCTTCGCCGCATCCCCGATCCACAACTCGTGCCCCAACTCTGCCAGCATTCGCTCGAACCACTGCGACTGCCCGCTGGCTTCCAGCCCCACTCGCACGGGCCCTTGCAGTGCCGCGTAAAAGGCCGGCACCTCCTCCTTCCTCTCGTGACTCAGCGCCTTCTCGACCACTTCGCCGGTCTCCAAGTCCAAGGCCATGAGCTGTTGATAGCTCGGATGAAAATCACAGCCTATAATTTTCATGAATCGGCTCCTTTCTCCCGAGCCTTGGTCGCTCACCACGCCAAGCCTACCGGGTGCAAGGAGCCGATGTCGTTATGAAATCAAGCAAAAATGACTTATACAAGGTGGTGTTGCATCCACCGGTTGACGCGCCAGTGCTTCTAAGTGAGAGAGGTGCGGTCTAATTTTGAGGCGGAGGTATGCGCGCCTTTTCCGGGATCACAGTGGCTCTGCACAGATTCCTGAATTCGTAGTAGCTGCCCGAGGTAAAGGTGATCGAAGCGCGTCCTTTCGGATCGTGCGGAGCCGGGTGAAAACCTCGTTCCCAGCCGCCGTCGTCCTGCATCGCCAGCTCCCCGCCATGCCAACGGCCATAGAGGTCGAAGTAACGCCGATTCTGCGGGTTGATTCGAAAAGACCGGCGCCAATCCAGGAGGCGAAGACCCATTTGATCGTTCTCGGTGGTCAGGAAGTTGCCGTACATGTCGCCGGTCAGGTCCATGCGCTGTGTGATGCCCTGGGCCGAGCACAGCCATGCAGCGCCTTGCAGGCCGCTGATCGGCCGCTGGCCATTCAAGCGAAGGCGGGTCATCGAGCGAAAGTTCGGGAAGAAGTAGATGAATAGCGGGTACTCGTCACCCGCCGTAGTCCGGAGCGTCCCGTAGCCCCACCACATTCCCGGAGTCCAGCGGCCGCCAGCATGATACGCCCAGGGAGCTAGCAGCGCCGTCAGCACGGGAAAGATCAACACGAGAAGCACAAGCGCTCCGAAACAGCCCAAGCGAAATCGGAGCCGGGAAGGCACGCGAAATTATAGAGCAAACAGAGGGCAGCCTAAAGGAAACCGATCGCCGCCGGAAGAGATCGTTGCGACGAGCAAGGATGGCAGCAGCACATTCAACGACATCACGAACGGGTATACCGGAAGCTCTTCGGCCTACCCAGCCCAAAGCGGTTATGATATGGCGACGGGAATCGGTAGCGACCGGGGCTTGGCCGACAAATAATTTCGAATCGGTCGGCAAGGTGTAAGAACTTTCCGTACGGAAACGTGCCGCTACGTTTGCGTGGCCGCGCCCCGATCGGCCGCGATGAATTCTTCTCCCTGCCGGCCGGGCGATCACTCGCAGGCGATTGTCGTGGTCCAGGTTCTAAGCAAAGAGTCTCGCCCAGAGCGTCCTGCTGAAGGTACGAGCGTGCCCTCGGTTCCGCCGCGTTTCGATCCCCGTGTTGCTAGAACCCCGCATGGAGCCTTCGCTGCTGATGGAATCTCATAGAGAGAGATGCAATGAAGGGGAGGAGACGTGCAGATGGGCGCCTCTGCTAGGGAACACTGATCAGTGGAGATAGAAGAACAAAACGCCCGCCAAAGCAAAGCAGACGACTGCAACCAAGGTGTACTTAAGCCCTGCGCGCCAACTCAGTGGTCCATCGTTCCCAAGAATAACCGCGGCGACCCCAATGAAGGCACCAACCAAAAACCAAAACGCAAGCCAGGGACCCGTTACTTGCATAACTCAATTTTTCTTCCCATGTAACAGCCATTAGACTAATTTTCAGCCGCAATCGCAAGCGACGTTAGGGGGGAGGCGGGCGTCGACGCCATCGCTCCCGCCAAGCGGCCTCCCCTTCCGGCTCGACACCGGCTCAGGAAATTTCTGGACGCAAATAGCGGAGAGGTGCGCGACGATGGACAAAGGCCAACGCCTTGGGGAGCGTGGCCTGTATTGCGTCTCGCGGCTCAAAGGCAGGGAAAGAGCAGAATTGCTTTGTACATCGCCGGCGCCAAGCCGTCAACGAGATACCTAGGCCGCAACCCGGTGCGACCGATACGCGTAAGACTTCCAAGCCCTTGACGTTTGTTAGGGTGCCCGAATTCGCAAGTTTGCAAGTCACTTTCACGCGTGTGCTTATTGGTTTCCTCAGCGCACCGACGAATTACCCTCAGCGCCTTTCTGAACTAGAATTGTCCGCAGCCATCGATGTAACCGAAAGCATCGGTTGGTCAGCGCCGCGCCGGTGATTCGACGCACCCGCGCGGCGCGCTTATTTCATATAAAACAATTTCGAGCGCTACGATGGTCTAATGCTCCGCAAAGCAAGTCTGAGGACTGGTAGTCATGCGGCGCGAGAACTCGTGAGCCGTGGAGATCTTCACAGAGAGGTAGACGCTAAATGGTCAAGAGCTTCAAACGCGGCGACCATGTTGAGTTTAACTCTGAAGCCGGTACAGTTCGCGGCGTCATTACGGAAAAAGTGGTTTCTGATGTGCGGTTCAAAGGCTATGTCCACCATGCGTCGAAAGCCGCGCCTCAGTATTTCATCAAGAGTGATAAGACTGACCACATCGCAATTCACAAAGGCGCAGCTCTCAGGCGTTTGCGAACGCGGCCCCAGAAAAAGAAGTCAGCGAAACGGCCATAGGAATGCGTATTGGCATCTGCTCCGCGACCAGTTTTCAGTTCAACGCTACGAAGGTGTGGCCAGCAAGTGAGAATCGCCCAGAATCAGCTGAGGCTCAGGTTTAACTTGAGTCAGGCGCGCGCAAGACCACGCGCCTCCAACGCGTCAGTCCGTTTCGCCGCGCGATTGTGAATTGGCGAAGTGGAATTGCTATGATGCCTGGGGACACCCCGGAGCCGCTTCCGAATCCACCTTTTGTAATATTGCGGAGTGGTTATGAATAGTTTTTGGAAACGACTAGCCGTCGCATTCAGCTGTTTTTTCTCAATTATTATCCATGGAAGTGTTCCGCGTGAAGTGATAGGTGAAGTGGACAAGCCGGCTGACCTGCCTACGCAGACTCCTCCGGTTTCCGTGCCTGCCACTGCGAGCCAGACGGAGCGCCAGCGTTCCGAGACGTTTGATCGTGCTGTGCAAATGCTTGCGCTCATGCAGAGAGACGGGCGTTTAATCGATTTTCTGTCGGAGGGTATTTCCGAGTACCCAGACGCCCAACTGGGAGCTGCGGTCCGCACGATTCACGAGAGCTGCCGAGCCGCGTTAAACCAGTATGTAACACTCGAACCCGTGCTGAACTTCGAGGAAAATCAACCGGTAACGCTGCAACCGGGCTTTGACGCGGACGC
>Ga0187821_10000235_pt1 | contig 12915 bp, 10 predicted proteins | sample NC_wetland_sal_i_20_FD_132442 | JGI IMG/M metagenome (GOLD analysis project Ga0187821, IMG submission 132442) | Wetland sediment microbial communities from Neuse River Estuary, North Carolina, USA - SourceSoil_1 | ecosystem: Environmental > Aquatic > Freshwater > Wetlands > Sediment | place...
CGGAAACGCTCAGTTCACCCACTGATCCGGACCCGAAGGCGGTTCATCGCGGTGCTTGCGCATGTAGACCTCGAACTTGCGGCGGGCGCGCTTTCTCTTCCAATCGGACATGCCGTTGCGTGCGCGGAAAAACCAGGAGCCGCGCCGCAGGTAAAGATAACCAATCAGCATCCCGCCCAGGTGAGTCACATGGCTGACGTTGTCGCCGCCTGTGCCTAGCGTGGAGAAAAACTCGATCGCTCCGGCCCCGATCACGTAAACCTTCATCGGAATCTGCACGGGAAACGGGATCAGCCAAATGCGCCGGTCGGGAAACATCACTGCTGCCGCGAGCAGAATTCCGTAGATTGCGCCCGAAGCACCGATGGTCGGAACCGTGGAGTCAAACGGGATGCCAGCGACGCGCGAGCCGACACCCTGCGGGTCGGCGGCGATGTTGATCACGACATTAATGAGCGCCGCTCCGATTCCGGTGACGAAGAAATAGACATAGAAGCGGTGCTTGCCCCACGCGCGCTCGAGGTCCACGCCAAACATCCACAGGAACAGCATGTTGAAGAGCAGATGCCACAGCGTGTGGGGATCATGTAAGAAGATGTAGGTAACCGGCTGCCAAAGCCGCAGGCCGTGCACGAAAAACCAAGGCGAAAGCCCGAACCACAGATTGACCTCACCGCCGACGCGAGGGCTGGCGAAGAGGTTCAGCATTTCCTGCACGACGAAGACGCCGGTGCAGGCCAACACCAGGTTGCGAATCCCGGGCGTGATCCAATCGCCCATGTGCATGCGGGTGTGGCGGAAGCGCGGGATGGAACTCATGCTGTCCCGAGTCTACGGTGAGTTGCCGCGGAGTGTCAAAGGTGAGGCTGGGGAAAGAGATAATGCAGGCGGAGCGAGTCGATTTACCTGTGCTCTGATTCGAAAATGACTGACTTGTACGTCCTCATTAGGCCGGGTCAGCCCCGAAACAGGGCTGACCCGGCCTAATCCGCATTTCGCTTAACTTGCCGCAGCGACGGCGCTCGCCTCGAGCGTGGAGGATCGCCTCACGGAGCGCGGTTCGGGGTAACTCTCAGCTCGCTCGATCTTCTCGCGCAAGTTCATGAGAGAAAGGAAGGTACTGAGGACCCGCCGCTTCAGTTCATCGCTGAGACAAAGATTGCTCGACACACGAGCCAGAAGCAGCGAGCATTCGCCGATGTAAACCGCGACTTCGTTTCGGCGTTCCGGCGTAGCCCCCCGCAGCGCGATCTGGCGGTGCCAATCGGCGCAATTCTGCTCGACCTTGGTGGTGAAGTGCAAAACACAAAGGCCGGCAGAGTCCAACTCGCTCGGGACCGTAGCGTTGCAACGAGAGACGGGGCCGTGATGCGAACAAGGACCAAGCATAGTTTCCTCTACAGTACTTCCTGTACACGCGGCTGCACGAGAAGTGCCAAAATGGGGCAATCCAATTCCAAGCTCCTGCGTCAGCAATTCTCGCTTAGCCGAGGTGTTTTTCTCACGGGAAAGCCATCAAGAATTGAGCCTTTCCGACGCTGGCTAATGCCAGCTAAGTGATTTATTTCAGAAGCTGATGCACGCGCATGCGTGAAACCTATTTTTGTCACGTCCGCCGAAATCAGGATCTGGCCAGCACCCAGACGAGCCTCCAACGGATCCAAAAGCTCACAGGAAACGAAGTTCCCTAACTGAGAACATCGCTTCCTTTGGACGGTCGATGTTGAGGCTGTTCAGCCACGCTTTCTGCAGGTCGAATCGCGCTCAGGCAGGGTTACCCTCCGGTTTGGAGCAACGGGTACGACCGAGTCCCTCCCCAGTAGGGGCCGAATTTCGGGCGGATGTAATGTAGCCGCGGCCTTTAGGGCGGCCGGACTCCTGAGTTATCGCGCGAGCTCTTCAGCCCGGCATCCGCCCGATTCGGAGCAGGCCGCTACTTCCGTAGGTGGGCTTTCGGCGTGGGATGAGCCCGTAGCTTCTGCCTAATGGTAGGATGTGCGGTTCCCCCATGGAAACTAGCCAACAGGGGCTACACCTAACGTCCAACTTTACCCGCGCGATCGACTATGCGCGGCAAGTTCACGTCGACTATCGCAAAGGCTCCGAGGTCCCGTATATGGCGCACCTCCTCGGCGTCGCTTCGTTGGTTATGGGCGAGTGCGGCCACGTGCCGTTCGCCGTCACCGAGAACATGGTCGTCGCCGCGTTGCTGCATGACGCCGTGGAGGACGAAGGCGGCCTGCCCCGCCTGCGCGATATCGAAGCGAACTTCGGCCCCGAAGTGGCCTCCATCGTGGAGGGCTGCTCGGACACAGTTGCGGAGGACACCTCCCAAAAGGAGCCATGGGAGGAGCGGAAGAAGGGCTATATCGCGCGGCTCCCGAATGAGCCGCCCGGCACACTGCTAGTCTCGCTAGCGGACAAGCTCTATAACTCCCGCTCCATTCTCGAGGACTACCGGATCTTCGGCCCCGAAGTGTGGAAGCGTTTCAAGCGCGGCCGCAACGCACAACTTTGGTATTTCGACGAGCTTCTGAAAATTTACGCGCAAAAATGTCCTGGTTGGCGAATCGTGGACGAAGTAAAGCGAACCGTCGAAGAGTTGCGGCGCCTTTCGGCAAGTGAATCGCGGACAACCTAGCACGTCACCAGCGAACGCCCGATCCGCAGTTAATCATCATCTCGACCGAAGGCAAAAGCACTTCCGTGGATGGCCAGACTTAAGCGCTGCGCTCATGGTCAATCCTGGATCCCAGCCGTATTCCGCCTTAGGATTGGCGACCGGCACGACTTCCTGCACCGCGTCTAGCGGTATCACCGTTGTGCCGCCCGTCTCACTGGGCGCTCCCGCCAAACCCGAATCCTTGTTGTAAATGGCCTGATTATAGAGACCGTCAACCCCCGAGATACGTCCAGTTTGCACCTGCGCTCGCGCCGCCGGAAAAACCAGCAAGACCACAATCAAAGCACCGAGCAACGATCGGATGGCCTGACACTTAAGAGAAACACGAAGCCACACCCGCGACTTCAAGCCGCTCATAGGTAACCTCCGAGGACTCTCTGAGTCTCGATCCCCAATCAGAAGGGCACCCCACCCTGATGGGCAGCTAGATACTTTCGCATTACGGCGTCAAGTACAGAAAGACTGTAGGGGGAACTTCGGTTCACCGCGAGGTAAAAAAATCACGTAAAACGCAACCGGCGGTTCGCACGCATGGCGCGGGCGAACCGCCAGTAAGGTCGCGACAGCAAACTAAACGGGGGTTACCAACGTGAAGCCACGCTCCTTAGCGCGGCTCATCGCGATAATGCCCGCCGGAACAAGGCGCGAATTCGGAACCAGGTTCTCACCGATTTCCTTCAGGATGGCGTCCTGCTCTCCGCCCATCGCCTTGGCTACTCTTCCCGCGATGCCGCGGCTAGCAGTGGCGCACACGCCAAACTGCACGCCCTTCTTGATCAACCCATCCATGCGACCCGCCACTCCTGTCTGCCCGTCGCCAGGCTGCGCATAAGGATTGACCTTGGGCGTTTCGCTGTTCTTAGGGTCGACGTATTCCGACTGATCGATGAACACCTTGCCCCACTTCGCCCAGAGTCCGTCCTTGTAAGCGAAGGACGTCGCCTTGTGGCGCGCGATAATCAGCACGGCCAGATCGCTGGCCTTCACGCCGTATGCGGAGTCGTTCGTATTGTAGAAATTTCCCGCGAACTGCATTGCCGAAGCAAGCCCATCCGGCGTCATGCAATCGAACACGATCCGGTGAACACCCGGAATCTTATCCATCCAGTCGTCTTGCGCGTGGCGCGCAGGATGGAACGTCTCCTCAGACGTGGCCGATGGCGCATCCGCCATTGCGGCGGGTCCGCCAACCGCCGCCGCTCCCACGATTCCCACACCCAATCCCACGCGGCTCAAAAACGAGCGCCGCGCCATCAACGATTCCAGCCATTTTGCGTTCATTTGAGGATGTCCTCCTTAGTCGTTCCCAGGGATCCCGAATCTTAACACAAAGGTTTTTGCGATGCCCCGCGTCGCCATCGCCAAGCGCAGTCTATAATGAGGCGACACCGGCGCGTGACCAGCAACTTGCAGCTAGGGCCTGATCAACCAACACCGAACGGCGGCGGGACCACGCTGGCGCCCAAGAAAGACTTCTCCCACGCCTGGCGCGCGCTGAAACACCGCAATTTTCGTCTCTATTTCGGCGGCCAGAGCATCTCGCTCATCGGCACCTGGATGACGCGCATCGCCACGAGCTGGCTGGTGTACCGGCTCACCGGTTCGGCGCTGCTTCTGGGCATCGTCGGATTTGCAGGGCAAATCCCCACCTTCATCTTCGCTTCTTTCGCCGGAGTTTGGGTGGACCGCCTGAATCGCCGCCACGTGCTCGTCGTGACTCAGGCATTAGCCATGCTGCAATCGCTGGCGCTCGCCGTGCTGACTCTGGCGAAAGTCATAACCATCCAAGAAATCGTCGTCCTCAGCGCGTTCCAGGGTCTGATCAACGCCTTCGACATGCCGGGCCGGCAGTCCTTCATGGTGCACATGGTGGAAGACCGCCAGGATTTGGGCAACGCCATCGCCATCAATTCTTCGATGGTGAATCTGGCGCAGCTAATCGGGCCGTCGATCGCGGGAATCGTTATCGCCGGAGTCGGCGAAGGGTACTGCTTCCTCATCGACGGGCTGAGTTACATCGCGGTGATCGCCTCGCTCCTGTTGATGCGCATGCCCGCGCTGGTCATCCACCGGCAAGTTTCGTCGATGTTGAGCCAATTCAAGGACGGCTGGACCTACGTTTCGGAATCCGCGCCGATCCGCAGCATTCTCTATATCTTCGCGCTGATCGGTCTGATGGGCTGGCCGTACATGGTGCTGATGCCCATCTTCGCGGGCAAGGTTCTCAAGGGCGGCCCGTCCACGCTGGGATTTCTTATGGCGGCGGTGGGTATCGGTGCGCTGGCCTCGGGCATCACTCTTGCCGCGCGCAGAACCGTCGTTGGCCTCGATCGCAGAATCGCGATTGGCTCGATAGCGCTTGGGACAGGACTAGTGCTGTTCGCAGCCTCCAGGGTTCTGTGGGTGTCGATGCTGCTGATGCTGGCGACAGGATTCGGCCTGATGCAGGTGACGACGATTTGCAACACCCTGATTCAAACGGTCGTTCCCGAAGAAAAACGCGGGCGCGTCATGGGCTATTACACGATGGCGTTCGTAGGCATGGCGCCATTCGGAAGCCTGCTTGCGGGCAGTCTCGCTCGCCTCGTAGGCGCCCCGCTCACGCTGGCCATCAACGGCGTCTGCTGCGTAGCCGGCGGCATCTGGTTCGCGACACTGGTGAAGTCGATCCGCGCGGTCATGCACCCCATCTTTGTCGACCTAGGAATCCTCTCTCCAGAAGTAGTAGGAATCCTAGAAGACCAAGTTTAGGGTGGAGTTTAGAGTGGGGAAGCGCGACGCAGCAATCTGCTCGGTCGCGCTCGCGTAATCCACGGTCGAGTGTGATCGACGGTTAATGTAGGGCCGGGCTTTCAGCCCGGCCGCTATTTCGCAGCGATCTGCCCCCTCAACCTCGGCGCAGCACCGCCGAGAAGCCGCGGCATCTTCCGTTCCCAAACGATCAATCAGCGAACGTGCCAGTGCTTTCCACCATCGCTGCTACACCACCGCGCGTCATTCCGACCGGAATGGCGGCCAGACTTTGTCTTTCGCGTTTCGTTCTTCGAAACGCGGCCGTCATGAAGCGGAGGAATCCCTCAGCCGGTTTTTCTCTCGGTCCGGAAAACTCGCGGCCCAAATCTCAGTGCAGCGCCGCCGACACCGAATAAATCGGCGGCAAATTCTCCGCCAGCACGTGCCAGGAATCCCCGCCATCGCGCGTGTAATGCAACGTCCCCGACGAAGTCCCAAAGTAAACTCCCGCCGGATCGCGATCGTCCGAGGTCATCCCCTCGCGCAACACGAGCACGTACGCATTCAGCGTCGGCAAGCCCTTGCTGAGCAGTTTCCAAGTCTTCCCGCCGTTACGGCTCCGAGCCACGCGCAATTTCCCTCCAGGCACGAATCGCTCCTCCGAAGAAGCCACAGGAATCGTAAACAGCGTATCCTTCTCAGCCGCAGGCACCGCCAGCGCAAATCCGAATCGCGAAGGCAGCCCCTTCGAGATGTCGACCCACTTCGCACCGCCGAAATCCGCGCGATACACGCCGCAATGATTCTGCTGATACAGCGCTTCCGGCCTGCGCGGGTGGGCCTTCAGCTTGTGCACGCACTGCCCCACCTCGGGATACTTCTCGGGGTTGAATTCGGCGAGCACGTCGCCGTTGAACGGCTCCCAGGTCTTGCCCGAGTCCTTCGATCGAAACGCTCCGGCCGCCGAAATACCCACAATCAGCCGGCCCTTCCCCAACGCCGCGATCGAATGCACCATCATTCCGCCCGCGCCAGGATTCCACTTGCCGCGCGTGGCGTGATGATTCAGCCCGTCGACCATCTCCCAATTCTCGCCATTGTCACCGCTGCGGAATAGCACGCCGGGATCGCCGCCGAGATACACGACGCCGGGTTCATCTGCCGCACCCGGCGTGACGTTCCAGATGCGCTTCAGCGGCGCGTTCTCCACTTCCTTCAGCTCGTTCCCCTTGTCCCCGGCTCCCCACATCTTTCCAAGGATGCCCTTGCACTCCAGCCCCTTCTCGGCGAGATGCCACGTTTTGCCGGAATTCGTGCTCGCGTGCAGGTGCGGACCGAACCACGCGTTCCCCACCGCCGCATAGAGCCGCTTCGGATCGCGCGGGTCTTCCGCAACGTGGTGTACTTCCTGCCCGCCGAAAAACGGCCCGCCGGTCTCCCACTTCTTGCGGTCCTTCGACGTAAATACAAATGCGCCCTTGCGCGTTCCTGCCCAAATTCTCACCGGTACTTTGCTTGCCATCTCGAATTTGCCCCCTCTTTCGAACGTTCGCGAAGCTGCTGCAATACTTCAACGACTGAACCATCCGTCAGCGGACATTTATTTTCAGCGGAAGTCCGGACACGCGCAAACCGCGAGTCGCAGCGTCTCGTCCCGAACAGCCTATTCTAGCTTTTTCCGAGAAAAGTAAAATTGTGACGCGCACAGGAGCAAGAACATCACGATTCCCAGCGCATCGCTCGACGCCAGCCCGCCGAGAATCTTCGGACCAATCTGAAAAACGCCCTGTCTGAAAATGTGATACCGAAACTCCTGATCCTGCAACAGCGCGAGCACAATCCCCACGAGACCGAAAATTCCGCCGCCAGCAATCAGACCGCTCGCGTACAGCGGACCCGGGCCCACGTCGCTCTCCTCGCCCTTCACGCGACCGCGCTCGGCCAGCCAGCGCACGCAGCCGCCTGCAAAAATTGCCGCCGTCGTGGCAATCGACAGATATGAGCCCACCGCAAACGGCAGCGAACGCACGCCGAGCAACTCGATCGAAATCACGAGAAACACGCCGAGCAGCACCAATCTCCAGGGTAATTGCCGGTTCAAGATGCCGTTGATCACGGTCGCCATGAGCCGCGCCTGCGGAGCCGCAGCCTTGTCGCTGCCGATGCCCTGCACCCACTGAATCTCGATCCGCTGCGAGTCGCGGTCGAACAAATATTTGCCGTCGGGCACAACGCTCGAACCGAGCGCGTTGATCAGCACATAGTTTTTGCCGTTGTACGAATAATTCTGCTGCTCCACCTGCGTGCCATCCGGCAGATGCGCCAGGTCCACCGCGATCTGCACCGGCTTGTATTCCGCGAGGCCTACATTCATCAACTTCAGCGTGCCGCCGACCGCAAACACGGACGCCATCACGCCGATCATCAGCGCGATCTGTTGCTTCGACGGCGTCGCGCCCACGAGATAGCCGGTCTTGAGATCCTGCGACGTGCCGCCGCCGTTCGCCGCCGCGATGCACACCACGCCGCCAATCGTCAGCGCCAGCACCGCATAGCTGCCGCGCGTCCAGCCGACAACAAGAAACATCGCGCACGTCGCCATCAGCGTGGCGATCGCCATCCCGCTAATCGGATTCGACGAACTGCCGATCAATCCGCAGATCCGCGACGACACCGTGACGAACAAGAACCCGAACACCACCACGAAAATCGCCGCGGCGAGATTTGCGCCGAGGCCAGTCTCGGCTCCCGGAATCGGCCGGAACGTCAGCAGCGCCCACATCATCGCCACAATTGCCACGATGCCAACCAGCACAACCTGAATCGGCATGTCGCGTTCGGTGCGGCTCACAGCGGCGCGTGCCGCACCCGGCTCAGCCGCCCGGCTCTTCTTCACGTCGGCAATGCCCGCGATCAGCGCCGACCAGATCGTCGGCAGCGTCTTGGCCAGTGTGATCACGCCCGCCGCCGCGACCGCGCCCGCGCCCATCGGACGCACATAGCTCGCCCACAACTGGTCCGACGTCATCATTGGAATCGGCACGGTGCTCGGATAGAGCGCCTGCCCCGGCGCCAGCGACCCGAAAAACCGGATCGCCGGCATCAGCACCAGCCACGAAAACACGCCGCCCGAAACAATGATCCCCGCCACTCGCGGCCCGATGATGTACCCGACGCCGAGATATTCCGGCGTGACGTTCGCGCGAAACGACGCGCCCGGCAGCCACTTCGGATCGTACGTCGGCGTATCCGGCCAAAATCCCAGCGAATTCATCAGCAGCGAATAGACGCCGCCGAGCCCCAGTCCCCAAAACACACGCGAGGCAAACGATCCGCCGCGATCGCCCGCCACGAGCACGTCGGCGCAAGCGGTGCCTTCGGGATAGAGCAGGTTGCCGTGCTCCTTCACGATCAGTTGCCGCCGCAGCGGAATCATGAACAGCACGCCCAGCCATCCGCCAATCAGCGCCAGGAAAAACACGCCCCAATATTCGAGCGGGAAGCCGAGGAAGATCAGCGCCGGCAAAGTAAAAATCACGCCGCCGGCAATCGACTCCCCCGCCGACCCGGTCGTCTGCACGATATTGTTTTCGAGGATGGAGACTTTGCCAAACGCTCGCAGGATGCTGATGGAGAGCACCGCAATCGGAATCGACGCCGAAACCGTGAGCCCGGCGCGCAGCCCCACGTAGACGGTGACCGCGCCGAAGAACAGCCCCGCGAGCACGCCAAGCGCAACCGCCCGAAACGTAAACTCGGGCAGGTTCGACTCCGGCGGCACGTAAGGGCGAAACTCCGCGGCGGGCGCCGTCGAACTCCACGCCTTCTGGTGCGCCGCGATCTCGGGTTTGGTAGTGCCCGTCGCCAAGCTTCACCTCAAGTAGGCTCGAGCGAAGCAACGGCCGCAGCAAGAAGCGCCGCAACTGGCCCGTCGAGCTGTCAGGTGATAAACGCCGCGCATTATGTCGCACCAATCCGCACGACGCAACGCCGCCCAGCCGGCCGCTGCTCAGCCTCGCCCGATTCGTGACCCGCGATTGCATAACGAGGGTATCGAACAGGGCGAAGCTTGTGAATTTGAATAGCTGAGGCTTGACGTGCGCGTGAACGAACTGTTCAGGAGCACCTGACGAGACGATTGTCTTTCGTCAACTTGCTCTGCCCCTAGTTAAGATCAACGCAATGCGTTCGAAACTCTCTCCAGCAAGCACCGCTCCTCGGTCCCACGAGGAGGTAAAATCCAAAATCGCCAATGCGGAGATTGGCGTTCCCAGGAAGACGTCTCCCATCTGGCACAGTCGTGGATATCTCCCGCACGTCGAGAGCCGCGACAGAATCCAGCACGTCACATTTCATCTTGCGGACAGCGTGCCGAAAACGGTTCTCCGCCAGCTCAGCTCCGAGCTAAGAACCTTGCCAACCAGTAAGCGCGATATCGAGCTCCGCAAACGCCTAGAAGCCTGGATGGATGCTGGCCACGGCTCGTGCGTTTTGCGCAATTCAGCGAGAGCCCAGATGGTGCAAGACTCGCTCCTAAGGTTTGACGGCAACCGGTACCGCCTGTTGGCCTGGGTTGTGATGCCCAACCACGTCCACGTTCTCTTCGAACCTATAGAAGGACGGACGGCGGCGAAAATCGTGGCTTCGTGGAAAAGGTTCACCGCCACCAAGATTCACGCCGAGTTAGCGAGGAGCACCTCGGGCTCGTCGAAGCGGGCCTTGCCTGGGAACGCCAATCTCCGCATTGGCGTCTTAGGGGTTGCTCGCAGGTCCGCCGCTTCCGTTTGGCACCGCGAATACTGGGACCGCTACATCCGCGACGAGCGACACCTCAACCGAGCAATCGAGTACATTCACCTGAACCCCGTCAAAGCAGGCCTAGCAGCAACTCCAGAGACTTGGCCCTGGAGCAGCGCAAATCCCAATTGCCAACGAGCGCAAGTCTTAAGATAGGTCGCCCCTGGGAACGCCAATCTTCGCATTGGCGGGTTTAGCCCGTCGGCTCTTGGCAGAGCCACCTCGCGAGTCATTCGCGAACGAAGAACCGTTCCGCCCTACGGCTCCAGCGAGCACCGCGAGAACCCGACCACTCGCTACCGAGGAGGTCGTATAGGAGACGCTTTCGGTCCTGCTACCGCACTGCGCCCGAACATAGTGCCCCGGAGACTTATTCTTCGGCATCTTGGGCCGGAGCGGAAGCATGCCCCGAACGTGCCGCGCCGTAATCGTTGACCTTGACCCCACCCCGTGTTATACCCCTACCGTCCGCAGTCCCACACTTTTCGAGGAACTCCTCAGGAGGGTACTATATGCGCAGATTGACATTTGTCGGCTTGGCGGTCGCGCTCTGCTTGACCGTCGGCTTGGCAATCGGCTTCACCGCGGCTCGCCCCGCCAGCCCGGCAGCCGAACTTACCTCGGGTAAGGTTAATATCCAGTCCGCTGGCGCGCTCGCATTCGGGCCCAACGGCATTCTCTTCGTCGGTGACTCCGTCGGCGGCAACGTCGCGGCGATCGACACGGGCGACAGCAAGGCCATGAAGGCCGGCTCGATCAATGTCCAGGGCTTGGACACCAAGATCGCCGGACTCGTCGGCATCCCGGCCGATCAGGTCGTGATCAACGACGTCAAGGTCAACCCGGTTTCTCATAACGTCTACATCTCCGGCGCACGCGGCAAGGGCCCCGATGCGGCTCCGCTCGTCGTCAAGGTGGATGCGTCCGGAAACGTCAGCAACATCTCGCTGGACAACGCCAAGAACCAAGTTGTCAGCCTGGTGGATGCCCCAGCCTCGAACCCGACAGCGCGCGGCGGCAACCCCCGCATGCTGACCATCACCGACATGAACTACGTGAACGGCAGCCTGATGGTCGCCGGCCTCTCCAACGAAGAGTGGAACTCCTCGCTCCGCGCGATTCCGTACCCGTTCAAGAGCGCCGACAAGGGCGCCACGCTGCAGATCTGGCACGCCTCGCACGGCCGTTATGAGACGCAGGCCCCGATCCGGACCTTCGTCCCCTACACGATTCAGGGCACGCAGTACGTTCTCGCGGCCTACACCTGCACCCCGCTGGTGAAGATCCCCGTCAGCGACCTGAAGCCCGGCGCGCAAGTGAAGGGCACCACGATCGCGGACCTCGGCTCGGGCAACCAGCCGCTGGACATGATCCCCTACAAGAAGGACGGCCATGACTTCATCCTCGTCGCCAACTCTTCGCGCGGCGTGATGAAGCTGCGGGCTGATAACCTCGAGTCCTACGAGAAGATCGATTCGCCAACCGTGCCCAACCCGCCGTCGAACATCGCCGGCGTGCCCTATGACACACTGCAAGATCTCAAGGGCGTTCAGCACATCGCGCGCCTCGACGACAACAACGCGCTGTTGCTCATGGGCGGCTGGACTGGCCAGCCCTGGGCTCCGGGCGCGCCGCAAGGCCCGATCAACCTGCAGACGATTGCGCTGCCCTAAGTCGGTTAAACTGGCAGAGTGATCCGAAGTTGCAAGGCGTTCCTCCGCAGTAAGCTTGCCGGTCTGGCGGTCATCCTCCTGGTGGGGATGACCGCCGCCGCGCAATCCGCCTCCGCACAGTCCGCTTCCATCCAGTTTGACGGCGCCGCGTTCAAGGTCGCCGGGTTCAAGGCTCCCTCCTCTGCTCCTGCAAAGGGTTGGGCTTCGCTTTTCGTGGTATATGCCGGCACGGGCGATGTCCCGCCGCTGCTCGGCTCCTACACGGTCGAGAATGGAACGCTCGTCTTTCGGCCGAGCTTCCCTATTTCCGCGGGCGTGCATTACCGCGCCGTGTTTCACCCGGCGGACGGCAGCGCCGCGATCGAAAAAGGCTTCGATGGGCCGCCGCGCGACTTCACGCCGGTGGCGCGCGTCTTGAATGTCTACCCGAGCGGCGATGTGTGGCCCAGCAATCAGCTGCGCGTTTACATCTATTTTTCCGCGCCCATGAGCCGCGGCGAGGCTAGCGCGCGAATTCACATCCTCGATGAAAACGGCCAAGTGCTGAAGGGCGAATTCTTGCCCGGCGAAGAGCTGTGGGACCCCGGCTTCAGGCGGCTGACGATGACGTTCGACCCGGGCCGCATCAAGCGCGGTCTCACTTCGAACACGGCAATGGGCCCACCGATCGCCGACGGCAAGCACTACACGCTGGTCATTGACAAGGATTGGCAGGATGCCCGCGGCGTGCCGATGGTCGAGAGCTTCCGCAAACCCTTCCGGGGCGGTCCCGCACTGCGTAACTCGCCTGATCCGATGAAGTGGCAAATCGTGTCGCCGAAGGTAGGCACGAACGACCCGCTCGTCGTGAACTTCACCACAGCAATGAATTACGCGCTTCTACAGCGCATGCTGAGCGTGACCGACAAGGCGCGCGGCGCCGTGACAGGCAAGGTGAGCACCGCCGATCATGAAGCACAGTGGCGCTTCACGCCGGATCAGCCCTGGCGCGCCGGCAACTACGAACTTGTAGTCGACACCGGCATCGAG
>Ga0187821_10000236_pt1 | contig 12910 bp, 12 predicted proteins | sample NC_wetland_sal_i_20_FD_132442 | JGI IMG/M metagenome (GOLD analysis project Ga0187821, IMG submission 132442) | Wetland sediment microbial communities from Neuse River Estuary, North Carolina, USA - SourceSoil_1 | ecosystem: Environmental > Aquatic > Freshwater > Wetlands > Sediment | place...
GCAGTCCAAGAGGAAGCTGAGCGTGTTCACGGCCGGTGGCGGAGGGGGCGGAGGCGGTGGTGGCGGTGGAGGGGGCGGCGGCGGAGACGGCGGTGGCGCGGCATGGCCCAAGAACCAGCGAATGCCGAGCAACCCGACATGCTCATTCTCCTGGGCGAGGCGGATCGAGTTAGGAGCGCCGGGGCTGTTGAAGTCGTTGCCGACGTCGGCCTGACGGAAGCGATAGTCGGCAAAAATCGTCGCATTGTCTGACAGTGCGAAGTTCAACCCCGCAATTCCCTGCCACTCGAATCCGGTTCTGGCGCCGCTAAATACCTGCGCGCCTGCAACGCGTTCATAGTGATTGACATCGCCGACGCCGAGGCCGCCGCCAAGCGAGACGCCCCAACGATCGCCGACGTTCCAGTCGTAGACGACGTTCAACATTGCGGTGCTATTGGATGTTCCGCCGCTCAACGGAGGTTTTGTGACAAGCACGCCGCCGTTATTCGCCTTGGTTGCGATGTGGCGGTCAAAACCAAGCTCGAGTTCGGCGCGAATGCCCGAATCCCACTTATATCCGGCCGACGCGAGGTAGATCACGTCGCCCGAATAGCCGAGGGTGATATTGGTCGACGGTGCGGTGAGCGTGCGGACATGGACGGTTTGGAGCTGGTCGTAACCTGCTCCGAATCCGAGGTACCAGCCTGGATACTCGGCCAGCGCGGGTGTGCTCAGGAAGACAACCGCTGTTCCGGCCAACGCGATGGAACGGATATTCATGTTTTCCCTCGTATGAAAAAGATTGCGATGTCCCCTGCCGCAACGCGCGAACCAAAAAAACCTATAAATGCGATTGTGGCGGGTCGCCCCTAGCCAAGTCTAGGTTGGCATCTATTTTCAATGTAATATCATCGAGTTAGGGCGGCTCTGTGACCCCGCTGCAACAGGCTAAAAAGACTTTTCCTGCAGCTTGGTCCTGGGGCAGGAAAGCACGAACGCGTAGCGGCCCGGCAAAAGACGAAGGCCATGATAAGTGCCAAGCTCTCGCTCGAGCGTTGCAAGGAGCTCCTCACGCGGGACGACATGAAACTGTCGCAGCCAGGCGCGCAACAGCAATTCTATCAATGGTCCCAAGCCCTTGAGGTCCCCGAAGTCGACAATGTTCAGGCTGCCCTCAGGTGCCAGCGCTCCAAGCGCTGCGCGCAATGCGCCTGTCCAGTCCGGGATCATCGAGAGCGAATATGAGAACAAAATCGCATCGAAGGGCTCGGTTTCGCCAAAAAGACTGGGCGAAAGATCTTCCGCGTAGGCCTGGATAAGCCGGGCCTGCACAGATGCACCTGCAAGCGCCCGCTGGGCCGAGATCAGCATCTGCGACGAGGCGTCGAGTCCGTAGAGCCTGACGTCGGGTCGACGCTTGGCTATCCGAATGAGATTGCGCGCCGTGCCGCAACCAACTTCCAGGATCCGGGCTTTGGGCTTCGGATCAAGTCGGTCCACCATCCCGTCGCGTCCGAAGAGATAATATTTTCTGGTGAAATCGTAGAAGTGGCGCTGTCGCCGGTAGACCCGGTCCATCAGCGCGGCGTGGCTGTCGGCCGGCACGACTAAGAGAGCGGGCGGCGGATGTAAACGTGAAATCCGCCATAGATGGAGGAGCGGTCCTGCCCGTGGCCGGCCCTGCTGGCGGCTTCCTGGTAAATCCAGGGGGCCAGCAGGTTGGCAGGAAGTTTTCGCGGCAATGGCGAATCTGTGCCGGCGGTGCGGAAGATCACGCGCGCATCGCGCGTGTCGGCTGTGCGGTCGATTTCGCGCCACAGCTCCGAGATCTGCTCGCCGTTCATCCAGTCCTGCGCGTCCAACAAAACATAGCGGTGCATCGAGTGCGCCGGCTGTTGCGCCAGGAAGTCGGTCAAAGCGGCATGATGCACCTCGACCTTATCCGTTCGTGTACGGATGAATTCATAGGTTTCGCGCTGCAGATAGGCCGGTACCGCCGCGCGATGCTCGATATCGTAGCCGCGTCCGAACGCCTGCCAGGCGAAGTAGTTCTCGTGAATCGGAAAATCGCAGGCCAACCGCTCTACCCGTTCACGCAAGATCGCAGCCGGATCGCCTGCCGCGACCAGCTCGTCATACTGGGCCGGCGGAATACCCAGGGCATAGAGAGAAACCGGACTCTTGGAGAGCAGGCGGATCGACTTGTAGTCGAACAGCGGCGCGATGTGACGCTCGAATAACCGGCGCTGTTCGGCCGGCGAACGAGCAGACAGGATCGGTTCGAGCTTCTTGCCGTGCAGCCGGGCGACGGCGTGCAGCACGCCGATGAAACGTCCCAGCAGGCCGTAACGATAAAGATTGCGCGCGAACATATTGATGCGTCGCCCGCGGAGCGGAATATGTTTCTCCCAATAGCGACGTGTGACGTCGTCCAGACGCTCGCTCAAGAAATTATCATAGGCGGTGCGATTGGCGCGGTCATTGGCCTGGCCGAAGAAGCGGAAGAACTCCTCGTAGGAAGGAAGATTCCGCAGCGCCGACAGTTTCAGCCTAGTCAACGCGACGTGGTTGGGATTGAGATCCACCGCGATGATCTTCGCCGGATCGGCCGCAAGGTAGTTCAGGACGTTGCAGCCACCCGACGCGATCGTCAGGACGCGATGATGCGGCTTAAGTTCCAGGGCCGCGAGATCGACATCGGGATCCTCCCAGATCTGGTTGTAAACAAAGCCTTGAAACATAAGGGTAAAGAGCCGCTCCAAGGCGCCGCGCCGAGTCGTGGCTGGCCTTTGATGAGCGGCCTTTTCTAAAAGCGGATTTGCCATCGGGTTCCTTGGGACACCCCTCGGTCGTGCGTCGAGATCAGGGAATGGACTCTTTTTATGACGGAACGACTAAGAGTGGCAAAGAAATTCAACGCATTTGTCATGGCCCAACCGCCTTGCATGCGAATGTTTGTCCCTCTATGGGAGCGCCATGACCAGCAAAGCCAAGGCGCCCATCGAGGAAGTTCTCGATCTGCTCGATCTGGAGAAGATCGAGGAAAATATTTTTCGCGGCCAAAGCCCCGAAGACCGCATGCAGCGCGTGTTCGGCGGCCAGGTTCTGGGGCAGGCTTTGGTGGCTGCCAGCCGGACCGTCGAAGGTCGCATCTGTCATTCGTTCCACGGCTACTTCCTGCGCGCAGGCGATCCGAAGATTCCGATTCTCTACGAAGTCGATCGCAGTCGCGACGGCGCCAGTTTCACCTCGCGCCGCGTGGTGGCGATCCAGCACGGCAAACAGATCTTCACGCTGGCCGCATCGTTTCAAGTCCAGGAACAGGGTCTGGAGCATCAGTTCGAAATGCCCAAGGTTCCCGATCCGGACCAGCTTCAGGACGAACATGAGTTGCGCAAGAAGTTTCTCGACAAGATGCCGGAAGAACAACGCGCCTGGATGAGCCGACCGCGTCCGATCGAAATGCGTCCCGTCGTCGTCGACGATTGGACGAACCGCAAACCGCGCGAGCCTTTCGATAACGTCTGGATCCGTGCGACAGGACCGGTTCCCGACGACATCATCGTGCAACAGTCCGTGCTGGCCTACGCCTCGGACATGTCGCTGCTCGACACCGCTCTCTTGCCCCATGGCCGCTCATGGAATTCGCCAATCCAGATGGCGAGCCTCGATCATGCCATGTGGTTTCACCACCGGTTCAAAATGGACGACTGGCTGCTCTATGCGCAGGATTCCCCAAGCTCATCGGGTGCGCGTGGCTTCAACCGTGGCTCGGTCTACACCCGCAAAGGCAAGCTCGTCGCGTCGGTGGTCCAGGAAGGCCTGATGCGCCCGCGCGACGGCCGCGCCAAGAGCTGATCGGCCGCAGGCGACGGAAACTTTCGCGTAAGCAATGGCCCCTAGACTGTTCCGGTAGGTCGGGGTTCCAGATGCCTTTCTTGGTCGAAATTTTTGCGGGCTTCTCTCACACCTTGCTGCGCTTCGTGCCCTATCTCATTGGCATGGGCGTGGTGTTCGCTGTGCTGTCGTGGTTTTCGCCATGCAACGCAGGGAAGCCTTGGTGGCGCAAGCAAGGCCTGGTCACCGATATTTGCTACTGGTTCGTGGTACCGGTCCTGTCGCGTTATGGCCGCATCGGATTCACGGTACTAGGAACGGTCTATCTGTTCGGCATCAACACGTCACAGGGCATTGTGGCCTATTATGATCACGGTCATGGCCCGATATCGCACTTGCCCTATTGGTTCCAAGTCTTTCTCTACCTCGTCGGGACAGACTTCGTTCTCTACTGGATTCATCGCGCCTTCCATTCCTCGCGCCTGTGGCGATTCCACGCCGTGCACCATTCCAGCGAAGATCTCGAATGGGTTTCTGCTTCCAGGTTTCATCCGGTGAATCTGCTGCTGGGCACGATCCTTGTGGATGTCGTCGTGCTGATGTCGGGGTTCTCGCCGGAAGTATTCCTGGTTGTGGCGCCGCTCAGCCTCGTCGCGTCCGGCTTGGTACACGCCAATCTCGACTGGACGTTCGGACCACTGAAGTATGTGCTGTCGAGCCCGGTTTTCCATCGTTGGCACCACGACAAGAAAACGATCGGAATGAATTTCGGCGGAACGCTTTCGCTGTTCGATTGGCTCTTCGGCACCTTCTACATGCCGAAAGGCGAACTACCCGGAAATTACGGCCTGGTTGAAGACACGATGCCGCAAAGCTTCGGGGCGCAGGTTCTCTATCCGCTGATCGGCTGATCAGGACTTGACGGGGCGATTATTGGCCCTTGGCGCCCATTTGATCATGGCGGCTGACGTCGCCCATGACTTCGCTGAAGCGCGCATCGCCCGGGACCGGCGATTCTTCGCAGCGTACGCCGGTGCAGGACAAAGTCGTTTGCGTCACCGGCTTCGATTGTGTGGCGCCCTTGGTCAGTGTCACGATTTCGCCATTCGAACCCGACACGCTGACAAAAGTGTTGGCGACTTCGTGTCCGCTATTGTCGAGCGCGATGATGTTGGTTGTTCCGAATCTCTTGCCGAGAACGAAGGCATGGCGCGCATCGATCATGTTGATGTCGGCGATCGATGGATTGCCGACATAGACGGTCGCGACCGGCTTGGCGAAGGCGACGGTACGCACTTCATCCAGCGGAACGGCGACGCCGCCTGCCAGCGCTTGGCTGGCGGTCAGACCGGCGGCGACGGCAAGGGTGAGGGCGAGGCGCATGGCGATCATCCTGTAAGTACTCGTGCCTAATCTAGGTCGAGCGATGTAAAAGAAGATTTAACTCATGAATGACGTTTGTCTCGAATGTGAATGACGGCAAAGCGGTCGGCGTATAGTCGGTGCCAGTGGGGAAGGCGATCAAGAACGCCAACCACGGGCGAGTGCGGATCGAAGATGGACCAGCGGATGTCGTACGCCGCTATGGCGGTGCCGATGACGGCCGGGTCCGGCTCGATGATCTTCGCGTAACGTTCGAGAAACGTGTCGCCATAGAGTTCGACACGCGAATCTACAAAGGGTCGCACACCCGAGAAAATGAGATAGCCTCCAAAGCTGTAGTCGTTCAGCACATGCGCCGCACGCAATTCGGGCGGCACGTGCGCTAAGGCCGTGATCGGAGCGACCGGGCTGTCGACTCGAAGCGTCGGAATTGCGAGCCGCAACCACGCTGCTGCAATCAGCAAAAGAACGGCGCCAAGCGCACCGATGGACGCGAAGTTGCCCACCCCATTTGCGGTTGGCGATTTGGAGTTGCGCAACGCGAGCGCGATCGGTTCGGCGAGAAGGAGCGGTGCAGCCAGCGCAAAAACGATCTGGTGGCGTTGATGCAGCAAAGCCAGGTGAAGAATTCCAAGAACAATGAGAGCGCGCCACGGCGAAATCTTCACGCCGCGCGTTGCGAAGAGGTAAATGGCTGCCAGGAGGACGAGTTCGAAAGGCCGCAATTGCGAGAAGTCGGTAGCTTGCCACTCCGACACATGAGCGAGGCCCGCTGCTGTCGTCATGTGGAAGGGAAACAGGATGCCGGTCAGCCCATGCGGATTGAGCAGCGCCGCGGCGCCAGCGCCGACCGTGAATATGCCCCAGTGCCGAAATGCCGCGACGCGGTCTTCTTCATTGGCGATTGCTTCGATCCCCAGCCCGACCGCGAGCGCGAGACCAAGCAGGAAACTGGCGTGGATATTGACCCAAAACGCCATCAGCGGCAGGAGCCAGAATGATGGTGCGCGTCGCTCGCTCCGGGCGATGACCAAGCCGGCGGTCCAAATTTCCAGCAACGGCAACGCAAGCAGATGCGGCCGCGCCAACAGGCTGGGCGTCATACAGGATAGCGCGAGAATTGCGACCACGGCCTGCGCCCGCCAATCCAGCCAGCGCCCGAGATGATGCGCAAGCATGGCTGCCGTCGTCGCGGCGGCGCAGGCGAAAAGAACCAGAAGCAGGCTCCATCCTCCGGCCCTGTACGAAAGCGCCATTGCGAGCTCGGCGAGCCATTCATGCGCTTCCCATGAAGCGCCGGCAAGCGTGTAGGAAAACGGATCGCGATAGAGAATCGCGTGGTCGGCGAGCATACGTGTTCCGGCAGCGATGTGAAAAAAAGTATCGCCGTCATTGAGCACTTGCGGCGCGAAAGCGGTGACGCAAAATGCGATAGTGGCCGCGAGCAATGTGGTGCAGTCCCGCGCACCAAGGCGCAAAACCATGCTCGGTGCCGGCAAACGCGATTGAATATGGTCGCTCATGCATCGACAAAATAGGGCGCAGGCATGAGGGAAAGATTGATTGGCTGAGAACTTGGACGAAATCGCTTCGAACGGTTTTCAAGCATTAAGGCGCGCGTTTCGGGCGGCATGGTTAATCAAGAGAGAAGATCGCATTCCAAATCGGCCGCATCCGGTCAATTCCGTATCACCGCGAAACAGTTCCCTTGCCCGTCGAATTGTAAACTTAAGTTGGCGTTAAGCGAGCGGCCCTAGTGTCGCCACTGTCCAGGTTGGTCTCTCGCAAATGGTGCCGGCCGGACGTCCTAGGGTGTCACTATTGTGGAGGCTTATATGAACAACCTTATCGCTCGCTTCGTACGCGACGAGTCCGGCGCCACGGCCATCGAATATGGTCTGATCGCCGCCTTGATCGCGGTGGTCATCATCGGTGCGGTTACCGCTGTTGGTACCAAGCTGTCGACGACCTTTACGACGGTTTCGGGCTCGCTTCTCTAAGCATCCGCTTCCGGCGAATGCTTGTGCGCGGCCGCTTCCAAAAGAAGCGGCCGTTCGCGCATTTCGGGACTCAGTTATGGCAGCCGAATTTCTCGTTCTTTTCGTCTTTCCGCTGTTACTAATTCTGGCTGCCGGCTGGGACATTACCAGCTATACCATTCCGAATTTTCTCCAGATCGCTTTGCTTGTTTCATTCGTCGCCCTCGTAGTCGCGACCGGCATGGCGCCCGCTCTTATTGGAGCGCATTTGCTCGCGGGCGTTCTTGGTCTCGCCGTCGGCTTCACGCTGTTTGCATTGGGCTATATCGGAGGCGGAGATGCCAAGCTCTTCGCCTGCATCACGCTGTGGCTCGGATTTCATAGTCTGCCCGAATATGCCTTGATGGCCTCGATCCTGGGCGGCGCATTGACGATCGTACTGCTCGTGGCGCGTCGTCTTCCGCTGCCAGAAGCGCTTAGGGATCAACCCTGGATCTTGAAATTGCACGATGCGCGCGGCGCCATTCCTTATGGCGTTGCACTTTCGGCCGGCGCTTTTTTCATTTTGCCGCAGGCTGAAATTTTTCGCATGGCCGCGGCGCTTTAAGCCCTCGCTCGCACACGCGGGCATGCTTCATTTGCACAGTATTTTGTTAAGCAAATTCTAAAGGGTTCTGTGGTGGGATGCCGCCAAAGGAGCCACTCCCCATGAATATGCCGCGTATGCTCATTCTTGCAGTGGCCGCTATCGCCGCTGGCGCCGCAGCACTACTCGCGCGCAGCCTTCTGGGTGGCGGAACGCCGGTTGCGGTCGCAAGACCAGCGCCGATGATTGCAACAAGCGATGTGCTGGTCGCCGCTTCCGCGATTCAACCCGGACAAAAGCTCAACCCGATGCTCGTGCGTTGGCAAAGATGGCCGACGTCGAATATCGATTCCAGTTTCATCACGCATCGCCAGCAGCCGAGCATCTTGCTGGCCGTCAACAACACCGTCGCGCGTGCGCCCATCATGGCGGGTGAGCCGCTCAGCAATAGCAAGATCGTGCATACCGACTCCGCCGGCTTCATGGCCGCCACGCTTGGACCGGGCATGCGCGCAGTTTCGATTCCGATCACGACTGAGTCGGGCGCTGGCGGATTCATCTTGCCCAACGATCGCGTCGATCTCATGATGAGCGTTCAGATTTCGGACAATCCAAAGCGCTTCCAGGCACAAGTTGTCCTCGCCAATATCCGCGTGCTGGCGGTTGACCAAACCATCAAGCAGGACCAGAACCAAAAGGTCGTCCTCGCCAAGACAGCAACGCTGGAGCTGACCCCGGCACAGGCCCGCGCAGTCGTTCGTGCGCAGTCGACAGGCATGCTGTCCCTGGCGCTGCGCCCCTTGAGCGAGGGCAGCGTCGCAGTCGCATCCGCGCAGCCGCCCGTCGGCGTACCAGCGGCAGCACCGCCGGCAGCCGATGATGACAGCGCGCCTGGTGACAGCATCACAGTCATTCGCTTCGGTGTCGAAGGTAGCGTCAACGGGAAAAAGGATTAGGCCATGCGCAGAACAATTCTGGCCATTGCGCTTTCGACGCTTGGCTATTTCGTCGGCACTGCCGGCGCCGCGCCGGAGAAGCCGCCGGCCGACGAGTCGCGAACCATCAACATTTCAACGCATGCGGGCGCCTTCTCGCAACGCGTGACGTTGGGCGTGAACAAGGCGGCGATCGTCCAACTCGACGGCGATGCGCGCGACGTTCTGGTTTCCAGTCCCGACATCGTCGATGCCGTCGTGCGCACCCCCCGCCGCATTTTCCTGCTCGGTCTCAAGACCGGACAGACCAACGCGTTCTTTTTCGATGGTGGCGGCCACCAGCTCGGCTCGCTCGAGATCCGCGTCGAAAAGGACACGATCGATTTGTCGAACATGATGCGCACGGCGTTGCCTGGTTCCAATATCAAGGTCGCTGCCGTCAACGATCATGTCGTGCTTACCGGATCGGTCGTCAACGCCGAAGAGTCTGCCCGAGCGCAAGATATGGCGGGGCGCTTCGCCGGCGATCCGACCAAGGTCGTCAACATGCTGAAGGTCCCCGGCAGCGAGCAGGTGATGTTGCGGGTACGCGTCGCCGAAATGCAGCGTAGTATCGCCAAGCAATTCGGAATCGATCTTGCGACGGCAGCGGTCGTGGGCGGGGTCCCGATCGCCGCCGCCTCGGCACCTCAGTTTGCGCTGGTCGGCAAGGCGCTCAATGATTTGATGGCCGGGCAGGCCGGGCAAGTCTGCGATCCCGTTACGGTGCCAGGCAAGTGCACCGGCGGACCGAACAATCTGCAAGGAACGATCAAGGCACTCGAACAGATTGGCCTCATTCACACGCTGGCCGAGCCCAACCTGACGGCGGTGTCGGGCGAAACGGCGAAGTTTCTTGCCGGCGGCGAGTTTCCCGTACCGGTCAGCCGCGACCGTGACGGCAATGTGACGATCGAGTTCAAGCAGTTCGGCGTCGGGCTTTCGTTCACGCCGGTGGTGCTCAGTGCGGGCCGCATCTCGCTGCAGGTTTCGACCGAGGTCAGCGAACTCACCAACACCGGCGCCTTCACGCTTCAGGGTACGACGCCGTCCAGCGGGTTGACCATCCCAGCGCTCACGGTAAGGCGGACGCAGACGACGGTCGAGCTACCGTCCGGCGGCAGCTTCGCAATTGCCGGATTGATGCAACACACTTCCAAGCAGGTCGTACAAGCGCTTCCCGGGGTCAAGGACCTGCCGATCCTGGGCGCCTTGTTCCGCAGCCGCGATTTCGAGAATGACGAGAGCGAGTTGGTGGTCATCATCAGCGCTTACCTCGTGACACCGACCGTGGCATCGAATCTGGCGTCGCCGACGGATGGTTTCGTCAATCCGTCCGATCCGGAAGCAATTCTCCTCGGTCGGGAAAATGCCGTTTACGCCAAGCCGTCAGCTCCGGCCAAGCCCAATCCATCGGGTTCGGTTGGATTCATCGTCCAATAGGGGACCGATCATGATGAGCAACACCAAGGAGTTCTTTCGCGTCGCATCGCTTTGCGCCGCACTTGCGGCGGGAAGCTGTGCAGCTCCCTACAATGACGGCGATGGCCCGATGGAAGATCCGGTAGTTAATCACCCGATCGTGGTCGAGCCCAACTATCACTCGCTGAAACTCGCCTTCTCGGCTCCGAACGCCGGATTGATGCCCGACGACTCGCAACACTTCGACGATTTTGTCGCCGACTTCATTCAACACGGCAACGGCTCCATCTCGATCACTGTCCCCTCGGGGCGCGACTCGTCCGCCACCATCGCCTATTTCGGGGAGCGCATGGCCTCGGCCGGCGTTCCGCGCGACCGTATCCTGGTCGGTACGCGCGACGTGGCTGACGGTGAGAAACGCGTCGAACTGGGTTTTATCAGCTATAGCGCGTCTACGGCGCCCTGCGGCGACTGGTCGACCAGCGTTACCTACACGGCTTCGAACCATGTGACGCCCAACTTTGGTTGCGCCGTGCAGCACAATATCGCCGCGCAGGTCGCCGATCCGCGCGATCTCATGGGATCGCAGCCGCTCGCGTCCGGCGACGCAGCGCGTCGCGCCGTGGTTTACGACAACTACAAGAACGGCAAGCCGACAGCCGCCACCAAGACTGAAGATCAGTCCGGTGCGGTCACCGACATCGCCAAGTAATAGAGGTTCGTCATGCCGAAACCAAAAGCGCAGGAGAAGGAAGAGACGTTCGGCGCGGCCCCTCACGAGAGGCCCGTGCCGCGCATCTCGATCTCCGCTTTCGTGGAATTTCCAGACACGGGCGCGGCGCTGCAGCGCGCGGGCTCGGATCGTCGACTTGCCAAGGCGCATGTCACCGTCCAACTCGGCGGCATTCAGGGTGCGGTCGACCACTTTCATGGCCAGGTGACACCGAATCTCCTCATCGTCGAAACGCGGCTCAAGGGCCAGGAAGCGCTCGACGAGCTCGATCGTCTGGCGGAAGTCTGCGATCCCTCGACCAAGGTGATCGTCGTCGGGCGGGTAAACGACGTAGAGCTTTATCGCGAGTTGATGCGCCGCGGCGCGTCGGAATATCTCGTGGCGCCGCTCAATCCGCTGCACTTGATCGAAGTCATATCGGGACTTTATCTCGATCCGGACGCCCAACCCATCGGCCGCATCGTCTCTTTCGTGGGCGCGCGCGGCGGCTGCGGCTCATCGACCCTTGCCCACAATGTCGGCTGGTGCGTGGCGGAAGAGCTCAACATCAACACCACGATCGTCGACCTCGACCTGCCGTTCGGCACGACCGGGCTCGATTTCAACGACGAGCCGGGACAAGGCATCGTCGATGCACTGTCCTCGCCCGAACGCCTGGACGACATTCTTTTGGACCGTCTTCTCGTCAAGCGCGGCGAGCATCTGTCGATCTTCGCGACGCCGGCATCGCTCGACCGCGACTATGACGCGCCGCCGGACGCCTTCGAAGCAGTCCTCGACGCAGTGCGTCAATCGACACCTTGCGTGATCGTCGATCTGCCGCATGCCTGGACTCCCTGGATTCAGGCGACGCTGATTGCATCGGATGAAATCGTGGTGGTGGCGACGCCCGATCTTGCAAGCCTGCGCAACACCAAGAATATCGTCGAGCTCATTCGTCAGGCGCGTCCCAACGATGCTGCGCCCAAGCTGGTGATCAATCAGGTCGGCGTGCTCAAGCGTCCCGAGATTCCGGCCAAGGATTTCGCCGAGACGGTCGGGCTGGAGCCTGCACTGATCATGGCGTTCGACGCCGCCGTCTTCGGACAGGCTGCGAACAACGGCCAGATGCTGAATGAAATCTCGCCCAAGTCTCCTGCTGCGGAGGGCGTTCGCCGCATCGCCGAACTCGTCACCGGGCGCACGCCGCAGGTTGTCGAAAAAGTTTCACCGATCCTGTCATTCCTCAAGGGGAAGAAGAGAGCATAAGGCATGTTCGGCAAGCGTTCCGCGACCAACGAGGCGCTGTCGCAGCAGGCACCGGCGCCGACAGCGGTGGGTCTGCCGCCGAAGGCCGACGCGCCACCGCCGCGCGCGCCCACGCCTTCTGGCCAGGTGCCGCGCCCCGAGCCGGTGAAGGCGTCGCCTGCTCGCGTCGTCGTGGCCGACAACAAGTCGGAAGACTATTATCAGATCAAGACGACGATTTTTTCCGCGCTGATCGACACGATCGATCTGGCGCAGCTCGCCCAACTCGATCCCGACTCGGCGCGCGAGGAAATCCGCGACATCGTCAACGAGATCATCTCGATCAAGGCCGTCGTGATGTCGATTGCGGAGCAGGAACATCTGCTCCAGGACATCTGCAACGACGTCTTGGGTTACGGCCCGCTCGAGCCGCTTCTGGCGCGCGACGACATCGCCGACATCATGGTCAACGGCGCCAACCGCGTCTTCATCGAAGTCGGCGGCAAGGTCCAGCTGACCAACATCCGCTTCCGCGACAATGCGCAGCTGATGAATATCTGCCAGCGCATCGTCAGCCAGGTCGGTCGCCGCGTCGACGAATCTTCGCCCATTTGCGACGCGCGCTTGTTGGACGGCTCTCGCGTCAACGTGATCGCGCCGCCCCTGTCGCTGGACGGGCCGACGCTCACTATTCGTAAGTTCAAGAAGGACAAGCTGACGCTCGACGATCTCGTCAAGTTCGGCTCGATCAATCAGGCCGGCGCCCGCGTTCTGGGCGTCATCGGCC
>Ga0187821_10000237_pt1 | contig 12905 bp, 8 predicted proteins | sample NC_wetland_sal_i_20_FD_132442 | JGI IMG/M metagenome (GOLD analysis project Ga0187821, IMG submission 132442) | Wetland sediment microbial communities from Neuse River Estuary, North Carolina, USA - SourceSoil_1 | ecosystem: Environmental > Aquatic > Freshwater > Wetlands > Sediment | place...
AGCGTTCGCACGATCTGCTCCATGTGCGAGACCATGCGATTGGTCTCCTGGAGCGAACTGCCCGGCGGTGTCACATAATCAAGAATGAAGCCGCCTTCATCCATTGCCGGAAGCAAGTCGCCACCCAGTGCCTTGAAGCTGAAATAAGAGATGACGATTAGACTGGCGCACAGACCACCCAAAATCAGAGGATGAGCAAAAGCGCGCCGCAGCCATCGCTCATAGAATTGGATAATACGCTCGAACCACCCTCCCCTGAGCGAGGCTTCCTCCGCCTCCATCATGCGCCGGATCTGCTCCATTTCAGCCGATTCGGCGCCGGCCCCTGGCATGGCCGGAGCAGCAACTCCCCGCCCGTCGGAGCCGTTACCAAACTCCTCCTGGCCTCCATTCATCCGCTCCGTGCCATTTACCTCTGAAGCAGTCCCATGCTTGCCCCGCCGAATTAGGAAAGTTCCCAGATTCGTGGTCCAGGAGAGCGCCAGCACCAGAGAAGTGAGCAACGAAACGCTCATGGCAATTGCGAGGGCCCGGAAAAACGTCCCGGTGACGCCCGTAATGCTGATCAGCGGCAGGAAAACCACGATTGGCGTGAGTGTCGAGCCAATCAGCGGAATCGTTAATTCCTTCAGAGCGCTCGCCGTAGCTCGCAGCGGTCCTTCACCCCCGTCGCGATGCAGAACAATGTTCTCCACGACCACGATGGCGTCATCAATCACTAATCCGCCGGCCGCGGCGAGTCCTCCGAGGGTCATCATGTTGAAGCTCTGACCCATGATCTTCATCACGATGAATGTGACCATGATGGTGACCGGCACCACCAGCCCGGTCATGATGGCTGTGCCCCAATCGCGTAGGAACAGCCAAATAATAAGCCCCGCCAGGAAAAGCCCAATTACGATTGCGTCGCGCACGCTGCCGATCGATGCCTTGACGATGTTAGATTGGTCGTAAAAGACTCGCAGGTCCACGCCCGATGGCAGGCTCGGAGCTATGTCCTGCATCTCCTGATGAACTTCGTTGGCCACTTCCACCGTGTTGCTGTAGGGCTGCCGGTTGATGCTCACTAATACAGCCGGTTTGCCATTAGCGGTGACGACCGTGTAAACAGGCGCCGATGAAGGCGAAACCGTGCCGATATCGCGTATCCGCACCGGAACATCGCCGTTTGTCTTGATTACGATATCCCCGAGCTGGTCCGGATTCTGCGCTTGCGCCGTAACCAAGCCGAGAAAGAGTTGATGGTTGCGACTCAGCAAACCCGGAGAGTCGATCAAGTTCGTATGATTTACTGCATCGAGAATATCCTGTAAGGCCACATGTGCCCGCAGCATCCGCGCCGGATCGGGAATGATCTGAAATTCCGGTTGCTGCCCGCCTTGCACCAGCACGCTGGCCACGCCGTCCAGCCGGTTTAATCGCGGCTTCAGGTCGTAAGTGGCCAGTTCCCAGAGCTGGGTCTGCGGCACCTTGTCCGAGGTGATGCTGTAACCCAGGATCGGAAAGCTCGCGAAATCCAACCGATGCGACTCAATTTGCGCCGTCGAAGGCAACGTGCTCTGGATACGCGAAATCGCAGACTGCACTTGCTGAAGCGTCAGCACCATGTCAACGTCCCAGCTGAAATCCAGATCGATTTCCGCTGAGCCGCGGCTCGTGATCGAACGCACATTCTGGAGACCGGGCACGCTGTTGACGGCCTCTTCGATGGGCCGTGTAATCGTCACTTCCATTTGATTGATGGGCATGACGCCGTTGTCCACGCCCACAATAATCCGCGGAAAATTCGTGGTCGGAAACACGGCGATGGGAAGCGTAAACGCCTGGTAGATTCCAATCGCCCCCAGCGTGAGAATGATGAAGATGATGGATTTGGAGTGCCGCGCGAACCAGTAGTTATTCGGGTCATCGCTGGGCGCCACACGGCGCGGAGGAGGCAGCGTCGTGGTCGCCGTCTTCATTGGAGTCGTCGTTGTCGTCTTGTTGTCCATGGAATCTTCCATTACCTGCTAGCAGATCTTACAAATGCAGTCACCGGCACGGCTGCAACGCGGCTCATTGATCCTCGTCATCCTCTTCGGGAATATTCGGCGGAGCCGCAACTTGTATATTTGTCTTGGCCAGGACGGGGTCATCTTCCTGTGAAAGGGCAAAAGCTCCCACCGTCACCACTCGCTCTCCACCCTGTAAGCCATCGGTCACCTGTACATCGCCCGCATCCCGGATCCCGACCTTCACCTTCTTCTTGTGTGGCTTATTGTCCGTATCGAGAACAATTACCGAGGTCGTTCCGTCCGAACTGGTCAGAAGAGCCTCTGCCGGAATCACAATGGCGTGCGGGACTGCCTGCGCCACCATTTGTACCTGCACGTTACTTCCCGGCTTCAAACGCTCGCCGGGATTGGCCGCCTGCACCCAAACCTCAACCGTCGTACTATTGGGGTCGAGCGCCGGGCTGACCAGGCTGACCTTGCCTTTGAGCGCTCCCGGCTGCCCCGGCACTGAAATCGTCGCCGCGTCACCCACCTTGAGCTGTGACGCCTGCTGCTGATCTATGTGCGCACGAGCCACGATTTGGGACAAGTTCATCACGGTAATAATGGGCCCCGAATTCGAAGCCATTTCCCCCGGATAAACGGGCCGGTCCGTAACCACCCCATCGATGGGGCTCACTATTTTGGAATAATTTATGCCCGCTTCCACCTCGGCATTTTTGCCCTTCGCCGCCGCCAACTGCCCTTCGGCAACTTTGAGGTCGAGCTGCTTCTGCGACATGTCGTATGCATTCTTCGCCTGGATCAAGGCGACTTTGGCGTCATCGACATCCTTGGCGGAGACAGCTCCCTGTTTATAGAGGTCTTGGCGAGCGTCATAGAGTTTTTGTGCCGCGTCCAACTGCTCCTTCGCCAGAGTGCGGTCTTGTTCCGCCTTTTGAACTGCTTGCTGATAGCTCGCCTCTGCCTGGGCGTAGTTTCCTTTGTTTTCCTCTTGCGTGGCCAGCAAGTCTGAATTTTCCAGTTCCGCCAGTAATTGGCCGGCGTGAACTCTGCTGCCCTTTTCCACATAGAACTTCTTAACAGGCGCGCTGATCTTCGGCACGATTGCCGACTGTTCCAGTGGATAGAGCGTCGCCTCGGCGCTCACTTTTCGCTGTATGGTCTGGTTTTCCGCCGCGCCCACTTGCACCGTCACTGTCGGAGCGGCCTCAACGGAGCCCTCCCCTTTAGCGCAGCCGGACGACACAAGAGCCACCGCGAGAGCCACACCCAGCAAGCCACCAGCCCAGCAGCTTCCGTATAGAAGGCGAGTGTTCACATGAAGAGTCGATATCCGCATTGCTTTCTTATCCGCGTTCATATTCCTGCCTTTGGAATTCTAAAAATTGCCGGTAAACGTCTGTAAATTCGCCAGCGCGTTCCGATAGCGCACTTGCGCGTCATCATAAGCGTTGCGCGCAGTGATCAGAGTCGTCTGCGCGTCCACTACTTCCAATGAAGTCGACGACCCACCCTGATATCGCAAAGTGACCAGCCGCAAACTTTCCCCCGCCAGATCGGCGGTCTGCCGAAGCTTGTCCACTTCCTCTCGCGCCACTAGCGCTTCATTATATGCTGCATAGAACTCAGCGAGTATACGCCGCTGGGTCTGGCTCAAAGACACTTGCGCCTGCTGCTGCTTGAAGTCCGCCTGGTGCAACTTGCTCCGCAACGTGCCCCAATCCCATAGCGGAACCGTCAAAGTGGCCTGGATGTAATAGCCCAGGGTCGGCGTAGCGCCGGCTTCCGGAATGGCTGTGTATACGCAACGTAACGCCACGCAATTCGCCTCAAGACCCCAAACAGGATCAAGCGATATCACAGGCAGAAATGCGCTCTTGGCGCTTTTAACGTCGAGATTGGCTTGACGCAGGGACTCCGTCGCTACGCGTATGTCAGGATTCATCTGTCCGGCCATCTGCTGCGCTTCGCCCAAAGTCGGCAACGGGCGGGGCGTACCCAAATCGTCTACTGCAGTGAAATTTTCGTCTAGGGTCGGAAAGATCAGCACGGAGAGATCCAACCTTGCATTTTCCATTCCCAGATTAGCTTCCGTGAACGCCGCCTCTTGCTGCTGATATTGAATCTGCGCTTTGATCACGTCGCTATGCGCCGCCTGGCCTGCCCGCTCCGTATCCTCTGTCAATTGCAGAAAACGCCGGGACTGTTGCAGCGCCTCTTGCGCCGTCGCATACTTCCGTTGGGCCACTACAAGACCGTAGTAACTCTTCGTAACGGTGACCGTCAGCCCGCGGCGCGCGATTTCCGCCTTGGCCGTCGCAATAGCTTCCGCGGCCTGGGCCCGTTTGTAATCGGTCCCCATCAATACGCTCGCGTTGAGATCCTGATGCACCGTGCCCCACTCTCGGTAGACGTGCACGCCGTCATTCGTGACATATCTTCCGTTGGGAGTTATTCCATTGCCTTGCGTGCCGAGATATTCACTTCTGAAGCCGATCTGGGGCAATCGTGCATTTCTGGCTTGCAGGCGGTCTTGTTGGGCAGACCTTTGATCCGTGAGCGCCCCTAGGAATTCCGCGTTGTACTTCTGCGCCCTTTGCAGCGCGTCCGCCAGCGTTATCGTAATCGGCGGCCCTGTCTCCTCCGCGGGCTTGGGTGGGTACACAAGCTGCACCGGTTGCTCCGGAATAGCCTGAGGCGGCGTGTTTTGCGCAAGACTGAACGATGGCCCGGCACAAACCAAAAGCAAGGCCAGCAAGCAATAAAGAGCAGGACGAATATGAGCCCTGCAGCGCGCCGCTTCCGAACTTGCCTCGCCAAGCAAACATTTCTCACGCGTCTCACGCGCAGCAGTCACGTTGCCTTCCTCCTGTTACCGAGTTTTTCTTCCACGATTCTTCCCACTCTCTTCCGCAGATTCTGCCCCGTTCTACATGAACGCTACATGAACGGTCGCCCGAATCCGAGCCTCCGCAGGGGGCATAGGGGAAACTATTCTAGATTAAGCCAAGCTTAAAACGTATAATCCGGCCCTCGTTGAAGACGCCCCGTCCGGCACAGGGACCGAGCGGGGCGTCATTTACCGGGGTCTAATATAAAGCGCATTCTGGGATTAGCGACATTAAATGGAGCTTAACTCATAGAGACTAATGGGAAGCTGGACCTTGATTTCTGTGCCTTGCCCGTTGCGGTTTGCGGCCTCAATCTCACCGCCATAGGCCGTGACCATTGCCTTGCAAATCGCCAATCCCAGTCCAAAACCTCCAGTAGAACGAGACCTCGAGGGGTCGCCGCGGTAGAATCGCTGAAAAACGTGCGGTAACTGCTCCTCCGGAATGCCCGGTCCTGAATCCTGCACCGAAACGCTTGCGCTACCGCCGCCGTTGCGTTCTACCTGAATCACCACTTTCGATCCCGCTGGACTGTACTGCAGCGCGTTCTCCAACAGGTTCACCCAGATCAACTCCAGATCCTCGGGATCGGCTTGCAGTTGAACTTCTTCCGGAGCAATCAATTCAATTTCAATGTTGCGCGCATTGGCAAGCGCCTGGATTCTGGAAACTGCCGCCTCGCAAGTAGAAGTGACTTCGGTAATCCCCAGCTTGCGATTCATGCCGTTTTCCGCCCATTGCTCGATGCGCGCCAATCGCAATAAGCGGCCTAGCAGGTCCTCCAGACGGCCGCAATCCTCCAGCATGCTTTCCAGTCCGGCGCGATATTCCTCCTCTGGACGCGGCCGCTGCAACAGAGTTTGTAGCGTCGATTTAACGATGGCCACCGAGGTTTTCAACTCATGCGCCGCATCGCTGGTGAAATCGCGTTGCTGCCGAAAGGAGTCGCGCAAGCGTTCGAGCACGGTTTCAATAGCACCTGTAAGCGGAGCCAACTCCTTAGCCCTGGACGCCTCAGGCGGCGGACGAAACTCCCAGTTGAACACCGATATTGCCCCGGCCTGGCCGGCTAGCTCGCGGAGCGGCTCGAGCCCTCGTCGCACGCGCCAAGCGGCTACTGCGCTGACGACCACAAGCAAAAGCAAGCTGACGCCTGCGACCGAAAAGCCCAGTTGCGCGAGCTGTTCGTGCATCGCCACACGCGACGCGGCATAAATTACCGTGACCCGTTCAGGCGTGACGATATTGTCTTCACGGTCGAGCACTGGTACTTGCCGCAGAACAACGGCTCTGTAAGGGACGCCGTTTAATGGAAAATCGGCGAACATACCGCCTTGTTCCACATCCAGAGGAAGCGGTCTCGCCGATCGGGCCAGCAGTTCGCCATTGCTCCTCCGAATCTCGAAAAGGTCAGGGTGCCTGCGACTGGACGATGGAGGGATCAGTGAAGGATCGAAAAGCAGATTGGGAATATCTGTGTCTGTGTAGCGAACAGCCGCCAGAGTGTTCGCGGCCCAGCCATTCAACGCCGCGTCGAAACCGCGGTCTAACTCGCGGCGTGCATAGAGCACCGCAACCGTGCTGATTGCTGCGGTGAGCACCAGCTGGCAAATAATCACGCTCGCGATAATGCGACCTGCAAGCGAGAAGCGTCTGTTTTGGATCTTGGCCGCGCGTAGCAGCATGGCGAAAAACCCGGATGCGGGTTTTTCAGCAGCTCCCGCGTTCCCTATCGCCGATTCGGCTTGAGGCCAGCTTCCTAACGCCACTGCGTCCTGCCTTCCTGAATGATCCTGAATTGCGTCTAAACGCGCTAGCGATCGGGACGCAAGACGTAACCATGGCCCCGCACTGTGTGGATCAACTTAACGGGATGATTGCCATCGATCTTGCGCCGGAGTCCCGAAATATACACCTCGATCACGTTGCTGAATTTCTCCCAGTTGTAATCGTAGAGGTGTTCCAGCAGTTCGCTCTTGGAGATCACCGCGCGAGGCCGGTGCGCCAGGTATTCCAGAACGCGATATTCCATCGGCACAAGCGCGATCTCCTTCTGGCCACGTTTGACAGTTCGCTCTATCGTGTTCAGTTGAAGATCAGCCACGGTGAGCACCGGTGACCTTTGCCCCTTTCCGCGCCGCACTAAAGCCTTGGCTCGCGCCAGAAATTCACCCAGGTCAAACGGCTTGGACACATAGTCGTCGGCACCAGCATTGAGCAAACGCACGACATTCTCCTTTTCGTCGCGTGCCGTCAATACCAGAACCGGCGTGGCATGGCCTTTCTTACGATATTGCGTCAGCAAAGTCTGCCCATCCACTTTCGGCAACATGAGGTCGAGCACCATCAGGTCGTAAGCGCTCGATTCGGCCAGGTACAAACCCTCTTCGCCGTCACTCGCGACATCAACGGCATAACCGGCGCTCTCGCGCAGCGCGCGTGCCACGTTCTCAGCGAGCCGTTTCTCATCCTCGACCACCAGTACCCGCAAATCTCCTCCTACGATTCCTATTATTTCTTCCCCGCGAGGGGCGCTGAAACTTCAAATGCGTGTCCCGGCCCAAAGACCACGACGCCCTTCAACGTGCTGATCGGCTTCGATAGCTGGTCCGATTTCTTCAGCTTCATCTGCAGGCCGCGCGGAGTTGGCGTCACCCCCTGAGGAGCGGCATTGTCGATTTGGTCTTCTTCCAGTGGGAAGAAAGTCGCCTTGGACTCGCTTGTTCCTGTGTCCAGTGAAAGCAGGAAAAAGCCGCCATTTTCGGTCACTTGCGCCTTCCAACCGGCCGGCCAGGGCTTCGGCGAATTCTCGAACGTGGTTCGGAAAAGCTCGCGATCTGCCGCCGCGCTCGCCGCGTTCGCCGAGGGAATCGCCAGGCTCGCCTGAGCCTTCGCGGGTATGCATACTTCGCGGCAAATCAAATAGCGGATATCAGCGGAAAAGGTCGCCGGTTTCGCTGGCTTGTACTCGGCCGGAACTTGCATCGGCACGGGAAGCAGCACGCGACCTTCATAACCGTAATCAATCACGATACCGGTGCCCAGCCGCACCGGCGTCGGCCAACGAACCTCTTTGGCCTGAAAACCCGCCGGAAGCTGCCACTGTATTTTCGGCCGCTCTCCGGAATCGCCAGGGTTCACCCAATAAATGTGCCAGCCCTTCTCGAGATCGAACAAGACGCCCAGCCAGGCGGTCTGCCCCGGCTGCAGCGACTGATTCTCGGCAATCACGTTCACCTTTGCATGAGGGGAGGCGAACGATTGCCCTGCGGCAATTTGAGCGAAAGCGAATGCCGGCAGAAGACTGGTTATCAAAATTGAAAAACGTCTGAAATGCACAAACATATTAATATCCTTCCGCGAACTACAATCCGCCGGACGCGGATGCACGCGTCTGAGAATTCTCGGCCAGCAGCCGCTGTACGATTCCTCGCACTTCGCCCTTTAGCCGCATATACTCTTCGCCCGTCGCCTGGCTGGCAAATCCTGCATGCACGCTCCTCACGCGGCCGTCGCGTCCTAAGTAAATGGTCGTGGGATAAGCTCCAAAGTTCACCAGTTGCGGCATCTTTTGACTGATGTCGTCGGGAGTTCCTGCCAACAGCATCGGATACGGTATCCCGAAGCGCTTGATGAAAGTTTGCACACGCGGCCGCGCCAGAGCCGGCTCTGCATCCGCCTCAAACATCAAGCCCACGATTTCAAGTCCTTGAGAGTGAAATTCCTTGTAAAGGTCTACCAGGAAGGGCGCTTCGTCCTGGCAATTGGGGCACCAGCTCCCACCGATCGTCAGTAGCACGACCTTGCCTTTGAATTGCGCATCGGTATTGGAGACCATCTTGCCGGTTAGGTCCGGAAAGCTGAACCGGAAAGGAACCGTGGGGTCTTTCACGCTGGTATAGCGCGAGGGATCTGGCGGGTCTGGAACGCCCTTTGCTCGGGCCTCGCTCTTGCGCACGGCGACGTAATTCGCGCCCCGATTCAGCGCAATGGAAAGCGTTCCGTCGGAATTGCGTTTGGCTTCAAAGAGCAGAGGACCCTGGCCTGCAAAGTGGCTTAGCACGAGCCGGCCATTTTGCCAGCGGCCAACCAGAAATCCAGTGTCGCCATCGACCCGCAGAATCGAGCCGGAAACTTCTGCTCCTGACTGACGGAGGAACAAATTCCAAGTCCGCCGATCGCTGTCAGTTTTTACTTCCTGAGGTAGGCGGCGCATCTCCCAATTGCCGGAAATCTGCGGGGCAGCCGCGGCATCACCGGGAGCCGGCACAAAACGGCGTCCGCGGATCAGCAGTGGAGGTCCATTAGATCGATGGAAGCGATAAGTGCCGGCGAACTGATCGTCGAGGAAGGTAAGTTCGAGGGTGGTCTCGAGAATGTCGTACTCGAGGATCAGATGCCCGTTAGCAAAGCTCCCGCCGCTTGAGACGATCTTTCGGTCACCCTCGAAGAAGAAGCCTTGCACTTGATTGCCGGTTTGGGCGATCTCGAAGCGGAACGGAATCTCCAGCTGGTTGGCCACGATCTTTGCGTCCCATAGGCCCACAATATTCGTAGCGGGAAAGGCCGGACGAGTTGCCAGGCAGATCGCTACGGCGGCGAAGCAGACGGGTAGTAGCCTTCTCACAATGCCAAAATTATAGCATCAGCTTGGGGCGAGCAAATCCAATCACTGCGCCAGATTGGGGGTCGTGAGGAGAGACGGACTAGTGGGTCATGGGATAGATGATGTAATTGATGCCCATGCGATAGGCAAACGAAGAAAAGCGCTCCGGATACCGCGGATCATCGGCATGCTCCCAGGCATCGCCGATATGCATATTGAAGCAGATGGCCACCATGATGCGGCCGTTTTCGTCGCGAATCGCTTTCCACTCCGGATAGATGCCGTCGTTCTCGTAGGTGCGGCCGGTATAAATATATTGATAGCCGGGGACCTGGGGCCGTTCGTCGAGATCGTAGAGGACGTGGAAAATCTCGTCCTTATTCGTCAAATCCTCGATAGGCCGGTCGGGCAGGATTTTGCGCATTCCGATCATGAAACTTTGCCAGGCCGCCGCGCCATGAAAGCTATCCACGATCAGGAAACCACCGCGCTGCAGGTAACTGCGCATGCGCTTGGCCTGGTCTTCGTTGAAGTCCCAGTCAGCCACGTTGACGGCGTAGAGCCAGGGCCAGTTAAACATTTCATCGCTATCGGGATCGAGAACTTCCTGGTAGGGACGCGCGTCGATGCGCGTCAAGCGGAGAACACCCTGCACAAACTGCCGGTCAGCCCGGGGATAATCCTCTGACCAGCCGCCGTTGCGGAACATGCCGAAACCGCCGAAGCCGCCGTAACTCGCCATGCGAACGGGATAGCGGAGGCGGGCAAAGGCGAATTCGTCCTTCTGATCCTGATTGCCTTCGCGATAACCGCGGTAACCGCCGTAGCCGCCGCCATAATAACCCTGCTGCAGCGCCAACAGCGTGGCACCGGTACCCACGAATAACAGCAGCAGCAAACCGCGCGCCAGCAGCTTCATCATGGCAGATCTCCCTGCAGCGTATCAGAGTCCGGCGCTATTGCTCAACTTCTTCCACGTTCTTCCGCGCCGGCGGCATTGCTCGCAGTGACCTAACTATAGGATTCCTCGATCACGAATAACGGAACAGCGCCTTGAAGCCGAAATCCATGTGCATCTGATTATGACAATGGAAAAGCGTCAAGCCGGGCTGATCGGCCATCAGGTCCACGGCCACACGCCCGAAATTGGGGACGACTACCGTATCTTTCATAACGCCGCCGGTTGGCTTGCCGTTTATCTCCACTATCTCGAAGAGATGCCGATGGATGTGCACGGGATGTGCATCGTCAGTGCGATTGCGAAAGAAGATGCGGTATTTTGAACCCGGACGGAGCACGAATTCGTCCTGATGCGGAAATTCCTTGCTGTTGACGGTCCAGTGGTTGAACCCGTGCACGCCTCCAGGGACCTTCTCGAAAACCATGTCGATCGTTTCCTGCGGCGCAGGCGGCGCGGTGGGGCGGCCGAAAACCTTGTAGTCCCAGGTGCGGTTTGCCGGTCGCAAAAACTGCGGCTGCCCTTTCTGATTTTCGTACTCGACGATGATACCGAGGCCGGCGTTACGATCAGCATCCGCGACGGCCCCGAGAGCCCAAACGCCGGGCCGGTTCATATCCACAAAACAATCGACGCGCTCGCCCGGCCCCATGAAGACAACGTCTACCGCTTGCGGATTGGGCACCGGATTTCCATCCAAGGCAAAAACCTGAAATTTGTGGCCGGTCATGGCGATGCGACGGTTGGAGGTGGCGCAGGCGTTCAAGAAATGAAAAAGCACGCGCTGCCCTTGCTTAACTTGAATGGGCGGGCCGCCGCCCATCAGCTTGTCGTTCATGGAGACTACGCGGAACACGGCTTCATAGCCGTTGGCGCCCCTAGGCATGCGCTCCGGTTTTTCCGGCATCGGCGCATCGGGATCTTCATCTTCGTCATCCTCATCCTCGTTGGCGAGGAACGGCTCCCAATCGCGAAGAGCGAGGAAATGTTCCTGGTCGTATTTGCCCGGATCTTTTCCGGAATCGATATAAAAGAATCCATATTGCCCGGTGTAGGTGCTGCGATGCAGGTCGGCGCCTGCCATGGTATGCGTGTGATACCAGCGGGAACCCGCAGGCCCGGGCGTGAATTGATAGCGGGAGCGGCCATGAGGCGGGATCATGGGCGTGCCCTCTTCCTCCGAGCCGTCCACTTCGGAAGGAATGAGTTGCCCGTGCCAGTGGACGAGTTCCGGCACGTCTGTGTCATTGATGACGTCGATCGTGATCGGCTTGCCCTCGCGCACGCGAATCAGCGGACCGGGCGAGGTGCCGTTGTAACCGACGGTGCTGAGGGATCGATAGGGCGCGAGTTCGACCAGGACCGTGCCGATCTTCAGCGTGAAATCCGCGGGCGTCGACGGGGTGCCTGAGTTTGGCCCCTGTTGCGTCGGGTTTTGCATAGCGGGCATTTGTTGCGTGGACTGCGCAGGAAGCAATCGGCCCAGCCCCAAACCACCGGCGAGCGCGCCTCCAACCTTTATAAAATTGCGTCGGTCCATTTTTCCTCTCTTCCTCGCACGCGATCTAAGCGCCCGCGGCTGCTAGAAAAGCGTCAGCGCTAAGAGTTCCCTATCCGGTTGATGTGGCAATGTTCCCTTTCGTTGTACAGTTTTTGGATTCTATATCAGGCATCGGCCCACTGCCATCCCCCAGCCACATCAGTTACAGGAGCACCCGCGCATTAGCGAGCCTGCATCCACGAGACGCCGCTCGTATAATTCGATCGGCATTCCCGAGCTGATCGAATTGCGCCGCCCTTCTGCTCCCTGCTCTATACCCTACTGCCCGGCGAGCTCCGGCTGAGCGGCACGCCCGAAGGCGTTGGCCCCACCCGCGTTCGTCCTTCATCCGGGCGACGTGATGCGCGCCGCCCTCGATCGTCCTTGCCGGCTTCGCCGTGCCGGGTTCGGGAGATGACGTGCCCGGTGTCGAACGGTGTAAAAAGCTAAAGTATGAGTTAAGAATCACGGCAGCCACCCCTCCCCCCTTTTTGTGTAAGTGTTCATTCCAAATGTGGTTACGTCGTGCGACATGCAAGCGTCGATTCCACAATCTATTGATTTCGAAACCCACGTTGGTGCTGCCCAAAGTTGGGCGACAGCCCCGACTGAGGGCGTCGCCTCGGACTTGTCATTTCGGTACGGGGAGAAAATTACTCGCGTAGACCGGGTGGGCCGGACCAGTTCACACGTGAAAATGGGTAGACGTGACCTCTGGCGGGCAAACATAAGGGAGCATATCACGACCAGTATCCAGACGTCTATGCATATTTACTAACTATACTATTCGAAAGATTGGGAAAACAGTTGCCATTTCATTCGAAACGGGGGCCGCGAAGGTCCAGCAGTTGTTCGACATTCAAAACTCGGACTCCCTAGAACGTATGGGGAACCCGGTAATCGACAACGCAAT
>Ga0187821_10000238_pt1 | contig 12878 bp, 15 predicted proteins | sample NC_wetland_sal_i_20_FD_132442 | JGI IMG/M metagenome (GOLD analysis project Ga0187821, IMG submission 132442) | Wetland sediment microbial communities from Neuse River Estuary, North Carolina, USA - SourceSoil_1 | ecosystem: Environmental > Aquatic > Freshwater > Wetlands > Sediment | place...
GCGAGTCTTACCGATCTGAACTTCCTCAAGATCGAACGCCCCACCCATCATCAGAATCGTGTCCAAGACCTTCGCGAGGATCAGCGAATCGATGATGTGGCCGTGAAGAATGACGGTTTCTTGGTGGGACGCCATGGAGAGGACCTCCGATCGACGAGTCTGCTAAAATTCTACCACCCAGCCACGGGGGTAGGGGCAGATGAATGGAAATAGCTCGACGAGAGTGTGCGAGAGCTCTAGCGCAACGAACTACCTGACATCTCAGGTGTTTTCATGAACTCCCGCAGGACGCTCGTGGCATAGGCACCTGGGGGAAGGGCAAACGAGAGCGTGAGGACGGAGCCTTCGAGAGACCATTCCAGTTCCAGGAGCTGGAGCCGCAGCGATCGCCGTTCGCCACGAAATCCACACACCTTCGCCGCTTGGACGAGTTGTTCCTTGGTCGTGCCTTCTTCAATCAATACAGCCTGCTCGATCGCGCCTGGTTCGCCCGCAGCCCAGGAGACGCGCGACCCAAACAAGATACCGGTTGGACTGATTTCAAACCGATCGGCTCTCGGCTGTTCTCGGTCGCCGTCCTCCACGAGAAAGCAGGCGCCGTTATCGGCTTTCATCGCCCAATCCCCGGTTAGGATCCGATCAAGTCGATCGATCCTCCTGGCGACCATCCGATTGAACAGATAGGACTGATAGCTATTGAGGTACCACATGCGCTTGGCTCGGCTCATCTTCTCCCGGCGAGCCTTGTCGATGAGCAGTGCGGCTCCGGTCCGAAAGTTATCCCCCTCCCGTCCTTGCCGTTGCGGCCCAAAATAATTCGGCACTCCTCGGCGCAGCAGCGTCTCCAGCACGAGCGGAACCGTCTCTTCCGCATGTCGAGCGACGTCTCGGATCGCGAGGCGGAAGGTGTTGCCGGCGTGGTGGCCAGTCCGCAGTCGATTGCCATGCCGGCCCAACACCTCAATCGCCAGCACCTGGTCGTCGGTCGGCATCCGTATGACTTGCTCCGCTTCCACTCCATGAAGCGAGACCATCTGAGTGGCCACGGCCCGCGCATCCTTGAGCCCTGCCACACCGATCGCCTGTGCCTTGATGCCGAGTGTTGAAGAAAACCGTCGCACAAGATCCGGCGTCGAGAGATTCCGTTTCGTCACTCGCACGTACAGATGCTCTCCCATTCCGCAGGGTAGGTAGAGCGGGCGTTCAACCACGTGAAAGTCCTCAGGCGTGGTTCTGATCCGCCCCCCGACTCCGGGAATCGAAGCTGTAAGAAACGGGTCCAACGATGACTTCCCTACTTCTTTCTATGGGTTTAGTCCTGCTAAGAGGAAAGCCACCGGCCAAACCAAACAAAAGCGAGCGACCCCATCATGGTATACTTTGGCCATGTTGCCTCGACTCCTGTTCTCAGCAAAAGGCACCGTCCACCCCAACAGAGCCAAGACCTGCGCCATTGGGCTTGTGGTCATTGGAAGCAGCCTTGCGACTCCCGCTCCCGAAGCCATCTCCAGCACCGCTGACGTCTTTCTTCAGTTTACTCGCCACATTCAGCAGCAAATCGAACACGACAAACAGGCATTCTCGCAAGCCAGCGGGTGTACCAAGTGGTTCTATAAGCAGGAAAAGAAACCCGCACCGTCACCGCCTGTCCAACGGATCGATCAAAAACAGGCCAGCTCGGCCGTGACCGAAGACGAATGTCGCCGACAGTACCCCGGTGGAATGGACGCGGTGCGAGAAGACTTCGCCAAAACTCAAACCTTCCTCTCCCTGAGTCTCACATTCTACGAATTCGCGCTGGTCGGCGACCGCGACGACGACGGACTGTACAGCCCCGGCGAGTTGGAAGATGTGTTTCACGTGCTCACGCTGTCGTATGATACAGCTCTTTCCCCCACGGTACAGGCCGAAGCGCTGACCGATCGATTCGACACCTGGTATCGGGCCCGCAACCTTGAAAGTTTGATGAACAGCATGGGCCGCCTCTATGAACGGGGGTATCGCGTCACCCCTGCCGATCGCGCCGAATTGGATCGAGTCATGAAATGAGCCGCCGCAGGATGACATGGCCGGATCGCGCCCGCGCAATGATCGGCCACTGGATGAGCGAGCCGTTCTACCGCTTTTTCAGCCTCATGCCGGGCTGGGAATTCGGCTTGACCAACCACGATGTCTCCAGACTCAGTGACCGTCACAGGTCTCTGGCTGGGCGCCGAGCCGTGCACCTGAGCGACCTGCATCTCGACTACTACCTTCCCCGCCACGACATGATCGTCTCCATGGTCCGGGACTTGCGTCCCAACTGGATCTTCGTTACCGGCGATCTTCTCAATGTGCCGGAAGGACTGCCGCATCTGTTCCGCTTTCTCGCGCAACTACGCTCCATCGCTCCGGTGTTCATGACTCTGGGAAACCATGACCATTACAGCGGCGTGCCCATCGGTCATTATGCCGAACTCGCCGATCGGCATAAGCTCACGCTCCTGATCAATCAAACCGTCTTCATTCCCACCGATGAAGGTGAGCTGGCCATTGTGGGAGTCGACGATCCCTCGCTCCACCGAGCGGATCTGGATTGCCTTCCTCCTCGGACCGAGGGACGCTACACTTTGCTCCTAGCCCATGCCCCCAATATTCTTGAACAGCTGGAAGAGCATCATCACGTCGATCTCGTTCTTTGCGGGCATAGTCATGGGGGACAATGGCGATTCCCCGGCGTACCGACGTTTTGGCTCCCGCCCGGGTGCAACGGTCGCATCGAAGGACCGCAGCAGGCACGAGGGCGCCGACTTTACGTCAATCGCGGCCTCGGTTGGTCTTTTCTTCCGCTCCGTTTCAATTGTCGGCCGGAGATCGTCTTGCTCGAATGGGTCCACGACGATAAGAGCGCTCCATAGAACTTACCCTTTCAGTCGCTCCAATGCCTCCCGCGCCCGGCTTCGCACCGTTTGATCCCAATCCTCTTCCATCATGGTCGTCAGCCGCTCCTTTGCATCGAGGGCCCGCAACCGTCCGAGCCCTAAGGCAGCACAGGATCGCACGTACGCATGGTCGTCCTCGAGTGCCTTCATCAAAAGCGGCACGACGGTCGTATCTTGCAACACTCCGAGATGACTTGCGGCCATACCGCGAATCCGATGTTGTTTATCCCCCACGGCTCGCTGAAGCGTGTTGACCAACACATCTCTCAGGGCCGGCGCGACGACCTCAAGACCCTTCAGCCGATACTCGTTGACTTCGATCAACTGAAAGGCCAGATCCAACTTCTTGTCCGACAGGGTTTCCCGCTCGAACGCATCGATCAATTGCGTGCGAACCCGCCGCTTGGTGTGGGTGCGGCGCATCTTACGAATGATCGCGAACAGCCCCGCACCAAGCGCAAGGCCCGCAAGCGCGATCGGGACCGCTTGATCGATAAGATACTCTTGAGTTTCCAGCGACAAGCGCTTCCAGACCCAGACGGAGGTGATCACAAGCCCGAGCAGAATGATGATCGCCGTCAGGTTCGCCTGCCCAGATTGCGTGCGAGGGACCATGGGGTCAGCATCATAGGGAGCCGGTGTTCACGACGTCAACGGAACAGCTTCCTCACTGGAGGCCGGAAAAACCGATGGACTCACCCATCCAGGATCAGATGGTCTTCCACCGCGGATATCGAAGGAGCCAGACGAACTGGATGGTTTTCCCAATCTGGCCCTACGTTTCTTCTCAGGGCGGCCTGGCTGATCCTCCAGGGCGCGCGTCGAAGGAGCACCTTCCGAGTGTGCGCGTTCCGCGAGCAGGAGGACGGCCAGGCCGCCATCCCATCCCCTTGACCGGTCGTTCTAATGCGGACTACTCTCTTCCCATGGACCTGCCCGATCTCAAGGACGACCCTTACCTCAAAGTGCTGCGTCCGCTGGTCGAAGCCTACCTGGCCTTCTGGCGAACCGACAGTCGTCACATTCGCTCCTTGCGCTTGACTCCGTCACAATTCGATGTGATTGCAACACTGGGTGATACCGACGGCATGACCTGTTCCGAACTCTCCCGTCGAACCCTCGTGACCAAAGGGACATTAACAGGAGTGTTGGACCGACTCATGGCAAAGGGCTTGATCCGGCGCGACGATGTGAAGGACGATCGCAGACGTATCAGGGTGCGTCTTACCGAGAAGGGCGATGCCTTATTCCGGAAAACGTTCGCCGCACATATCGCCTTTCTGCGACCCTATTTTGAGCGAGCACTCAGCCAGAAGGATGCGGAGACACTGAGCTCGCTACTCCTGCGTCTCCGGGATAGTTTTCGACAGGATCACGACTAAACACTTTGGATTCAGACGATGCGCCTGACTATTCTCGGCTCCGGTACGAACGTGCATCCCACGAGAGCAGCCGCAGGGTATCTCGTCCGTACCGATCACACCATGCTGTTGGATTTCGGGCCGCGGACGCTGGGAAACTTGCTCAAGACCGGCGCCAACCGGCACCACATCACTCATATTCTCTTCTCCCACTACCACGCGGATCACTTCTCCGATTTCATTACTTTCTTCTTCGACGCCATGATCTTTACGAAATATCAACACGGCAGGCGGCCTCCGCTCACGGTGATCGGTCCTCATGGGACCAACCGGCTGTTCCGAAACCTCTTCGCCACTCTACCTGGCTTCAGGGAGGCGAGGTTTGCGGTCCATTTCAAGGAGGTGTCCGATCGTGCGTTCTGGATCGGAAAGACAAAGGTGATTCCTCGTACCGTGACTCACAGCCCGGATCTTCATTGTCTTGGGTACCGAATCGAATACGGCGGGAAGGTGTTAACCTATTCGGGCGACTCGCAATACTGCGACAATCTCGTGCGGCTCTGCGGAGAGGCGGATCTGGCAGTGCTCGATTGTTCCTTCCCCGCCAACCGACCAGGTCCGGTTCACCTACATGCGGGTGAATGCGGACAGGTTGCGAAGGAGGCGGGGGTCGGCCGATTGGTCTTATCTCACTTCTATCCGATTGCCGAGCGGTACGACGTCAAATCTCAGGCGGGCGAAGCGTATGGTGGGAAGATTCTCTTGGCTCGCGACCGGCTGACCATCAGGCTCTAACTGGCCGGGGTCAGTCCGGCTTCTACAACCCGCCCTCTTTACTTTCCGCGCCGAGAAGCTCGATGAAGGTCGTGAACCGAGTCTTTTTGATCGGGTCATCGAGTTTGGAATAGATCGCTAGCAGATTCTTGATCATACGGGACAGAATCGCCCGAACGGGGCTGTGCTGGAGATACTTGTCGTCGCACCCATAGCCGGCTTCCGTGAGAAAGCGCTGGCAATTCTTCTCGGTCAGAAGCGCGCCCCCGTTGAAGCAGTCGATAAAAATCTTGTATCGGTCCGACTCGTATTTTACGAGAAAGTGGCCCGGCATCCCGATGCCGTGGACCGGAAGGCCGAGACGCTTCCCGATCAGCAGATACACCACCGACAGGCTGATCGGAATCCCTGTTCGCCGGTCGATCACGCAATTGAGGTAGCTGTTCTCGAGCTCGTAATAATTCTTGGTGTTGCCTTTGAACCCCTGCTCAGTAAAGAGATAGCGATTCAGCGTCTTCACGGTTTCTTCGCCTGACGCGCGCGGCCCAATCCGATCACGCACCTCCTGAGCCATCTCATCAAGTTGGCGTCCATAGGACGGCACATCCAGCGAGGGAAAGGCATAGCGGGCGATCAAGAAGGCGCCCCGCTCGAGATCCATTTGGTCATCCGGCAGACCCGAAAGCTGAATGAGTTCGTCTTCGAGTCTCCCGCCGCGAATTTCTTCAAGCACCGACGCAATACGCTCCGCCATTTCCGGCTGTTCGATCTCGGCCTCCTGCAGCAACGGAACGGCAGTCGTGCCGATATCAATCAGCTTCCCACTGATGGTCCTCACGATCTTCTCGTCTTCGTCCGCCAACAGGCGGATCAACGCACGGATTTGGCTTTCATTCACGAGCATTGAGGATCCCAGCTATGCACCTATCCATCTCGCTGGCTGCATATTCACCATCCGGCTATCCCATCGCCCGCCGGAAAGCCTTCGCCCCACCATATAAGCATAGCGCGTCAAAAATGACCATGACGACCACCACCATCCCCACATGCGGTAGGGCTTCAGCCCAGCTCGAGAGAATGAGCGGCCGCACCGCATCGATCGCCCAGGTCATCGGATTGAATCGCGCCAAGAAACCCATCCACCCCGGCATGGCCGCCAGCGGCACCAACGCCGAGCTCAGGAAAATCATCGGGAGCGACAGAAATCCCAGCACCGAAAAGAAGTCGCCGTGGCTTTTTACCGAAAAGGCCATCGCCATCGAAATCGCCGTCAACCCTACCCCAAACAACATCCCTATTAATAATATCACCGCGACGCCGAGAAGTCCGGTCGCCGGCTGGACGCCGAACAAGAACGCCACACCGAGGATTACCAGCACTTGCAAGGATGTAATCGTCATCACGAAGATGAACCGGCTCAGAATGACGGAACTCCGATGGATCGGCGTCGACATGAGCCGTTCCAAAAACCCGTTTTCCTTATCGAAGAGGAGATCGACCCCGCCGGCCAAGCCGTTGTTCAGCACAGTCATCACTACGACGCCCGCCGCGAGAAAACTGATGTAGTTCGGGGCCTGCGTCACCTGGGCATCGGCCGCCCGCTGAAACAGGTTGCCGAAGAAGATCAACCAAAACAACATCGGTTGGACGAGCGTGAAGAGCATACTGAATTTTTCGCGGCTGAGCCGCAGCACCCATCGCATCGTCAAGGCACTGATTTCTTGCCAGTACTGCGCCACAGCCCCTCCTTAGGTCGTCTCCGCTTCGGACACGGATTCCGTAATCGCGCGCCCCGTATGGGCGATGAACACATCGTCCAGCCGCGGTCGATGGTACTGGATAAATTCCACGCGGCAATCCAGGCGGCTGGCCGTTTCAAGAATGGCCGGCAAGACTTTTTCCGGCGACTCCACCCGGATGTCCAGCCCACGGGAAGTAATGTTAACCGCCCGGATAGCGGACAGTCCTTTGAGTGCCTCTGCCAAGGCCGGGAGTCGGTTGGCATCGTGGATTGTCAGTGCGACGATGTCGCCGCCCAGCCCGACCTTGAGTTCGGTCGGGGACCCCAGCGTCTTGATCTTTCCGGCGTCGATAATGGCCAGCCGGTCGCACAGTTGGTCCGCTTCGTCCAGATAGTTGGTGGTCATCACCACCGTCATACCCTGCGCTTTGAGCATTCGCACATAGTCCCAAATGCGAAGACGGCTCTGCACATCTAATCCGAGCGTCGGCTCGTCCAGAAACAAAATTTTCGGATTCGGAAGGAGTCCGCAGGCGATGTCGAGCTTGCGCTTCATTCCGCCGGAATAAGTCTTGGCCGGGCGATCGGCGTGCGCTTCGAGTTCAACGAGCTTGAGCAACTCTGGAATCCGTCTCGCGCCTTCGTCTTTCGGCAAGTGATAGAGCGCCGCGAGGAGTTGTAGATGTTCGCGACCGGTGAGGAAGCGATCGATCGCCCGCTCCTGCGGAACATACCCGATCAAATGCCGCACGACGTCCGCGTCCTTCACCGTGTCGTGCCCTAAGACTCTGGCGAATCCTGACGTCGGGTGGAGCAGCGTAATCAACGTGCGAAGGGTTGTGCTTTTCCCGGCGCCGTTGGGTCCCAGTAATCCAAATATTTCGCCTCGGTAGACCTGAAAGGAGAGATCCTCGACGGCCTTATGCCCGTCATAGGTTTTTGACAGATGAGATACCTCGATCGCGACCGCCCGATCCATTACCCCCAACCCGTCGCCCCGTGAGGGTCGTGCATCATGAAATGGAGCAGATCGCCAAGGCGGCGAGCCTGTTGCTGGAGGCTCTCGGCTTCCAACAGAAACTGCTTTTCCAGTGGCGTGCATTCCAGATACGTCGACACGGAATTAATGAGGACGTCGTCGGTGACCTCTTCGCGAAACAACGCCTGCCACGTGGGCGCGTCATCGCGTGACTTGAGAAACTCTCCCAATGTTTGCACCAGTTTGGTGCGCACCATAGGATCGAGCCTGCCGTCAGATGCGCGTGGTGTTAACCTGATGCTGGCCTCACGATAGGACCGCTCACAATGCTCGGTCTGGATTTCATAGCGCTCAAGGCCTTGGAGCAGGATATTGGACCGGCCATCGACAAGCGGCTGCATGCTCACGATCCGGCCAACACAGCCCATCGCGAAAATCGGGGGATTTCCATAATAGTCCGATTCCCAACCTTCTTTGAGCAAGACCATACCGATGCACTGGCCCCCCATCGCCGCATCGGTTACCATCTGACGATAACGCGGCTCGAAAATGTGGAGCGGCAGATACGTCTTGGGAAAAAAGACGGTATTCGGAAGAGGAAAGATCGGAATGCGAGCGGGAATGGGAAACGGGAGCGATTTATCTTGGGGTTCACGTCCTTGATTCTCTCGCTCACGATCAGTCTGCATGGCTCACGATAGCCGATGGTTGCCAAAATTGTCAACGGCGCGAGCCCACAGTTGACGCGGCCTCAGGCGGAGAAAACCGTGATCAATACTGGCGAATTGTGCGTTCGGTTCACGCATGTTATAAGCGACGTCACCGAATCACCATGACACGAAACAACACAGGCTCGATTGGACGTCAAAGACAGCTATGCAAAGGAAGAATCCCTCACGCGATCGTCATCATCCTGTGTATCGGCACATCTGTCGGGAGCCTGCTCTTCGCAGCTGATCCGATTCAAGAGTTTCGCCCGGCCACGCCGGGCTACCAATATGTGTTCCCGCGTGATCATGGTTCTCACGATGACTTTCGGACTGAATGGTGGTACTACACGGGGCACCTCGCGACTAAGAACGGACGCCGGTTCGGTTATCAACTGACATTCTTTCGCCGCGGGATTCCTCGCGATCAGGTCAAAACCCTTCCATCTCAGTGGTCCATCACGCAGCTATATCTCGCCCACTTTGCAGTCAGTGACCTCGCCGGTGAACAATTTCTTTACGCCGAACACATCAGTCGAGCCGGCCTGGGCAAAGCCGGTGCCGAGCGGGATCGGCTACATGTCTGGATCGATCAATGGAGCGCCGAATCACCAGCGGCAGTTCCAGTCACACAGAACCTTCGCGCGTCGAACGGTACCATCGGGGTCCAGTTCACGTTGTCGCCGGAAAAGCCGCTCGTCGTACATGGCCTCGGCGGCGTCAGTCGCAAAGGATCCGCTTCCGGACAGGCGTCCCACTATTATTCCTTCACCAGGCTGGCCACGACCGGCACACTGTCTATCGGAACCGAGGAATTCGACGTCGCAGGAACCAGCTGGATGGACCACGAGTTCGGCTCGGCCGACCTTGGACCGGATCTCGCAGGATGGGATTGGTTTAGCATGCAACTCGAGAACGGTACCGACCTGATGCTCTATCGGCTCCGTCGCGACGACGGATCCACCGATCCCGCTTCGAGCGGCACCCTTGTCGATCGCGACGGCCGGACGCGTCACCTCACGCTGAGGGACTTCTCCATGGAACCCACTGCGTTCTGGACGAGCCCTAGAACGAAGGCCCAATATCCTCAACGCTGGCACATTGTCATTCCCTCCCTGCATCTGGTGCTCGACACTGCTCCCCAACTCGCCGGTCAAGAACTCATCACTTCGCGCAGTACGCAAGTCATCTATTGGGAAGGGGCCGTCGAGATCACAGGAACCAGTCAAGATCGCCCGGTAAAAGGACAAGGCTATATGGAATTGACCGGTTATGCTGAACGGATCGCACGGAAGTTATGATCCAGCCCTGAGCTTGACTCTCTCGCAATCGCTGTGGTTAGGTGGCGCGCCTCGGCCGCGCATTCTCTAATCGACCCTCGTTGCCGATGACACCTCAACGCCATCGACGAAATGTCGCCCCTCAATGGCTGCCCTGTCTGCTACTTGGACTGTTATGCCTGTTCCCCATCACCGGCTGTGAAAGAGAAAGCGAAGCGATCGTCTCGATCGCACTTCATCCCACCAACGCCAGCATCCTCTACGTCGCCACCAACGATGCCGTCTATAAATCTCGGGATGGCGGGCAAACCTGGGAACGATTTCCCAGTTTCAGCGCGAGACGAGTGACGACCGTCGCCATCGATCCGCAGCTGCCCGCGACCATCTATGCCGGCACGATGGGCGATGCCGTCTATAAGAGTCCCGATGGCGGGCAACATTGGTTGCCCCACAATGTCGGCTTGAAAGAGCACGTCTCCTTCGTGAACCAATTCGTCTTCCACCCGGCGCTCAGCGAAAAGATCTACGTGGCGACGACTGTGGGCGCCTTCCTCACGAAGGACGGCGGGCGCGAATGGGAAGAACGAATGAACGGAATGAAGGAGGTCCACATCGTCGTCTCCATCGCGATCAACCACAAGGATCCGACCGTACTCTACGCCGGGACAACCGGCGGGATCTACCGTTCAGACGATGCGGCAGTGTCTTGGAAGAAAATCAACAACGGCCTGATTCCCGAACAGGAACTCATGGCATCGATGGCATTGGGAGTCAACGTCATCGAAGTCGACCCGGTGAATCCCGACATCGTGTATGCCGGGGCGACAAAAGGACTGTTTCGCACGCAGAATCGAGGGGAATCCTGGGAACGAATCGGGCAAGGCCTCCCCGGTCCCTTCATTAGCAGCATCGTGATTCATCCCACCGAACCATCCCTGATCTACATCGGCGGGCCGCAGGGAGTCTGGAAGAGCGGAGACAGCGGGAAAACCTGGCAGGCCATGAATCAGGGACTCGCCACACTCAATGTGCGAGCCCTGGCGATGGCCCCGAAAAACTCTCAGACGCTGTACGTCGGTACGAACGGGAGCGGCCTCTATCGATCGACCGACGCCGGCTCGACCTGGCTTGCCCTTCCTCTCAAACCTGGCCCGGTGAAACCTTAGCCCGTAATATCCATCGCGCTAGTACGCACTCTTCGGGGACGCCCCGCCCTGCTGGTAGCGGCCGCTATATTCGAGCATTCGATCGGATAGGGCCTTCCACTCGTCGGCAGTCATTAGCTCCTTCATCTTGAAACGCAGACCAAGAATTTTCGTCCCGGTCCGCATACGCTGATTATTGGCGTCATCGAGAATCTTCGTGAACTCTTCGGGAGGCGCCGTATAGCTGGCATTGAGTGTGTAGAGCTGGCGATGATAGGTGCGTTCCTGTTCGCGCCCGGCTTTCAGCTCCGTGACGATCTCACCGACAATGGCCTTGACCTGTTTCGCCTTTTCTTGATCCTTCACGGTCCGGTCGACCAACCCCTCCATGTCCTGTTGGCCCCTCTGCCAATAGGCATCGCTCTTGCCACTTTCCATCATCCCGTGGTGGTGATAAGAGGAACAGCCGCCCACCACTAACAAACTTGCCATCGACAGCGCCACCCACTGCACCCTTCTCATACGTGCCTCCTTCGTCGTCTTGAATGGGGAAAGTTGATCCCCCGTTGTCTCCAAGAATCAACATACCGTATCATTCGTTTCATCACGATGTCTAAAGTCACCCCCTCACCGTCCGATCCAACCCACGAACTGCGCGAGGAGTTCCGCACCCACCTCGACACGTTCTACGCGCGGTTGAAACTCGCACCCCCATACGAAAGCGTGGAGAAGGCGCTCCGGGCCCTAACGACGGCGGTGCACGCCCTGCCCAAACCGGAGCAGTCACGCATTGCCGCCGATTCAGCTTTGCGTTGGGAACAATTCCGACGAGCCTTCGAATCGTCCGGCCTCAGCAAGAAACACCGTGGCATCATTGCCGGCCTGGCCCGCAATCGAGCGCGCCTCGATCTCCCCCCCGAGTACGACCAGTTCCTTGACTTGTTCAGTGCATAACCGGAGACTCGAGCGCGTCGCGCAATTCGTGATAGACGAGCGTCAGACGGCCGTTCTCCAATCGATAGGCCAAAATCACGACGAGTACGCCGAACACAATGACCATCACCCCGAGCGCCGTGATGCCAAGTCCCATCACCGCGCCGCTCAGAGACCCCAACCCGCCCTGCGCAACATACGACGCCAAGAACATGAGGGTCCCGCCAATCACGACCAGAAACCATAGCAATGTCAGCAAAGCCGAGGACCAAGGAATGCGTTTGATGCAGAGAAGATCAACACGCCCCGGTCCAGTGGTCACCTGGATTGATCCCTTGATCGGCCAGGCGGTTCGAAATCCCACGGCAAAGAGACGGTAATGGGGACGCAGCCCGATGAGATTCGTCTCCGGGAAAAACCGTGCCATCCCATGAGGCAAGACCAGTGCACCGTTGCCATCAAATCGGCGGACGAGTGTGGCGCGTTCAAGTTGCTGCAGGTGGTCCTGCAGGCGAGCAATCGTACAGCCATACCGCACTGCATCCGGCGTCAAGCGGACAAAGTAGAGCCAATCGCTCACAATCAGTCCAAGAAACAAGAGGCCGGCAAACGCGCCTGCGAACAGCATGGCCGTAGCTATCCCATAGGGGCCGAGGATGAATCAAGCGAGGACTCTGTCAAAACTGTTGACTCAGTGCCATGAGTTGGCTAGAGTAGCCCCGTTTGTTTGAACTTGGCGGGTCTCCTCGCTCCATTCAGGTGCTCCGCCGTTATCGATTTTCCCCCATGGTCTCACGCCGTCGGCTCGTCCCTGCCTCATCGGGGAGCGCAGGTGGCATAGGGTGTGGGGTCGGAGGTGGCATGGATCTCAAGAAAGTTGAACGGGTCTACACATCCTACGCCGGGGTCTACGATCACATCTTTGGTAAAGTCTTCCACGAAGGACGCGAATCGGCGATCCGGAATTTGAACGTGCAGCCGGACGAAAAAATCCTCGAGGTGGGCATCGGCACCGGACTGGCCCTTCCAATGTACCC
>Ga0187821_10000239_pt1 | contig 12877 bp, 11 predicted proteins | sample NC_wetland_sal_i_20_FD_132442 | JGI IMG/M metagenome (GOLD analysis project Ga0187821, IMG submission 132442) | Wetland sediment microbial communities from Neuse River Estuary, North Carolina, USA - SourceSoil_1 | ecosystem: Environmental > Aquatic > Freshwater > Wetlands > Sediment | place...
GACCAGGGGTGTCAACCGGGGCTAAGACGTCTCTCGGCCCATCAATAACAAGCTGGCCGATCAAGTCCAATGTAATCGTAAGACGCCTGGCAAGAGCACCCTCGACGCCGGCAGAATATAACAACTCCCCGGGTAGGTACGCCTTATCTCCTGTGGTGACGTCAGCACCAAGAAGTGACTTGCCGTTCCACTCGTATCCCAGATTGAAATGTGGCGACAACCGCCCTCCACGCGACCACACTACAAAGGGCTTGATTCCGAACGCTCCCGCACCGAGCAAGTTAATTGCATCTCCTGATGGTATCCGCACATCGAGCCCGGCAGCCAACCCGGATCGCTCCCACTGCCGAACTGTCCCCTTGGCTCGTATCGTGATGTCCCCGATGCCTGAGGCGCGTTGCGAGTTTGAAAAGATGTTGTGAAGGCCGCACGGACCAACAATACCTCGGCAACCCGCGAACTGTAGCGACGAGGCTTGACCGGAATTCTCAACCACATTCGCGTTCGCAGACGCATCCATACGCAAGTCGAGAACCGGTATCGCAACCGAAACGTCGAGCGTCTTGGTCAGTCCAAACGTAAGGAATGAGTTGAATTCATTGATTCGGAGATCAATCCGGTTCGTCGCGGTAATGTAGCTGTGGATAAGCGCGCAGTTAGACGGATAGTTCAGGCTGAAGGAACCTGATGAGAATGGCCCTGGGCACCCAGGAATCCGGAGAATGGTTGAACGGGTGCTTCCAGGGTGACATTTGGAAAGCTATGCAAGTCGATCCCATCCAAGCTGTTAAAATTCAGGTACTGGTAACTGAAACCTAGCGATAGCCGATTTCTTCCAATCGTGGAAGCCCGCTCACTGAACATGGGACCAAAGCTATCCTGAGAAATTGTGAATACGCCCAAAGACTTATCGAACGTGAAAGTCAAGCCGGCCGACGGCGTAACGAACGGTAGAAGTGCAATCTGACTCGCCACGTTGGTGTTGAGGGGGAGCAGAAGATCCTGTTGAACGGATGGGCCGGGCAGCGCAAATTGAAGTAGTGGTCCTTGATCGAGGTTGTTGAACGTGAGGCCATCCGCACCATACAATTGAGGAAGGGTACAAGCCACCTTGTTGGCTCCGACCCCCACGACGCTTTGATTAGAGGGAGTCGTCACGGCGCACGGTCCGAGAGAGAAGGCCGGGAGAGTTCCTTGAGCTCTCGTTGACCTCACACACAATGTGAGGCCAATCGCGAAAAAAAGTAAGCGCCACTTGCACATTGAAGACCTCCGAAAGTCTGTAGAGGACACAGAGCTTTGCCTTGGCCCGATTTTTGTACCTGGGCGGTTGACAGAGTATACATTAAGGCATTCTGTTAATCCGGCTGTGCTTCTGCATGCACGATGGGCTCTAGACGTTTTGAATCCATGGAAGGTAGAAGACGGACGGGAGTTGAGGCGTGCCCGGCGCACCGGGTCGTGTCGATCCGCCCTAACCATCAGAGCGAAGCGTAAAGAGTGACATCAGCTTATCGTGTGACGCATTTTCGCCTTACTCAAAAACAGTTCATTATGGGCAGTCTGCTTTCACTTTTGGGCAAGCGATTCTAAAGGCCTTATGAATGGGGCGGCAGGCAGGTTTTTGGGCAGCAGCACCTTTCTGGGCGAGGGTTCTTGTGGGGTGAGGTATTCAAGGAACCCGGTCTAAGAGTTTGGCAGGTCGGATTTTTAGGGCACGGGCCAACGCCACGATGTTCAAAAGGGCTATGTTCCGTTCACCGCGCTCCACCCCTCCAACATAGTTCCGATGCAGGTCGGCAAGCTCAGCCAATCTTTCCTGTGAAAGCCCGCGCTCGAGGCGGAGTGCGCGCACTCGCTTCCCGAACGACACCCGCGGATCTGAGTCTTGCACGCGGCCATGATGAAAATCTTGACCACCATGAGTCTACACACTATAAGTGTTGTCTCTGTAGCGTCCGAATAGGAGTTTGCGCACTTGAAGCGTAGAGCCATAATTTCGTGTGCGATTTGGTTCGTCCTCTGCTCTCAGCTTTGTAACGCGAAGGAAACTCACGCGCCATTGCCTTCGGCCGTGCTGACTGCGAAAACCATTTATGTGGACAACCAAAGCGGAGTGGCGGTGATGGGGGACCGAGCGTACGATGAACTCCGAAAATGGGGACGGTTCGAAATAGTCGATAACCCACAAAAAGCAGACATGGTTCTCCTATTGTCTGTCACCTCCTACGATGCAGGCTACGTTCTGAACGGAACTGGCCAGACCGTCGGCGCCAATGATGGCTCGACGAACAGCCAAGTCTATTCGGAAGGTGAGGCCAGGCACGTAGAGATTCCAGATGCACACGTAACCCTAATAGATCCAAAGACCGGCACTCGACTTTGGAGCGATGTCAGGCGCGCCGGAGTGTACAAAAGCGCCACTCGCGAACTGGTTAAAGAACTCCGAGACCGAATTAGCGAACAAGAGAAAGCGGCCAAAAAGAAATAGCCACCGGGCCTCGGCGCTTCCTGGTTGGCTAGAGCCTCAGCATATCTCCTCTGCACGGAAAGAGCTTACCCAAAGCGGTCAAGTCGGGAGAGTCCCTTGGATCCGAAGCGCATCACCTTCACTCGCCCTGAACTTCACGAGAAAGTTTGGAGTGTGCCGGTCCGCACGCTTGCGAGGGAATTTGGCTTGTCCGATGTCGGTTTGGCAAAACTGTGCCGGCGCCATCAAATCCCAGTACCGGGCAGGGGCTATTGGGCGCGCCTCCAGTTTGGTCAGAGCCCCAAACGAGTTGCCTTACCCCCAATAGCCGATTCGCGCCTCGAATCGATCGAAATCACCCGCCACGAAAAACTGAAATCGGAGCAGATAACTATGGTACCCGAGGGCCAAGCAGTGATCCCGACGATCGTTGTCGCCGAAGATCGGCCAATTACGCATCCGGTCGTTCTTCAGATTGACAAATCGATCCTGCGAAAAAGCGTCGACGAACGGGGCTTACTCCTGGCCAGGAAAGGAAGAGTGGTGCCCATCGTGACCTCGATCGAGGCCCTTCCACGTGCCATACGCCTGATCGACGCGTTTTTCTCCGCACTCGGTGACGCGGCATGTGTGCTGAAATGGCCAGCACCTTACAACGCAGCTGCAAGCATTGTCGTTCAAGAAGAAGAACTGTTGTTCTCGATTTCGGAAATCGTCGAGCGCCACAACCACAAACCGACGAAGGAAGAAGCGGAACGCCAAAAGAAGAATTATTGGGAACGCCCGCCCAAATGGGATTGCATACGAACCGGCAAGTTGAGGTTTGTACTCGGATCTCGAGAATTTGAAGGCATTCATCGCAGCTGGACTGATGGAAAAATACGAAAACTAGAAACCTGCCTTGGCGAGGCTTTGATCGAATGTGAAACCATGGCCAAAGCAGTGAAGAAGGAAAGGGAAGATCGCGCAGAAAGCGCACGTCGACGTGCGGAGGAGTTCAAACGCGAGGAAGAAGCCCGCAAGCGACGGGATGAGTACAACCGGAAGGCGGAGGCAGTAAAGAAGCTCGTTCAAGCTTGGCACGAGAGCAATCTCATCCGAAGCTTTGCTGTAGCCCTGCAGAAGCAAATTGACGACGCTAGAACGCCAGAAGAATCCAAGCCGGAACTGCGGTCGATGGTCGATTGGGCCCAGCGTCACGCCGATTATCTTGACCCTCTGACTGACCTTGGCTGGACTCTCCGGCAATTCAAGAATCCGCCATGGTTATATGGGCATTAGGGGTTGTTGAGGCTCTCCGTGTGCATGCGCCATTTTGAATTCCGTTTGAATAGCCCGCGACACAGACGACAGGGCTCTTTTCGAAGTGGGCTCGAGAGGGCCTTAACGCGGAGCGGACTCTAAACTAACTGCGCGATGTCACTGGTATCTAAGCAGTTCTAGGAGATCCGGCGTGCCAGTCGTGGCGTAAAGCACTCCCGGGCCCTGCCCAGGGTTGCATCTCCTAACCCTTCAAGACTTGCAATCGCGACATCCTGCCAACCACTGCCATTTTAGGTCGACGATTTTCTCCGTCCTCGTGGTTAGGTCTACCCCCACCTCGCCTGAGAGGCACCATCTGCGCCATCGGGTTGGTGCGCTGCAAGCGATGCAAGGTTGAAAGATGCGTACGCGACGCCAGCCTCTCTTTTTGAAGCGGCCGTAGTAGCTTCTCTGGTTTGCCAGCTTCAAGAGCCGACCACGCAGGTTGCGTTCGGCTGCCTGGCGAGCGACCGGTCTCTGTGAGCGACGCCGGCGACGCCGTTGCTTCCTGAAGGCATTTTCCCGCTCGCGTCGCATGGGATGCTCTCGGTAATGGCGCATGTATTCCCGGTTGGCCTGGCGATACTGTTCAGATCCGCGAGGGCCCCAATCCCGTTGTTTTGATGGAGCGGGCTTGCCCGATAGGCGACTTTGTACGGAGACTATTACCGATGGCGCGGGCGGTTTCATCGGAATGAGTTCTAAATAGCGGTCACTCTTGGTTGGGTGTCTCACTGAAATGACTCGCCCTCTCCTCCATCAGAGCCGATCTGCCAACACGGTTGGTCTCTGCCGACTCTCACGACGCACCGGAGGGTTTGCGTTCGCCTGTGGGCGCTGTGAAGGCTCACAAGCATTCTCTACGGCTCGTTCTGACGTAGCGTCCGACAGCTTTGAGAGACTCGCACCGCAGGCCGGACAATGCTGGCGCTTCAGCCATGCCTGGCGACGCCCTTCTTCACGTCGTCGTTGCTCCGTGACGCGCCGCCGCTTGTCTCTTCTCAGACAATCAGGATGAAATCGAGCAGAGCCGTGTGTCAGCAGCGGTCCACCGCAGCCACAGCAGTAACGTTGAAACGCAGTTCCTTCGAGCGACTCACTCATTGCGATGGGCACTTTTGCTTCCAAATCAGGATGAAAAGTTGGGCGCAATTTGGGCGCAAAACCCCGCCCGGACGGGCCCAAATCGGGTATTTCGGGTGAGTAAGGGCAGCCGAATCAACGTGAATTTTGCGGAAACTGGAGCGGGCGATGGGAATCGAACCCACGTCCGCGGCTTGGGAAGCCGCTATTCTACCATTGAACCACGCCCGCCCTCATCCGTAGGCTAACAGAACGCCTGAGATTCGAGCAACACCTTCAGCACGCCGCGCTGCCTTTTCTGAACCGTGCTAACCTGTGCGGCTTAATTCGGCGGCACTGTTTTTACTTGTGACCCGGAGGATTGCGTGTCCTATAAGGACCTGCGCGAATTCATCGCGCGCCTGGAAAAGGAAGGGGAACTAAAGCGCATCAGCGCCGAAGTGGACCCTGTTCTGGAGATTACCGAGATTACGGATCGCATCACCCGCGCCGGCGGCCCCGCGCTGCTCTTCGAACACCCAAAGGGCTCCCGCGTCCCGCTGCTCATCAACATGCTCGGCAGCAAGCGCCGCGTCAATCTGGCGCTGGACGTCGACAAAATCGAAGACGTCTCCGACCGCATCCGCTCCTTCCTCGATATGCAGCAGCCGCAAGGCCTGCTCGACAAAATCAAAATGCTGCCGAAGCTGGCGGAACTCGGTTCCTTCTTCCCGAAAGTCGTGAAGTCCGGGCCGTGCAAAGAAGTGATTCGCCGGGATGATTTCAAACTCTCCTACTTTCCCATCCTGCAGTGCTGGCCGGCAGACGCTGGCCGCTTCATTACCTGGCCGCTGGTGTTCACCCGCAATCCCGAAACGGGTAAGCGCAATGTCGGCGTCTATCGCATGCAGGTCTATGACGAACGCACCACCGGCATGCACTGGCAGACGCAAAAGCATGGAGCAGAGCATTTCCGTCGCGCCCGAGCGGCGAATCCACGCGGGCGGATCGACGTCGCGGTTGCCATCGGCGCCGACCCGCTGACCTGCCTGGCCGGCATCTTGCCGATTCCGCCAGACCTCGACGAAATGATGTTCGCCGGATTCTTGCGCCGCGATCAGGTCGAGATGGTCGCCTGCGAGACGTGCCCGCTGGAGGTCCCGGCGCAGGCCGAAATTATTCTCGAGGGCTATGTCGACCTCGCCGAAATGCGCACCGAAGGCCCGTTCGGAGACCACACCGGCTTCTACTCGCTGGCTGGCGAATATCCCGTCTTTCACATCACCTGCATCACGCACCGCCGCGATCCTATCTACCTAACGACAATCGTCGGCCCGCCTCCTCAGGAAGATTTCTACATGGGCCACGCTGTCGAGCGCATTTTTCTGCCCGTGATGAAGATGCAATTCCCAGAGATCGTCGATGTGGCGATGCCGGCCGAAGGCGTGTTCCACAATTTGATGATCGTCGCCATTCGCAAGTCCTACCCGGGCCATGCCCGCAAAATCATGAGCGGTATTTGGTCGCTAGGGCAGGCCATGTTCACAAAGGTTGTTGTTGTCGTGGATCACGACGTCAATGTTCAGGATTTCAAAGAGGTCGCGTGGAAAGCTCTTTGCGCCATTGATCCCGAAAGAGACGTGCAATTCGTGCTCGGACCGGCCGATACCCTCGATCACGCCTCCCGAAAGCAGGATTTCGGGTCAAAAATGGGTATCGATGCCACAAGAAAATGGCCGGAAGAAGGACACGAGCGGCCCTGGCCGGACGAAATCGTGATGGATACCGGAACGAAGAAGCGAATTGACGCCCTCTGGAAGGATCTCGGCCTAGGTCGATAAAGAAACTCGAGCTGCACCTGTCCTTTGGGACGTTGTCCCACATATAGTGGTTCTTGTTGTTTTCGACCTCAAATCATTGAGGATTTAGCGGAGTTTGCCCTGTTTGCTTCGCATGTTTCACTGTATGCTTAGGACAACTGCATAGACGCCTCGCTTTGACACTCCATCCGCTGAACCGCACACTCGCTTGTGGGCAGTTCCTCCGTTTACGAATCAGGCAGGAACGCTCCCAGTAAGTCACGATTGCTCCAAAGTGAAAAGGGTTGCGAGCGGATGCTCGCGGGCAGGGAAGATGACAGCGATGGCTGATTCCCGGGAAGTGATGAACCTGCGCCAAGCCTCCCAGTATTTGGGAGTTTCCTCGGACACCCTTTATCGCTACATCGGATCCGGAGAAGTTCCGGCTTTCAAGCTCGGCAATCGCTGGAAGTTTTCGAAGGCCGTGCTGGACCGGTGGATGGAGCGCAAGATGCGCCAGGCAGGTTCGAAGAGGCGGCGTTAGCCGCGAACGGCGCGCAGGCGCCTAAGCGGCAGAGAAAGGCGAACCGATGTTTGGGAAAGCAAAAAAGAAAGCGGTCATCGGACTGGATATCGGATCGAGCTCGATCAAAGAGGTCGAACTGAAGGAATCCAAGCAGGGCTACGAACTGGTGAGCTTCGGCCTCGAGCCTCTTGCGCAGGACACTGTGGTCGACGGCGCCATCATGGACGCGCCGCTCGTGGCCAGCGCGATCGGCACCATCTTCGATAAACAGGAAATCAAGATTCCGGCTGTGGCTACTGCGGTTTCCGGTCACTCCGTCATCGTCAAGCGGGTTTCTCTTCCGGCGATGAGCGAAGAAGACCTCTACGACCGGATTCAGTCCGAGGCCAGCCAGCACATTCCGTTCGATATCGCTGACGTCAATCTCGATTACCAGCTTCTGGAGTCGCTGGACTCGCAGATGGATGTTCTCCTGGTCGCTGTCAAGAAGGACAAGATCCTGAACCACACGAACGTACTGGCGCAGTCCGGCAAGGCGCCCACGGTCGTCGATATCGACGCCTTCGCCCTACAGAACTGCTACGAGATGAACTACGACCCGGACCCGAGCCAAACGGTTGCGCTGCTGAACATCGGCGCCAGCGTGATGAACATCAACATCGTGCGCGGCGGCATTCCATTGTTCACTCGCGACGTTTCGGTGGGCGGAAATCAGTACACCGACGCCCTGCAGAAAGAACTCGACTTGAGCTATGAGGACGCTGAGCGGCTCAAGAAGGGAGAAGCGATCGCGGGCGTGGCTTCCGAGCACCGCGATAGCATCCTGCGTTCGGTTTCCGACATCCTGATTCTCGAAATTCAGAAGACCTTTGATTTCTTCCGCGCCACGGCAAGCGGTGAGAACATTCAGCGGATTTACATTGCCGGCGGCACAGCTCGCGTGCCCGGCCTCGTCGACCTGCTGCGCGAGGAATTCGCTCTCCCGATTGAAGAGCTGTATCCGTTTCGCAAGATCGTCATCAATCCAGGCCGTCACAGTGAGGACCAGGTGAGGGAGCTTGCCCCGCGCCTGGCGATTGCTGTCGGCTTGGCGCTGAGGAGCTTCGACACGCCATGATCCGGATAAACCTGCTTGGCCGAGCGCGACCAAAGGCCCAGCGTCAGGCTGTCCCGCTTGAGGCGACGCTGCAAATCGTGTTTTTCGCTGCTTCGCTCCTGCTTTCGGGCGGGGTTCTCTACTATCACTGGCACTCGATGACCCAGGAAGCAATCGAAGTGCAGAATCACATTCGCCGTCAGCAAGGCGAGAAGGCGCGACTCGAGCAACTAAAGGCTCAGGTCGACCAATTCGAGAAACAGCGCGCCGTGCTGCAGCAGCGGATTAGCATCATCGAGCAACTGCAGAGGAACCGCACTGGCGGCCAGGAGTTGCTGGACGCCCTTGCCAACACAGTTACTCGTACCGATACGCTCTGGTTGACTTCGCTGGACCGCAAGGGCGATGCCCTCACCATGGTCGGGATGGGCGGCTCGCTGAATGCCGTTGCCAATTTCATCACCGAGTTGAAGCATTCCGGTTATTTCGATCAGGTTGAAATCAAGCAGTCGGCTCAGGATGACAAGGATCCGGCTGTGCAGACATTCAACTTCACCCTGACCGCGACATTCGCCCTTCCCAAGAGCAATCCAGCGGCTCCAGCCCAGGTGACGCCGGCAACCACCGCAGCTCCGGCTCCACCGGCTAAGCCGGCTGCGATAGGGAAAGGGTAGGGGGAGCGCATGGATATCTCCTTCAAAGAATCACCATGGTACATACAGGCGCTGATTTTCGTCGCCTTGGCCATTCTGCTGCTGGCCGGCGGTGAGTATGTTCCCGGTTCGCCGGTAACTTCGGCGCGCACCCAATTGCAAGCGCTGCACCAGCAGGACACGGCCCTGAACCAGGAAGTCGCTGGCCTGCAGGTCTACGAGCGCCGCTACACCGAATTCACCCAGGAAATGAACGCGCTGAATAAGCAGCTCGATACGTTGAAGACGATCGTTCCCGAAGACAAGGAAGCCGACGACTTCATCCGCATGCTGCAGGGCGCGGCGGTCGCCTCCGGTGTGAAGATTCGCAGCCTCACTACGGACGCCGTCGTAGCTCGCGAGTATCACTATGAAATGCCGTTCGATATCGCGGTGGACGGTCCCTATTACCAGATCGTGGACTTCTTCGGGCGGCTTAGCCGGCTATCCCGCATCATCAATGTGGGAGACCTGCGGTTCGCCGGATTGGGCGGCGGTAAGCCGCGGTTCCCAGTGTCTGCTAACACGACGGTGAGCGGCACCTGCACCGTCACCACATTCTTCACCTCCGCGTCGGGCTCGACGACCACGACTGCGACGGCGCGACCGGCAAGCGCGAGTGCAGCGCCAGGCGCACCGGCGCCCGCAACAGCCAAGCCATAGAGCGTGAAACGAACATGAGAAATCCAGCCAAAATAAAGTTTCGAACGACCGCCGTGATGGGGTTGCTGCTCCTCGGAGCAGGCGCCCGGTTCGTGGCGGCCCAGACTCCGGTTCCGCAGCAGCTGAACGACTTGCGCAAGCAGGTGAACCAGGAAGCGCAGCCGGCGGCCGCTCAGGCGCAGACGAAGCCGTCGTCACCTGCGGTGTCGACGGCCCCGAAGTCTCAAGCGAACCTAGCCTCCACGGCGAACAAGCCGGCCCAAGCCAAGCCTTCGACTGCATCGGCGCCGCAAGGCCAAGCCAAGACTGCGTCCGCCACGGCGACACCGCAGACTAAGCCAGCCTCACCTGCGGCATCGTCCACTGCGAAATCTGCAGTGAATACGTCAGCACCCGCACCGAACAAGCCGGTGCAAGCGAAGTCTTCGAACTCTCCTGCGTCGCCAGCACAAGCGAAGACAGCTTCTGCTACTTCGACGAATAAACCGGTCGATGCCAAACTTCAGGTCGCCAAGCCCGGCGCGGTTCCCGCGGTGGCCACGGCCCAGGCCAAACCCGGTGCCCGGCCGCCCGTGAAGGTCGTCAACGTCAAGCCCGGCGCTACAGAATCCCCCAAGGCGCAGCCTGCTGCGGCAACTACAAAGACAGTGTCCGCACCCGCGGCTCAGCCCAAGGTCGTGCCGGCCGTCGCGGCAGTGCCCGAAGTTTCGCACGTAGCGCGGCGCGATCCTTTCGATCCGCTTGTAGGCAAGGTCAAGGACGCAGCGAGTGGCGGTCCCCAAGGGCCGCTGCCTGCCGGGAAGCCCGGACTCGTCGTAGCCACCCTGCGGGTCGATGGCATTGTGAAGGGAACGAGCGGCATGATCGCCATCGTTTCCAATCCGCAAATGCGCGTCTATTTCCTGCGTGAAGGCGATCATCTCTACGACGGCGCGGTCGAACACATCACCATGGAGGGCGTTTCTTTCCATGAGACTGGGAAAGACGCCTTCGGCAAGTCTGTGGAGCGAGAAGTAACCAAACGGCTTTATCCAACTCCAGGAGAACAGCAATGACGAACTACTGGCCAGCCCTCCGGACCGGCGGATTTTTTCTTGCGAGCCTAGCGCTCGTCCCGTTCTCGGCAGGTGCGCAGGCGACCAGCCCGGCAGCAGCCGCCGCGTCGCCCAGAAATTCCGTTTCGCGCGTAGAGGTGGCTGGCGATAACAGCCAGGCCACGGTGCGCGTCGAGGGCGCCGGACAAGGCACGGAGCTGAACTACCAAGCCTCCCGCCTCACCGACCCGCCGCGCCTCGTCGTGGACCTCAGCGACGCCAAGCTTGCGGTCAGCCGTAACGCCGTACCCAGCTCTTTCGAGCCGGTCCGCGGCGTGCGTCTCGGCCAGTACAAGCCTGACCAGGTGCGCGTTGTCATCGACCTGCTTCGTCCGGCGGAGTACACGATCGCGAAGAACGACCATGGTCTGACGGTCACCTTCGCGAATTCCGCTGTCGCGGTTCACAGCGATGCTTCGGCAACGACGCCTGCGGCGAAGAAGTTGGCCGCGTCGCCAAGCCGTGATCTACCCCTCCCGGCGCTTCTGACCCGGTCGGACGCGGCCATGGCTCGCCCAGCCCAAGAACTGACGCAACGCCCGGCTGCGGATCAGGCGCCTCAATCCATCCAGGCGCCTGCTGCACAGCCGGCCTCGCTGAGCAGTCCGGTGCCTCAGCCCGGCAATCAGGCCACGCAGAGCTATAGTGGCGAGCCGATTTCCGTGAACCTGAAGGACGTCGACCTGAAGGACTTCTTCCGCCTGATTCACGAAATCAGCGGGCTCAACGTCGTCCTGGATCCTTCCGTACGCGGTTCGGTGACACTGGTCCTCGACGAAGTGCCGTGGGACCAGGCTCTCGATATCGTCCTGAAGAATAACAGCCTGGATAAAGAACTGGACGGCAACGTCCTGCGCATCGTCACAGGTGACACACTTCGCCGGGAAGCTGATGGCCGGCGCGATCTCCTCAAGGCTCAATCCGATTCGGTCCAGCCCGAGACGGTTACCCGCGTTCTGAACTATGCCAAGGCCAGCGAACTCGTCGTGCCGCTCAAGCGGTTCCTGAGCGCTCGCGGCGATGTGGTTGCCATCGACCGTTCGAATACTCTGATCATCCGCGACATCCCCGACTCCATTCCCGGAATCGACAACCTGATTCGCCAGCTGGATCGTAAGACCCAGCAGGTCGAAATCGAAGCGCGCGTCGTCCAGGCTTCCCGCAACTTCGCCCGCGACATCGGCACGCAGTTCGGTATGTCCGGAAGTTGGGGCGGCACCAACAGCTCGAATGTGCTCGGCGGCAATCCGATCGCGTCGCAGGCGAGCCCTCTCTCGCATCCGCTCCCTCCGCCTCTTGTTACCGTAGGTGGATTGGTGCAGAACTCAATGCCGCTACTTTCAAACTTCCCGGCGAATGCGCCGACGAGCGGAATCGTTTTCGGGCATTCCTCCCCCAACTTCGCGCTCGACTACATCATCACCGCAGCCGAGTCCAAAGGCGTTGGCAAGCTGCTCTCTAGCCCGCAACTCGTCACCCAGAACAATGCGGTGGCAACTGTGAAGCAGGGCGCCCAGATTCCGATTCAGACGACCGTAAACAACACCATTTCCACGACCTACGTCGACGCCGTGCTCGAGCTCAAAGTGACGCCGCAAATCACTTCTGAGGGCACGGTCTTCCTCGATGTCGAGGTCCAAAACACCCAGGCGGATTTCAGCAATGAAGTCCAGGGCACTCCCACGCTCAACACTCAGTCCGCACAGACCAAGGTGCTGATCGAGGACGGGGGAACGGTCGTGATCGGCGGTGTGATGACCACGCAGCAGAACACCACGATCGACCAGGTGCCGGTGCTTGGCAGCGTTCCGGTCATCGGCCACTTGTTCAGCCGCACGGCCGTCAGCGTAACCACCCAAGAGTTGCTCTTCTTCCTCACTCCGCGTATTCTGCCCGGTTAGTCCGGCGCATAATTCAACCCGTTTGTCGGGAGGAGACGCTGGTCTCCTCCCTTTTTTTATGACCACACCATTCGAAACGAGAGTGGCCCAGGCTCGCGCAGAGCTGGCTAAATCAGGGGCTCAGGCGCTCGTTGTTACGCATCTGCCCAACGTTTTCTATTTGTGCGGGTTTACTGGCAGCAACGGCGCGCTCTTGGTCCTTCCCGATTCGGTCCATTTGTTCACGGACCGTCGCTACACCTTGCAATCGCGGCAGGAGGCCGAAGTCACGC
>Ga0187821_10000240_pt1 | contig 12869 bp, 11 predicted proteins | sample NC_wetland_sal_i_20_FD_132442 | JGI IMG/M metagenome (GOLD analysis project Ga0187821, IMG submission 132442) | Wetland sediment microbial communities from Neuse River Estuary, North Carolina, USA - SourceSoil_1 | ecosystem: Environmental > Aquatic > Freshwater > Wetlands > Sediment | place...
CGCAGGAGCAATACCTGTAGGTACATCACCGCCAGCTGCCCCGTGAAGCCCACGACGCAGACGAGGATCGCGCGCCCCAGGCTCTTGTAGTCGAGCGCCTGGCGCACCGCCATGACCATCGCGGCCAGCGTCCAGAGCCAGGCCCCGACCACGATCAGCCATCCGACGATCGGGATGAGACCCAGGATCCGGAAGAGACCGGGTGTCGAGCCGAACCCCGTCGTGCGGATCAGCTCTCCCAGATCCGAGCGCGTCTCCGGCTCGGGGATCATCTTCACGCCGACGAGCCAGATGAAGAAGAGCCAGACGATCCAGCCCGCCAACCCGGCCAGGAACCGCGGGACGACATCGGTGTCGCCGCGATGGAAATCGCCGATCGTGATCGCAAGGGATGAGACCACGGCGATGAAGACCGCCGGCCACGTCGCGGTCTTGTCCGCCTCGACTTCTTCGTAGGTGGCGGCATCGAGCCTCGCCGCCCCAGCCATCCGCCGAAACATGGATGCCACGGTCATGCCCTCCCTGGACGTGGGTACCGGAGCGCCTCGATTCCGGGGCACGATAAACCATAAGCCGCCCCGCGGCGGGGGAAATACCGCGGGGCGGCGCGCTGCTCTGAATCCGGAGCTTGGGGGTCTCCGGGCTAGTTCCCTACCTTGAGTCCCACGCCGGCGCTGCTGGCGGTTCCGGCGTGGCTCGATCCCGCCCGAGCGCCCGACTTCGTGGACGTGGCGACCCGGGTATCACTGTGGATCATCGCGACCTTGCCATCGGCCTTCGCCCGGCCCGACGCGACGTTCATCTCGGTGTTCATGGCGGCGTTGAGATCGCCGATCTTGAGATTCAGACCATGGGCGATCTGACCCCAGCCCAATCCCTCTTTGTGGAGCTGGAAGAGCTGCTCGGCCGTGACCGAGGTCTTCGCATTCGCCATCAGCGTGTGAGCGATCGTGAGCTCGCCCATCCCCGTGCCGAACCGGCTCTGCTCGGCGGTCATCGATTCCGGTGTCATGCCGAATTCAGGGGCCATCCGGCCCGCGACGACCACATCACCCTTCTCGTTCGCCTCGGCGTCGATCTGACGCGAGATGCCGGCGAGCTGCTTCTGGACCGCGGCGCATGCCTTGGCCGAGGCCTTCTTCGCGCGCTCGCGGATCGCGTTCAGAGATGCGTCGGCATTCGCGCTCGCGTCCGTGCTGGTCGCCGCCTGCATGTTGCCCTGGGCGTCGATCGGACCTTGGACATCGACCGTTCCGGTCGAGCCCGATTTCGGTGACGTGCTTCCTGATGCGCTCGGATCCGCCTGTTGGCCCAGCGCTGCCCCGACCGAAGCCAGGATCAACGCGCTGCCCAGGAAGACACCGGGAATTACCTTCATGTGCTGCCTCCTCTCCATGTGCACACGTCTTGCGTTCGTGTGCGCGGTTGGGACCCCCCGGACGGATGCTGCAGATTGCTTCGGCTACCCGCGTTTCCCGGCTCGGTGCAGCATCTCCGCGACCGTGCCCACCAGGTCGCTGGAATGGACTGGTTTCGTGAGGTTGGCGTCGGCGCCATGGCGGAAGCCGAGAAGGTGGTGCTTCGGCTCGTCGGACGCGGTGAGCATCACGACCGGCAGAATCCACGGTCGGTAGAGGCGCCGCAGCTCCAGGCAGACCTCGCATCCGCTCATGTCCGGGAGAGCGATGTCCAGGACCACGAGATCGGTCCTGTGCTCCGCGGCGAACACGAGCGCCCGCTTCCCCTCGGACTCCACGTGGACCTCGTGCCCGGCCCGCTCCAGGTTCCCTTTGAGAACTCCGGCCAGCCCTTGCTTCTCCTCGACCACCAGAATCCGCGCCCGCGACCCATCCGATGCGTATCCCTTGATGTCGGCCATGACAGGTGCCTCCGAAACTTGGGCGATGTGGGGATTTGCTGCGGCGGCTCTCGTCATCAGCCGTCCGTCGGTTCTGAAGCGCCTCTGATCTATCGGAAGGTTCGCGATTTCAAATAGGGGGAAAATGCTGGTCGTCTTCGGCCAACCGTTCCATGATTGCAGGATGAGCGACGCGGATGCCCACACCGCCACCGGCCCCGACCTGGGAGTCGAAGGAGCGCCGATCGCCGATCTTCCGGAAGGTGGCATGCTGGCCGGCCACATCGAAGGCGATCCCGTGATCCTGGTCCGGAAGGCCGGAACCATCCACGCCATGGGCGGGAAGTGCACGCACTACGGGGGCCCGCTCGGGGACGGCCTCTTCGACGGCGAGAGGGTGCGCTGCCCCTGGCACCACGCGTGCTTCGACCCCGAGACAGGCGAGGCCGTCTGCGCCCCGGCCATCGATCCGGTGAAGACCTTCGCGGTCGAGCAGCGGGACGGCCGCGTCTTCGTCCGGGGCGCCAAGAAAACGCCGTCCAGGCGCGTCCCGACTTCGCCGGTGCCCGCCTCCGTGGTCATCGTGGGCGGGGGCGCTGCCGGGTTCGCCGCGGCGGAGACGCTCCGAAGGGAGGGGTACGGGGGCGCCGTCACGATCGTGTCCGCCGACGAGTTTGCTCCTTACGACCGCCCGAACCTCTCCAAGGATTATCTGGCGGGCACCGCGCAGAGCGAATGGATGCCGCTTCGCCCTCCGGAGTGGTACCGGGACGCGGACGTCCAGCTCTCGCTGGGGAAGCGCGTGGAGGCAATCCTCCCCGCGGAGCGCCGGATCCGGCTCGAAGGCGGCGGCTCCATGGGGTACGGCGCGCTGCTTCTCGCGACAGGAGCATCGCCCGTGCGGCTCGACATGCCTGGGGCGGGCTTGCCGCACGTCCATACCCTGCGCACCATGCGGGACAGCGATTCGATCATCGATCGCGCGAGCCGCGCGAAGAGGGCGGTGGTCGTCGGCGCCAGCTTCATCGGCTTGGAGGTCGCGGCCTCGCTCACCGCGCGGGGCCTGGAGGTCCACGTCGTCGCCCCGGATTCGGTCCCGATGGAGCGCGTCCTCGGGCCGGAGCTGGGCGGATTCGTCCGAGCCCTTCATGAGCAGCACGGCGTCCACTTCCATCTGGGCCACACCCTCGTCGCGATCGCCGACCATTCGGTCACTCTCGAGAATGGGATCTCCCTGGATGCGGATCTGGTCGTCCTGGGCGTGGGGGTCCGGCCGAACGTCCCGCTCGCGGAGGGCGCCGGGTTGAGCCTCGACCGCGGTGTGCTCGTGGACGAATATCTGCGCACGAGCGCCGAAGGGATCTGGGCCGCCGGTGATATCGCCCGCTGGCCGGACCGATTCAGCGGCGCGCGCATCCGGGTCGAGCACTGGGTGGTGGCCGAGCGCCACGGGCAAACCGCCGCGCGGAATATCCTGGGAGGGCGCGAACCGTTCCACGCGGCCCCGTTCTTCTGGAGCCAGCACTACGACGTCGCGATCAACTACGTGGGGCACGCTTCCTCGTGGGATGAGGTCGCCATCACGGGGAGCATCGCGGACCGCGATGGTCGGATCGCCTATCGCAAAGAGAGAAGGACGCTGGCCGTCGCCACGATCTATCGGGATGTTCCATCGCTTGAGGTCCAGGTCGCGATGGACCGCGGCGACCGCCGGGCGGTCGAAGCGCTTCTCACGCCATAGGAGAAATCCATGCCCGCCACGCTCGCCATCGCTCGCCCCGCGCCGGGTGAATTCCTGGAGTACTTCGGCAAGTACATCGGCCTGGTCCCGGGGGATGACGCGTTTCCGGCGTTACACGACCAGATCGTGGAGACCGCGAGGCTCCTGGGACCCCTGGACGAGACGAAGGCGCTCCAACGCTACGCGCCCGGGAAGTGGAGCGTGAAGGAGGTCGTGGGACATCTCTCGGATGCCGAGCGTGTGTTCGCGTACCGCGCCCTTCGCATCGGCCGGGGAGACGCCACGCCGCTCTCGGGATTCGATGAGAACGCCTACGTTCCGGCGGGAGGGTTCGACGCCAGGCCCTTCGCGGAGATTCTCCATGAGTACGAAGCGGTCCGCGCGGCCACCCTCGCGCTCTTTCGGGGGATGGATCGGGAAGCGCTGCTTCTCCGGGGCACCGCGAGCGGCAAGGAGATCAGCGTGCGCGCGCTCGCCTGGATCATCGCAGGACACGAGCTTCATCACCGCCGGCTCCTGATCGACCGGTACGGAGTGGGAACGTAGCGAGGGCTCGCTTTTGCGAGAGGAGGAAGCCATGCCGGATCGCCACGCCGAAGCCGAATGGGATGGAAATCTCCGGGAGGGACGCGGACGCCTGAAGGTGGAGAGCGGCGCCTTCCAGGGCCCGTATTCCTTCCGGGACCGTTTCGAGGACGGGAAGGGAACCAACCCCGAGGAGCTTCTCGGGGCCGCGCATGCGGGCTGTTTCTCGATGGCGCTCGCCGCGGGCCTCACCGCATCGGGCAAGCCGCCCAGCCACATCCACACGACGGCCACCGTGCGCCTGGAGCGCGAAGGGGAGGCCTTCGCGATCACGAAGATCGATCTCGCCACCGAGGCGTCGGTCCCCGGAATCACTCCCGCGGAATTCCAAGCGCAAGCGCAGAAGGCCAAGACCGGCTGCCCGGTATCGAAGGCGCTGGCCGGCAGCGCGATCACCTTGACCGCCAGGCTCGTGGGGTGATCGGCGGGAGGCTTCGGACGTCCCGGGCCGTACAGCCGGCCGTCGCGGGCGGCTAGAGCCTCGCGCGGACGTTCGCTCGAGGCCTCCCGATAAGGCCAAGCCCGGGAAGCCCTTCCCGCACCTCTTCGAGAGCGCTCTCCGGACCGCGCGACTCCGTGGCATAGGTTTTGCGGCGAATGACGCGAGTCGGACCCTCGTTGCCCGAGACACCTCGCGAGAAGGAGAGCCATTCATGCGCAAACCTGTTGGAATTGTCCTCGCCCTGATCACTTTGCTGCTGCTGGGCGCCACCATCGTGACCTATTCGAAGTACCGGAAATCTGCGTCCGACTACGCGCAGGCCACGGCGGACGAGCAGAGCATGCGGCAGCGCTATGACGGGGCCGTCAGCGAAATCGTGATGATCCAGGACAGCTTGAACACCATCGTGCTCGGCGGGGAATCGGTCCTTCCCGAGGGTCAGCAGGTCGAAGGTCCCGGAACCCTGCACGACACCGTGCTCTCGCGCATCGCCACGCTCAAGGCCTCGGTGGAGCGCACCAAGGGCCGGATCGAGGAGCTCGACGCCAAGCTGAAGAAGAGCGGCGTCAAGGTCGCGGGGCTGGAGCGGATGATCGCCGGGCTCCGGAAGTCGGCGTCCGAGAAGGAGGCGCGCATCGCGGAGCTCTCCACGCAGGTCGACGGCCTGCAGACCCAGGTCACGGGGCTGAACACCGAGGTCCAGACCAAGCAGCAGGACCTGGATCAGAAGCAGCAGGAATTGGCCGACAAGCAGCACGAGCTCGCGACGATCTTCTACACGATGGGCACCAAGAAGGAGCTGACCCAGTCCGGCGTCATCGCGTCGAAGGGCGGCGTTCTGGGCTTCGGCAAGACGCCCAAGCCCACGGGCACGGTCAACGAGAGCTCCTTCACGCCCCTCGATACCGACCAGGAAACCGTGATCCGCATTCCGGCTCAGAAGGCCGAGGTGCTGAGCGCGCAGCCGATCGCGAGCTACACGATCCAGCCCGTTTCCAAGGATTTGGTGGAGCTCCGCATCGTGGATCCGAAGGAATTCCGCAAGGTGAAGCATCTGATCATTCTGAAGGCCTAGGCAGAGACGGCAATCCGCGGCAACGGGAACGAGCCTCGGGATCACCTCCCGAGGCTCGTTCCTTTGACATAATCACGCTTTCCCGAGAGTCCGTAACCCGTTACCTTCCGTTCCTGATGCCGGTCTGCCCATCCTGTCAACGCTCGATCGCCACGCCGGGGCGTTTCTGCCCCGAGTGCGGCGCAGAGTTGCCCGCGCCGCCCCCCGCGGTCCCCAAGCCGCCGGAGCACGCGACCCTGTCCTCGCCGGACACGCCCCCGTCCTCCCGCCCTTCCTCCGCGTCCGTTCACGGACGCTTCGAGCCCGGAACCCGCCTCGGAACGCGCTACCGCGTCGTGGGCCTTCTGGGACGCGGCGGCATGGGGGAAGTCTACCGGGCCGACGACCTCGAGCTGAGCCAGTCGGTCGCGCTCAAGTTCCTTCCCGAGAAGGTGGCGCGAAACGCCGCCGATCTCGCGCGGCTCCGCCAGGAGGTCCGCATCGCGCGGCAGATCGCGCACCCGAATGTCTGCCGCACCTACGACATCGCGGAAGCCGACGGCCAGGTCTTCGTGGTCATGGAATACGTCGACGGGGAGGACCTGGCCTCGGTCCTGCGGCGGTTGGGCCGTCCGACCCCCGACAAGGCGCTCGAGATCGCGCGGCAGCTCTGCCTCGGGCTCGGGGCGGCGCACGAAAACGGCGTCCTCCATCGCGATCTCAAGCCGGCGAACATCATGATCGACGGCCGCGGCCGCGTGCGGATCACGGACTTCGGCCTCGCGGGCACGGTGGAGGAGCTGGCCGCGGAGAGCGGCGGCGCCGGAACGCCCGGGTACATGGCGCCGGAGCAGCTCCGCGGCGGGGCCGCCTCCGCGCAGAGCGACATCTTCGCGCTGGGCCTCGTCCTCTACGAGCTCTTCACGGGCAAGCGCGCGACCGACGTGACGCCGCGTCCCGATTCCTCGCGCCCCGACAGCGACAGCACGCCTCGGACGCCCTCGAGCCTGGTGGCCGGCGTGGATCCCGCCGTGGAGCGCGTCATCCTCCGGTGCCTCGAGCGCGATCCCGCGCGCCGTCCGCAGTCGGCTTACGCGGTCTTCGGCGCGCTGCCCGGGGGCGATCCCCTGGCCGCGGCGGTCGCCGCGGGGGAGACGCCCTCGCCCGAGCTGGTGGCGAACGCCGGCGTCGAGGGAAGCGTTCGCCCGCTCTACGCGGGGCTCGCCGTGCTCGCGGCCGTGCTCAGCCTGATCGGGATCTCGGCGATCCAGAGCCCCCTCTTCAGAGAGTTCGGCAAGCCTCCGAGCGTCCTCTCGGTCCGCGCGGACGAGATCCTGACGCGTCTGACGGGGCATCCCGCTCCCAAGTACTCCGCGGACGGGCTGCGCTACGCGCCCGCGGCGAAGGACTCGAGCTCGCTCGCGGCAGCGAAGAAGGGGCCGGAGCTCCTGCCGGAGCCAGCGAAGCAGTACTGGCGGCGCTGGAGCCCCTCGGGGTTCGTGACGGAGGATCTCCACGCCGCAAAGCCCGGCCTGAAGGATCCGCCGCAATCGTATCCCGGGAGCGGTATCGTCCTTCTCGACATGCAGGGGCGCCTCCTCGCCCTCGAGGCCGTTCCGCTCTCCGGGGCCGACTCCTCGGCATCGCAAGCCCCCGATTGGTCCGCGCTTCTCGAGGCGGCGGGACGCGATCCGGCTCGTGTCGTCGGGGTCCCGCCCCCGGCGGCATTCGTCGCCACCGCCGACACCGTGGCGGAGTGGCGCCTCTCGAATCCGGCGGCTCCAGAGACCACCCTGGCGGCCGCGGCCGTTCACGGCCACGTGATCCGTGTGGAGACCTTCGCGGGGCGAAGGGCGCTCGGCCAGCTCGCCACGAACGCGAACGATCTCACGCCCAAGGTCCAGGAATGGGTCCAGCTCCTCCTCTTGCTGGTCGCCCCGATCATCGGAGGAATCATCCTCGCGCGCCGCAACCTTCGAGCGAAGCGCGGCGACATTCGAGGAGCCATGGTCGTTGGAATCTGGCTCGTGGTTCTCTACCTCCTCTATCACCTCTTCTCCACGAAGCTCGGTGAGGTGGGGCTCCTGGCGATCCTCGTCGGGGGAACGGACGGGGCCCCGCTGGGCCACGCGCTCATCCACGGCGTCACGATGACGCTCGCGTATCTCGCCATCGAGCCGTACGTCCGCCGGCTCTGGCCGAGTGTGCTCGTCTCCTGGGCCCGGCTGGTCGCGGGGCGGCTCCGGGATCCCATCATCGGGAGGGACGTCCTGATCGGAGCGGCCGCGGGCGGCATATTCTCGTTCCTCTTCGCGGGGGCGCCCGGCCTGGAGCGGGCGCTCGGATTCCACGTCGAGCCGGTGCGGCTAACGGGCTTCCTGCTCGACACGGTGGTCAGCCTCCCGTCCACGGTGTCCGACGTATGCCTGGCCCTGGCGCTGGGATTCATCCGCACGACCACGTTCTACACGATCATGCTCATCCTCCGATTCGTGCTCCGGAACAGCCGGCTGGCGGCCATCGCCACGCTTGTCGTGTTCGTCCTCGCGCTCGCCGACTACAGCTCCAAGGCCCTCGGGCTGGATCTCCTCATCGCGTTCCTCGCGTGGGGGACCGCCACGTGGATCTCGGTGCGCTTCGGCTATGTCGCGTTGATCGTCATCGTCACCGTCGCCGAGCTTTCGGCGAGCCTCCCGTGGACCCTGGACTTCAGCTCCTGGGTGGCGCCGCAGACGATGTTCGCGTGGGGCGTCATGGCCCTGCTTCTGGGCTATGGCTTCCTGACCGCCGTGGGGGGAAAGTCGCTCTTCAGCGATCCGCTGAGCGACCCCGTGGCGAGAGGTGTGCGGCCGGGGAAGTAGGGTGCAGGCGGGTCAAAATCTGCTAACCTGCCGACGTAGGTCCCGATCGCCGGGCGGAAGTCCGCAGAACGCGCGATCCTGGACGGACCACGGACCCCCGAAAGGAAGATACGATGCGACCCCGACACGAGTCCCGGAACACCCGTTGGCTGATCCTTGGATTGCTCGCCTTGCTGGCTTTGCCGGGAGTCTCCGTGGCGAGCGGACGCTCGAAGAGCTCCAAGGCGAAGAAGGAATCGCACGCGGCCGCTCCCAGCGGCGCGCCGGTCGACATCAATAGCGCCAGCCAGGCGCAGCTCGAGGGTCTCCCCGGCGTCGGCGCGTCCACCGCGAAGAAGATCATCGCGGGCCGGCCGTACTCGTCGGTGTCGGATCTACGTCGCGCCGGCGTTTCGGCGGCGACCATCAAGAAGATCTCCGGCTCGGTGACCGTGGGCGCCTCCGCGCAACCCTCGGCTGCCCCGGCGCCCCGCGGGTCGCGCCATTCCGCGAATCCGCCCGCGCAGAGCGGCGGACCGGTGGACCTGAACACGGGAACCCAGGCTCAGCTCGAAGCTCTTCCCGGCGTCGGACCGGCCACGGCGAAGAAGATCATCGCGGGCCGGCCGTACGCTCAGGTGAACGATCTCAAGCGGGCGGGCGTGTCCGACCGCACGATCCATGGAATCTCGAGCATGGTCACGGTGTCTTCCGGGAGCAAGTCCTCGAGCCATGGATCCGGCTGGCCTTTCGGCGGCAAGAAGGCCGAGACCACGCCGGCCGCGCAGCCGGCGCCGTCGACCTCCGCCTCGCGCGCCGCGCCGTCCAACCCTGAGCCCGAGGCCCAGCAGGCGCAGCCCGCGCCGCATCAGGGATCGGGCATGGTGTGGGTGAATCTGGCGAGCGGCGTGTATCACTACGAGGGCGACCGCTGGTACGGAAAGACGAAGAGCGGGAAGTACATGAGCGAAAGCGACGCGATCCGGGCGGGGTATCGGGCGGAGAAGAAGCGGGGCGAGAGCAAGTAATCCCGTCGCCGCGCGTCGTGCGCGGCGCCTCATCGAAAGGAGCACCCTCATGGGAGTTCTGGATGGATTGCTGAGTCAGATCCAGGGGAGCCTGAGCGGAGACGCCAGCCAGCAGGGCGGGCTCGCGAACTCGATCTTGAGCACGCTCACGAGCCAGGGCGGGCTGCAGGGCGTGATCCAGACCATGAAGGACAAGGGGCTCGGCGCCGTCGCCGCGTCCTGGGTGGGAACGGGGCCGAATCAACCCATCTCGCCGGAACAGATCCAGCAGATTCTCGGCAATGAGAAGCTCCAGGCGCTCGCCCAGCAGCACGGGCTGAACGTCGAGGAGATCAAGAGTCACCTCGCGCAGATCCTCCCCGCGTGCGTGGACCAGCTCACGCCGAACGGGACCGTGCCCGAGGGCGGCATCGGCGGAATGCTGAAGGGGTTCATGTCGGGAGGGACGTAATCCTCAGGGAGGGACTGGCCATGCGTCGCAACGTTCCCCGTCTCGCCTCATGCGGATTTCTCGCGGTCTCGCTCCTGCTGTTGCCTTCCCCGGTTCTCGCGCAGCACGTGATAGGGGGTTGCGGCGGTGGGTCTACACCGTGCCCAAACCGCGTCGCATATTTCGATGAAGTCAATCCCGATCCTGTGAAGGGCTGCGGGGCCCTCGAATCAGGTTCCACTTACGCCACCTATTCCGCGGACGGTGTCTATGAGACCGTCTACAACTCAGCAGGCTCGACCTGCACCCCCAAGGCGTTCTTTGAATGGATATGGGTATTCGACAATGTGCCAGCCGGCAATAGATACCTGACCTTCAAAGGGCACTCGGACTCCAACAACTGGCAGTTGTATTACCGCTCCTGTCCCGGGGGGAAAACCTGCCCTGCGGACCAGCAGCCCTGCCCTACAGATGGCTACATCGGCCTGAAGGCCATTAATGGGATGATTGGCCCTGGGCCGGGAGACTCCGGAGGCACCATCTCTATTGGCTCTAACTCGGTAGCATCAACGGTCTGCATACTGATGCAGCTCTGCAAAGATCCCGACTGCCCGGTAGACAACCCGCAGGCCGACGTTGTCCATATCGACCTTCTGAAGGTCTCGACCAACCTGGCAAACAACTGTGCCTCGCTCCACTGATTGAGGGAAGACAGTGATTCGTACAGATCTCCAGAAGGAATCCCTTCTATTCCTGGAAGAGACCTTCGAGACCCATCACGGCATCTACATCGACAGGGGCACGACCCTCTTCGAAACCCTGGCGGGCATCACCGCGGCCAAGGCGTCGCTCCGGCCATCGGATCGAACCGCGAGCATCGCGGCGCACATCCGGCACGTCGTCTTCTACCTGCAAGTTCTCCAGAAGTCGCTCCGAGGCGAAGAGGTCGGCAAGGTCAACTGGAGGGAGATCTGGGAAACCGATCGCCCCGTCACGCCCGATGAGTGGAGCGCGATCGTTCAGGCGCTGAAGGCCGAGTGGGCCAACGTCCGCCGCATGCACGCCGACCCGGCCACCTGGGAACGGGAGGACGCGCACGGCGAGTTCATGGCGATCGCGATCCACACCGCGTACCACCTGGGCGCGGTCCGGCAGGCCATCGCGGTGATCGAGTCGAGGGGCGGCTAGGGCCTATCCGCTCCGGCTCACGCGGATGAGGCGCGCGGCCCACAGGTCGTATCGCGTGAGGGTCTCTTCGCTCTCCGGGTAGAAGCGGAGCTCCAACCCGTCCGAGGCGATCGGAACGCTCTGGATCAGGCCGCCCGCCAGCCAATCGAGGGTCATGACGCGCGTGCCCTTGACGCCCGTGACCCGGACCAGACTTCGCGCGTCCGCGGGGGGCGAGACCACGGTTCCGATCACCTCGACGCGCGCGTTCCCTCCCAGGGAATCGATGACCGACTTCCAGGCCCGGAAGAACTCTGGATGGCTGCTCTCCACGAGGCTCGGGCTGAAGAGGGAGTCCAGCGCGTGCTCGTGCCCGGCGGCCAGCTCGCTCGCCGCCCGTTCGGCCAGGGGCCGAAACGCGAGCGCCTGGGCCCGCGCGGCCGAATCCGAACCCGCCAGCGCGAACATCCCTTCCTGGGTGCGCGCGGTCAGCCATACCGCGTCGTCGCGCACGGCGCCTTCCACGGGTACCCCGGGGGCCACCGAGACCGTTCCGGACCAGCGCCGGAGCGCCGATTTCGCGAGCCGCGCCGGCGCCCGGGGCAGCACCGGCTCCGGTCCGAAGAGGATCCGGGTGACCAGGATCGGGATGGCGTCCCGGTAGCCTCGTCCGCCCTCGCGGGCGTTGCTCAGGAAGATGATCGTGGCGTGCTCGTCCACGAGACGGCGCATGTCGGTATTGAATCCGCCGAGATCGCCCTGGTGGAGGATGACGGTCGTGTTCCGCTGGCTTCGCACGACCTGCCATCCGCCGGCGTAAGCGCTGGTCGGTCCGGTCGGGGGGCCCGGAGTGAATATCTTCCGGGTCGTCTCCGCGTCGAGCACTCGGTTCGTTCGTAGCGCCTGCTCCCATTTCCACAAGTCGCCCGTCGTCGAGATCACGTTCCCCGAGCCCATGATCTTCGGCGCGAGGCGCGCCGGATAGAGGGGCGGATCGGGATCGGGGCTCGAGTAGGACGGGGTCCGCTGGGCTTCCGGCCAGCGCTCCGGCTCATCCACGAATCCGGTTTCGCGCATGCCCGCCGGCTCGAAGATCTCCGACCGGACGTAGGCGTCGAACGGACGGCCCGAGGCGCGCGCGACGATGGCGCCGAGGAGGTCGTAGCCGGGGCTGGAATAAGCGTACTTCGCGCCCGGCGGGCTGAGGAGCGGATAGGTGAACGTCTCACGCACCATCGAATCGACGGAGATGGAGTCGTACATGTCCCCGCGATTCAGGTACGGCAGCCCCGAGGTGTGGTGGATGAGCTGGTCGATCGTGATGCCGCGCTTGTCCGCGGGGACGTCGGGGAACCACTGGGCCAGGGAATCCCCGACGTGGAGCCTGCCCTGGGACTCGAGCTTGTAGATCGCGGCCGCGGTGAACTGCTTCGAGAGGGAACCCAGGATGTAGGGCGTTCGGGTCGTCGCGGGGCGCCCTCTCGCCCGGTCCACGATCCCATACCCGCGATGGAGGATCACCTTGCCGTCTCGCTCCACGAGGAGCGTCCCCTCCATGCCGTAGTCGGTGGCCGCGGTCATGAAGCTGTCGATCCGGGCCGCGACGGGACCGGCGACGACGATGCCGGCGTCGGTGGACTTGGACGCTGGAGCCGTGCGCGCCGCGTGGGCGGGTTCGGGGAGGGTCACGGCGAGGAGCCCTGCGATGGCGAGGCGGACAAGAA
>Ga0187821_10000241_pt1 | contig 12866 bp, 8 predicted proteins | sample NC_wetland_sal_i_20_FD_132442 | JGI IMG/M metagenome (GOLD analysis project Ga0187821, IMG submission 132442) | Wetland sediment microbial communities from Neuse River Estuary, North Carolina, USA - SourceSoil_1 | ecosystem: Environmental > Aquatic > Freshwater > Wetlands > Sediment | place...
CTGGTGAAGATCGAAAAGCCGAAGGCGTTCGATCGGCTGCCCGACATTCTCGAAATGGCGGACGCGTTGATGGTGGCGCGTGGCGATCTCGGCGTCGAACTGCCGCTCGAAGCGGTGCCCGGCCGCCAGAAGCAGATCATCCGCATCGCTCGCAAGGCGGGAAAACCTGTCGTTGTTGCAACTCAGATGCTCGAATCCATGATCAGCTCTCCGGTGCCCACGCGCGCCGAGGTTTCCGACGTTGCGACTGCGGTGTTCGAAGGCGCGGACGCCGTCATGCTGTCGGCAGAAACGGCGTCGGGTGCCTTTCCCGTCGAGGCGGTTGAGATGATGGACAGGATCGCAGCGTCGGTCGAGAACGACCCACTCTACCTGACCATCTTGGAGTCGCAGCGCAACGCGCCTGAGGAAACGACGGCTGACGCGATCATGGCCGCAGTCCACCAGATCACCCACACGATTCATGCCCGCGCCATTGTGTGCTGGACAAAGTCCGGCTCGACGGGTCTGCGCGCGGCGCGCGAACGGCCCGAAGCTCCTGTGATTGTTCTGACGCCGCTTATCGAGACGGCGAGACGACTGGCGCTCGCCTGGGGATTGCACTGCGTCACGACAGAGGATGCTCACGACCTCGATGACGTCGTCGATCGTGCGGCGCGCATCGCCTTCCAGGAGGGATTTGCCATGCCCGGCGATCGCGTAGTGGTCACGGCTGGTGTCCCTCTTGGGACTCCGGGATCGACGAATCTGCTTCGCGTGACGTTTGTCGGGCCAACCACCGACTAGATCCCCTGCCCCTCGACATCGCGGCTAAGTGCGTCGACATGCCTGCGCGCGCCCTCAAGCTGCGGATCGATCTCGAGAGCCTTGCGGTAGAGCTTTAGCGCCGCCCCTTTGTTGCCGTAGTCTTCCATCATTCCGCCAAGCTCGAACAGCGCCACAAATTGCCGTGGATTGAGCAAAATGACGTGTTCGAGCGAAACCATCGCGCCGGAATCGTCCCCCGTCGCACGCTGAAGCGCCGCGAGGTTGTGCCACCCTTCGGCATAAGCCGGAGCGACGTCGGTCACCGCGTCGATCAACTTCCGAGCAGTTTCCTTGTCCCCGGCCGTCTGGGCAGCGGCAACACGCGACATGAGGAGATCGACGCTGGGACTGCCCGATTGCAGAAAGATCGCGCCGATCTGATCTTCGATCGGCTTCGCGTCTTCCGGCGAACCTGCGCGCGCCAGTTGGTTGAACAAAGTCTCCAATTGCGGTTTAGCGGCCGTATGAGGCGGGGCGTTCGCCGCGGCGGCCGAGAGCGGAACGACAAATCCCAATGCGAGCAAAATGTTTCGCATCGTCAAATACTAACCGCCAACCCCGGACAACGCCAAGGGTTCCGGACCGCCTTCCGCCCAATCGAGCAGCTCGGCGAGATGCACCACTGGAGGTGCATCGGAACCGGCAAGATGATTGAGACAGCCGATGTTGCTCGTCGCGATCACATCGGCGTTCAGCGCCGCGATGTTTCCGAGCTTCCGGGCCCTCAATCGGCCGGAAATCTCGGGCTGCAAAATCGAATAGCTTCCCGCCGAACCGCAGCAGAGATGACCTTCGGGGATGGTCAGCACGTCAAACCCTGCCCCGACGAGCACAGCTTCCCCGGCTGCAGCAAGACGTAGTCCATTCTGAAGCGAGCATGGAGCCTGCCACGCCACCCGCAATCGGCGTGGCGCCGTTCCTGAGCCAGATTGAATCAGATCGAGGAAGTCGCGCGAGGCTTGCGCAAATGCGCGCGCCCGCGACAGCCAGGACGGCTCATCGAGGAAGAGATTTGGCAGATCCTTCAGATATGCCGAACAACCAGTCGCCGTGATCAGGACACCGTCGAAAGTCTGCGAGCTGCCAGCCTGTTCGAATGCTTCGATGGCGCGTCGTGCCCAGTTCTTCGCATCTTCGCTGCGCCCGAGATGGTGGACGAGCGAGCCGCAGCAACCGGCGCCTTCGAGCGGCACGAGCTCGTAACCGCGCCGCGCCAGACACCGCTCAACGGCTTGATCGATCTGGGGGGCGAGCGCAGCTTGAACGCAGCCCGGCATGAGCGCGATACGTTTCGCATTGGCAAGAATGGCGCGCGGCGGCACTGCCGGTGGCCGCATCTTGACGTGCGCGCCCATGGCCGTCATCAGAGCCAAGCGTCCGGGCAGGAGAAATGCGAAGGGCGCCGCACAGCGCGCCATGAACAAACCGGCGCGCACGAGAGCAGGCCGGGTCATCACCGTTGCAATGAACCAGCGCAACATCTTGTCGCCGAAAGGCCGGCGATAGGTGGTCTGAATGTGGACGCGCGCCTCGTCGATGAGCCGAGCGTAATCGACACCCGAAGGACATGCTGTCCTGCAGGCAAGGCACGACAGGCAACGGTCGACGTGCACGACTGTCTCTGCCGACGGCGCCACGCCCGCCTCCAGCATGTTTTGGATCATGACGATGCGGCCGCGCGGGCCATCGCGTTCGTCGCCGAGCAAAACATAGGTGGGACAGGTGGCGGTACAGATGCCGCAATGGACGCAGACGCGCAGATTCCTCTCCGCTTCTGTCACGTACGGATTCGTCAATTGCGTCGGGGTAAAATTCGTTCGCATCAGACGCCATCCCACATGCGGCCCGGATTGAACAGCCGCAGCGGATCGAAGGCCGCCTTGACCGAGCGCGTCAGCTGCGCTCGAACTTCGTCCTCCGCCGCAAAAACGCCGAGCGAGGCACGCCTCGCGGCGTCGGCCTTCACCAATGTGGCGTGTCCGCCGACGGCCTTCGCGACGTCACGAACCAATACATGATTGTTCGACGCAAGCCACAGGACGGCTCCCGCACAGTCAGCGACCCAGAGCGACGCACGGATGCGATCGAGGACGCCGGCGGCTTGCGATGGCGGAATTGAGAGTCGCCACACGTCTTCATCCGAACTCAGGAATGCGCCAGCGTCGCCAATCGTGCGAAAAGTCTCGCTGTCGGCGCCTTCCAGAATATGGCGCCCGCATAGCCTCTTCAGTATGCGCACTTTCTCCGCGAGCGGCTCCTCCTCGCCCTCCACTCTCAAGACGATGGAGTTTGCGTAATAGCCCAGTCCGGTCGCATCCAAGGGGTTCGCCCACACTTTGCGCAGGAGGGCAAAACCTTCCCTTGGTTCCATGTCGCGAATAACAAACGTCTGGTCGCGGGAAGGCTTGGGAAATACGCGCAAGGTGAGCTCGGTGAGTACGCACAGTGTTCCAAATGCGCCGCACACGAGCTTCGGAATATCGAACCCCGTGACATTCTTGACGACCTTGCCGCCAGCCTTGAATGCCTCGCCGAGACCATTCACGGCGCGAAATCCGAGCAACTGATCGCGAACGGCGCCATAACGCACACGCGCGGGGCCGCTTGCATTTGTCGAAACCGCGCCGGCGATGGTCCCGATTGCAGGCTTTGCTCCGAATAGTGGTCCGAGATCCGGCGGGTCGAAGCCGAGGCGTTGGCCTTTTTCGGCGAGTGCCATGTCCAGTTCGTCGACCGGCGTTCCCGACAAAACGGTGATGATGAGCTCTTCAGGCTGATAGGCAACGATCCCTCTCAGCGAGCCGACGTCGAGCAGGTTTTCGCAAGACAGCGGACGTCCATAGCCTCGCTTGCTGCCTGCACTCACGATCTCAAAGGCTGTCCGCTTGGCCCGCGCATTGTGCACTGCCTCGACAATGTCTGCCTCAGTGATGGCTGATATCCGTTTCATGCGTTCAAAAGCGCGGCAAGTTTGCGAACGGCAACCGGCCGCCCTTGACGTGCATGTGCCCCTCTTCGACGCAGGCAGACAAAGTCGGAAAGACCTTGCCTGGATTGAGAAGTCCGTCTGCATCGAACGCGCACTTGAGACGCTGTTGTTGCGCAAGATCCGCTTCGTTGAACATGGTCGGCATCAATTCCCGTTTTTCCAGGCCGACACCGTGTTCGCCCGTCAGAACACCACCGACCTCGACACACAGCTTGAGGATTGCTGCACCGAAAGCTTCGGCACGGGCGAGCTCGTCGCCCTTCATCATGTCGAAGATGATGAGCGGATGAAGGTTGCCGTCGCCCGCATGGAACACATTGCAAAAGCCGAGACGGTATTCTTCGGCCATCTCGCTCATGCGCGTCAGAACTTGCGGCAGCATGCGCCGCGGGATGGTACCGTCCATGCACAGCATGTCGGGCGCCAGCCGGCCCATGGCCGGAAACGCCGCTTTTCGACCAGCCCAGAGGCGCGCACGTTCGGCTTCGCTCGTCGCTTCACGGACGGTTGCAAAGTTCCGGCGCGCAATTTCGCCGATGCGCGCGATCTGATGGTCGACTTCTGCCGGAACGCCGTCGGCATCGATGATCAGAACGCCTTCCGCCTCAAGCGGGTAGCCCGGCGCACAGTGCGCTTCGACGGCCTCGATGCAACGCTTGTCCATGAATTCCATCGCCGCAGGCACGATGCCGGCGGCGATGATGTCGGCGACGCATTGCCCCGCATCCGGCACCTTTCGGAACGCGGCCAGGAGCGTGCGCGTCGCCGGCGGTTTCGGGAGCATGCGCACTGTCGCCTCGACCACAACTCCCAGCAGACCTTCAGAGCCCGCAACAACACCGAGAATATCGAGACCATCTGCGCCCGGCACTTTGCCGCCCAGGACAAGACGCTCGCCACCGACCAGCGCGATCTCGACCCCCAGTAGATTGTTGGTGGTCAAGCCATATTTGAGACAGTGAAGGCCACCGGAATTTTCCGCGATATTGCCCCCGATCGTGCACGCGATCTGACTCGACGGATCAGGCGCGTAATAGAAACCGTGCGCTTCGACGGCCTGCGTGATCGCCAGGTTCGTCACGCCCGGCTCCGCCACGACGCAGCGGTTCTCGAGATCCACTTCCAGGATCCGATTCATGCGCGTCAGGCTGAGAAGGATTCCATCGCCACGGGGCAGCGCCCCGCCCGACAGCGATGTGCCGGCGCCGCGCGGCACGATCGGAATATTGTGGGCGGCGGAGAAAGCGAGGACCGCCGAAACTTCGTCCTTGCTGCGCGGCAGGACGCAGGCGAGCGGCTTTTGGCGATAGGCGGTCAACGCATCGCCGTCGAATGCCGCCAGTTCCGCCTCTTCTCCCACCACGCCGTCGGGAACGAGCGTGCGCAACGCCGCGATGATGTCGCGGCGATGGGCCACGATGTCCGGGTTGGCTTTTGGCAGTTCCACGCGAGCGACCGGATCGGCTACACCGGCAAAGCTATCACAAGCGGCGCTCAGCCCTGGCGAGCCTTGAAGCGCGGATTCTTTTTGTTGATGACATAGACGCGGCCCTTCCGGCGCACGATGCGGCAGTCCTTGTCGCGCTTTTTGAGCGAGCGCAGAGAGTTGCGAACCTTCATGACCTCGGCCCTGTCTGGGCCTTGGGGCCCGCAAAGAGGCGCGGAAACTATGCGGCAGCCCCCTACGTGTCAACCGCGCAAAACGCCAGCTTTTCCGGGATTCTCTAGCCGTTCGGCACATGTTATGGCTGGTCCGATGCGCCCACTTCGCCGTCGAGGAATTTGCCGCTTGCTCCGCCCCGCCGCGACAATCCTTGCTGTGCTGTTGGCGATAGCGGTGGCGACGCTTCCCGGCGACGCCGTGGCGCATCGCGGCCATCACCGCCATCACGCCCGCCGCGCCCATCACGCCCCTACGCTTCTTATCGACCCCAGAGACATTGCCTTCGATCGCTTCGTGACGGACTTCCGCGCCACGGCGCTTGCGCAAGGAATCGGTCCGGCCGTCTACGCCGCCGCGATGAGTGGCATCCATCGTAATCCGCAAGTCGAAATGTTGAACCAGGAGCAGCCGGAATTCGTCAGACCAATCTGGTCCTATCTCGACAATGCCACCTCGCCCCTTCGCATTGCCCAGGGCGAGAGAGAAGCAATCGAACAAGCCGCGCTGCTCTCCACCATCGAGACCAAGTACGGCGTGCCGCCCGAAATCCTGCTCTCGATCTGGGGCAACGAAACGAACTACGGCGCCAACACCGGCAGTTTCAACCTCTTCGAGGCGCTCGCAACTCTCGCCTATGACGGCGCGCGCAGCGACTTCGCCAGGCGCGAATTGCTTGCCGCACTTCAGATGATGCAGCAGGAACATCTCGATCCGAAACAAATGAACGCATCCTGGGCCGGCGCCTTCGGTCAGCTGCAGATGCTGCCCTCCACCTTTCTGAAGAGCGCGGTCGACGGCGATGGCGACGGCAGGCGCGACCTTTGGCACTCCATTCCCGATGCCTTGGCCTCGGCTGCGTCCGAGCTCGCATCCGATGGCTGGCAACGCGGCTCCGGCTGGGGCTATGAGGTGCGCCTGCCTTCGGACTTTCCCTATGAGCTGGCCGACGGCGAGACCCTGAAGCCGATTGCGGAGTGGGCCAAGCTTGGTGTCCGCGCCGCGGATGGAGCGCCGCTTCCGGCGAATGTGGAACCCGGCAGCATCTATATTCCCGCCGGGCGGCGCGGTCCGGGATTCATGACGTTCTCCAACTTCAAAGTGATCCTGAAATACAACAACGCTGTGTCCTACGCTCTGGCGGTGTGCGTGCTGGGCGATCTGATCGAGGGCCGAGCCGGGATCCAAGGAAGCTGGCCGCGCGCAGAGGAGCCGCTGGCGCGCGACGAACGCGTCGCGTTTCAGACGGGGTTGCTGAAACTCGGCTTCGACCCCGGCAGGATCGACGGCGTCCTCGGCCGCGGCGTCAAGGCGGCCTTGCGGCAATATCAGCGCGCGCACGGAATGCCGGCCGATGGTTTTCCGACGATGAATCTGCTCCAACTTATCCTCATCGAAGTTGCGCAAAAACGGCTTTAGCCTTTGATGGCGTTTGGTTTATTCGTTTTCGACTTCTCGCGACCCCTCCCCCTCGTGCGCAAAATTCGCCGCGTTTTTCCGGAACAATATTCGTTCGCATACAGCGATGCTTCGACAACGGAATTGTGTCGCGTTTTTTCAAAGATCGTCATCGCCTGCTTCATGCAGGCGACCCATTTGTTTTTGTGGTCCAGTAAATTGGCTCGCCCGGACAAGCCGGGCGATGACGGATTTTGGAGCGTGCCGACATCATTTCTTCTCCTTTTCACGAGAGAGGGAGATAGGTGCCGAACACCGTCACGGGAACGCGGATAAGTCGGGCCAGCGCAAATAATTTTGCTGAAGGTGATGCAACGCGTTGCAGCACAAAGCGACGACTTAGCGGAATGACTTATCCTCTTACGCGTTCGCGACCGGCGTCTCGGCCGCTTCCTCGACGATGTCGGCGTCGGCTTCGATGATGCCGGCGTTACGCAGCGTCGGCGACAACCACATGTAGAGGAACAACGTCACCATCAGGACGCCCATGAAAATGTAGGGCAAATAAGGCGACCACTCGTACATGTAACCGATCAGCGGGCCGGCGATGAAACCCATGGCGCTGGCGCCGCCGATGATGCCGGCGACGGCGCCCTGCTCATGCGGAGCAACCGAGAGCGAAGCACCGGACGTAAATCCCGGGCGCGCCATGCCGAAGCCGAGGCCCGAGAGTGCGAGCCCTACGACCAGCGGACCGAATTGGCCGGAGAGAAGGAAGATCACGCTGCAGGCGGCGGCTGCGCCAAGACCCCAGTTGGTCATGGCACGCGCGGAGATGTGCACGCGCTGGATGAGCACGAGCTGCGCGAACAACGCCGCCATCGACGAGGACATCTGTCCGATCATGTTGAATTGCGCCGCCGCTTCCGGCTTCACGTTCAACACGTCCATGAAGAAGAAGCCCATGGTCTGGATCGGCACGGTACTCGCCGTCGACAGACCGATGGCGAAGATCACGAATGGCAGGATGCGCCGGTCATGCCATTTGAGATTCGATTTGACGGATTCACGCTCCTTCGGCGGCGTGCGTTCGGGCAAGAGAAACCAGATCGTCGCCGCGCTCGCCAGTGCCAGTGCCGAGATGAAATAGAATGGCGCGAGAAGACCGAGGACCGCGAAGAGACTCGCGATGGCCGGGCCGACGGTGGTGCCCAAGCCAAACGCCGAGCCGACCGTCGCCACACCCTGCATCCGCTCCGCCGGCGTAGTGCGGTCGGCGACATAGGCCTGGCTCGCGGGCTGCGTGCCGGAACCGAGAAGTCCGTAGAGCGAGCGCGACACGATCATCAGCGGAAAAACGGCAAACGCCGGAATCCAATGCTGCAAGCCGCCGAGCATGACGGTGGCAAACAAGGCGAAGGAGGCCGCGAAGGCCAACAGTCCGAGCAGCATCACCGGCTTTCGCCCCCAGCGATCGCTCTTTCTTCCCCAATAGGTCGAGGTGACGACCCATACCGCCGCCGAGACGGCGAAGATGGTCGTCGTCTGGACCGCGGAGAGATTCAGCTGGCGCGAAAGCGGCGGCAGAATGTTGAAAAGCACGGTCTGGCCTGCGCCCATACACACCAGACTGATGAAGAGGATGGCGAAGGCCCGGCGGCGCTCGGACGGCGTGGTGATTTTCTGAAACTCGCGCGCGATTTCGACTTCCTCGCGCAGAACTTCGGCATGACGGACGGATTCAGGTTCGCGGGGCGACATCGGACGTCTTTCCCACCTCAATCCGGCCAATCCGTCAAGGCGCAATACGCGCGCACGTGACGATCGTTCATCGCATCTTCTTGAAGCGGACTTGCGCGGTATCGCTACGCCCCTGCGCGTCCACCACTGTAATGCGTGCCACGCCTTCGCCATCCGGCGTGTAGAGCACCGGCTGGAAGCGATCGAAATTGCCGAGCAACTGTCCGTTGACGAGCCATGTCAGCGGCGCGCGGCCGCCATCGGCTTTGAGCACGATCGTGCGATCCTTGGCCGCGGCGGCCGGCAGCGGCACCAACGTGCCGTTCGGCGGATAGGAAATCGATGGCGGCGGCACCACGGTCTCCTGCGGCGGCGCGCTCTCACGCCGGAAGATACGTAATGCTTCCGGCAGTCGCTCGGTCGCGTTGATCAGAAGCGTTCCCGGCGGCGGCGGATCGTCCGGATGTGTATCGCGCGGCAGAAGCTCGAATGTCTTCAACAGAATCGGCGCAGCGGAGTCACGGCCGACATGACCAGGTCTGGGCGACCCGTCCGCCTCGCCGACCCACACGCCCACGGTATAGTCATTGGAAAATCCGACCGACCAAGCATCGCGGTAGCCGTAGGACGTGCCCGTCTTGAACGCGACGGCGCGCCGACCCGCCAGACCCTGTCCCATCGCCCAGCCATCGGGCAATGCCACGCCGCGCAGAATCTGCTTCAGATAGAATGCGGCAACATTTCCGAACAACCGATGTTCCGGTGCATCGGGCGCATTGGCGACATAACGCAGAGCCCGCGCCTCGCCGCCGTTCGCGATTCCCGAATAGAGCATGGTGATGTCGGCGAGACTGATGCCAAGCCCGCCGAGCGCAACCGGCAGCGTCGGCGCGTCGCCACCCGAGGGAAACGCGAGTTTGGCTCCGCCATTTTGCAGCGCGATGGTGAAGGCGAGTGGTCCGACCCGATCAAGGACCATCACCGCAGGCACGTTCAGCGACATGCGCAACGCGTCCTGCGCGGTAACAGCGCCCTGGAAGGCGCCGTCGAAATCCTTGGGCGCATAGTCGCCGAACAGCGTCGGCGCATCGCTCATCATCGTCGCCGGATGAAGGATGAGATCGTCGAATGCGAGTCCGTAGATGAACGGCTTCAGGGCCGAACCGGGCGAGCGCGAGCGCTGCGCCAGATCGACCTGCCCGGCCGCGCCCCAATAATTCACGCCGCCGAGATAGGCGAGAACGTTGCGGGTGCGGTTCTCGACCACGACGATGGCGAGCGAAGCGTCATCGTCGAAATATGGCACCTCCCGTGCGGCCATGCGCTCGACGGCAGCCTGAAGCGTCGCATCGAGTGTTGTTACGATGCGTCTCTCGACTGAGCGATTATGGAGACGGGAAGCGAGATGCGGCGCGGAGAGCGGCATCTGTTGGCGGGCGAACGGAACGCCTTCGCGCCGCGCCAGAGCGGCGTCAGCTTCCAAGACGACGCCCTCCTTGACCATGCGCGCGAGAACCTTGTCGCGCGCCTTTGCGGCGCGGATGGCATGACGGTCGGGCCGTTCCTTGGTTGGCGCCTGCGGCAGCGCCACGAGCAAGGCGGCTTCCGCGAGATCGAGGCGCGACGGATCCTTGCCGAAATAGGAGAGCGACGCGGCACGCACGCCCTCGAGATTGCCGCCGAATGGCGCCAGCGTCAGGTAAAAGGAGAGGATGTCGTCCTTCGAGTAGCGCTCCTCCAACTGTAGAGCGCGCAGTATCTGGAACAATTTGGTGGCGACGCCGCGCGATTGCGGCGGCTCGAGCAGGCGCGCGACCTGCATCGTCAGGGTCGAACCACCCGAAACCACACGTCCGGCCGAAAGGTATTGCAGAAAAGCACGGGCGAGCGCGACCGGGTCGACCCCGGAATGCTCATCGAAGCGTTTGTCTTCGTAGGCCTTGAGGATGGCGAGGTAACGCGGATTGACGTCCTGAACGCGCGTTCGCATGCGCCAATAGCCGTCCGGAGTGAGGAACGCGCGCAAGAGCACGCCGCGGCGATCGACGACTTCCGGCGAGACGTTCCGGACTCGCGTCATGTCCGGCGGATTGGCGGTGTCGGCTGCCGCCACGGCGCACGCCACGCCGAAGAGAGCGAAGGCGATGACGACCAATGGGGCGCGCGCTAGCACTTCAGCCACTCCTTTGCATCACTGCGCGATTGTCACGGACCCCATGGCGGTGCGCGCATGAACCGTGGGCGCATACATGTCCATCACCGCTCCGGCGGGCATCACGAAGGTTCCCGTCGTCACCGCGCGGGCGATATAGGCCAGGCGGAAGACGGGCTGCGGCTCGGGCCTACGCCTGTCGGCGGTGTTGACATATTGCGAACCGATGCCGAACGCGGCGACGAACCGATCGTCGCGCGCGTCGGTCATCGTCGTATCCGACAAGGGCTGCAGGAACGGATACGGTTTGCCGTCCTCGCCGGAGAGCGGCATCTCGATCTCGAGCCCCGCCGGAAGCAGATCGATCGCGCCCATCTGGCGATAGGTGTTGTGCTGCATGGTCCCCGTCAATTCGACGATCACGCGGTCGTTCTGGTGCAGGTGCGACAGATCCGCCGGCGAGCCGCCCATCGTCCAGATCGTCTTCGTCAAGATGAGACCACTCTGCTCCGCCGGCAGCGCTCTGATCGGCGTGCCTTGCACCGATGTCGTGCGCCACACCTGGGCATCGCCACGATTGAGCAAGGTCAATCCGGCGTCGAGTTGCGCCGTCGAAGGCGAGAGACGGATCGCGCCGGCCCTAGGCGGTACAGGTTGGCCATTGAGGGCAACGTCGAGGGGGAATTTCTGCCGCGTCAACGCATAGGCGGCGCGCAGCATCCAGGCTTTCTCCTGCGTGGTAGTCGCGTTGAGCGTCATGTCGACTTCCTGGCTCTTCTGCAGAAGTGCGGGCACGAGATCGGCTTCGCCGCTACCGGATGCGAGCGCCGTCGTACCGGCGAGATCGCGCGTCAACGAGCCATAGTCGCCCACGGGATAGCCGAAGGCGTTCGCGCGCAGCGCGATGTCGCGCGCCCGGTTGAACGCTGTTGCTGCGCGCGAGCGGTCGCCCGCTGAATACGCAGCCGATCCGAGTAAGGCTTCGCCGATCGCGACGTTCATCTCCGGGCCGCGCGTGTCGGAGAAATACCGCAGGTCGGAGAGGTTGACCTGGCCGGTCCGCGCCAGGAGATAGAAGGCGTAGGCCCGCGTTGCATCACTGTTCGAATCGGTCGACGCGGCCACCCGCAACCATGAAGCACCGCGCTTCAAGGCGTCGTTGGGAACAACGAAGCCCTTCTCTTTGGCCTGATAGAGGAAATCGAGCGCGAAGACGCTGATCCAGGGATCGGCGTCGGAACCCGGCGCCCACATTCCAAAATTGCCGGAATAGTTCTGCATATCGAGAACCGCGTCGATCGCGTCCTGCACGCGCGGGCGAAGTTGTTGGTCGCGCGGCAGGCCTGCGAGATCGGAAAGATCGTTGAAGACGAGAAGCGGCATGGCGCGGCTCGTCGTCTGCTCGATGCAGCCATAGGGATATTTGTCGAGCCACTTCAGAAGGCCCGGCACATCCGCGTAGCCGTGCGCGGCGGCGACCGTCAGACCGACCGTCGAGGTGCCGCGAACAAGATCGGCGACCAGTTGACCATTCGCCGTATACGTCGTCTTCGGCGCGAACGGCAGCGTTTCATCGCGCGCGACATCGAGTTGCGGCGCCCGCGACTCGATCTGCCAGGAATGCGTGACGTTGAAGCCGCCCGGTCCCTTGACGTTCAAAGTGATCGTCGCAATGCCGAGGCCGCGGCCTTCGAGTTGCACCGGAAGAAGAACGCGCTGCCCGACGCGCAACGACTGCGTCACGACCGTCTGCTTGGCGCCGTTCGGCAGTCCCACCGGTCCGTTCGCCGTCACGGTTGCGACATAGCTGCCGGGACGGCCTTCGACATTGTTGAGATTGAGCGCGGCAGCCGCATGGTCGCCCGGCGCCAGGAAACGCGGCAGCACGATGTCGGCGACGACAGGATCGCGCACCGTCAACGGGCGATCCGCATGGCCAAGCTTGCTCGCGCTAAAGGCGACGGCCATCAGGCGCAGTTCGCCGTTGAAGTCGGGCACGTCGAGCGTGATGTTGGCCATCCCGCCGGCGCCCACTTTCACTAGGCCCGAGAACAAGGCTACGGTCTTGGTCGGCACCACGGCGAGTGGACGTCCGCCGAAATTGTCGCCGCCTTCGCGCA
>Ga0187821_10000242_pt1 | contig 12854 bp, 12 predicted proteins | sample NC_wetland_sal_i_20_FD_132442 | JGI IMG/M metagenome (GOLD analysis project Ga0187821, IMG submission 132442) | Wetland sediment microbial communities from Neuse River Estuary, North Carolina, USA - SourceSoil_1 | ecosystem: Environmental > Aquatic > Freshwater > Wetlands > Sediment | place...
TCGTAGACCGGTTTGATGTCGCCGCTGACAAGGCCGGCATCGCCCGTCACGTGAACCAGCGCTGCGATGAGCGAAGGCCAATGCGCCTCCTCGATCGCCGCTTTGATGACGTCGTCGCTGTCCGTGATGGGTTGGACGCCGGAACTGGGCGCATCTGCCATGGTACTCTCCCGATGGTTTGGCGGGAGTTTATCCTGTCCTTTCGGTCCAAATCGAGTGGCCCATGACGTTGGGGAACCGGGCGCCGCTTGCGTCGGCAGGTCGCGTCCGGCGAAACTGGCGGCAGGAGGGAAATGATGAGTCGCAACCGGCTCGGACGCGAAATAGGCGCTCTGCTCGCGGCCAAACTTGTCCTGCTTTGCGCCCTTTACTTCGCCTTCTTTGACTCTCACCATCTGGTCGCCGCCGACGCCGGAACGACTTCCGCTTGGCTTCTCGGCGGGGCTGAGAAGTAGCGTATGGACATCGTCCTGCTCTCGCGCCTGCAATTCGCCGTCACCGCGCTTTATCACTTCCTCTTCGTGCCGTTGACGCTCGGGCTGTCGCTGCTCCTCGTCATCACCGAATGTGTCTTCGTCATGACCGGGAGAACCATCTGGCGCGACATCACCAAGTTCTGGGGCACGTTGTTCGGTATCAACTTCGCCATGGGCGTCGCCACCGGCATCACGATGGAATTCCAGTTCGGTACCAACTGGGCCTACTACGCACACTATGTCGGCGACGTATTCGGCGCGCCGCTCGCCATCGAAGGTTTGATGGCCTTCTTTCTCGAAGCCACGCTGGTCGGACTCTTCTTCTTCGGCTGGGAGCGGCTTTCCAAGGTCGGACATCTCGTCGTCACGGCCGGCGTGGCGCTCGGCAGCAATCTCTCGGCGCTGTGGATTTTGATCGCCAATGGCTGGATGCAATTTCCGGTCGGCGCGATATTCAATCCCGACACGATGCGCATGGAAGTCAGTGACTTCATGGTAGTGCTGTTCAATCCTGTGGCGCAGGCAAAGTTCGTTCATACGGTCGCGGCCGGTTATGTCACGGGTTCGGTATTCGTGCTGGCAGTCAGCGCGCTCTATCTCCTGCAGAACCGCCACCGCGCGCTCGCGTTGCGCTCGATGACGGTGGCCGCGAGCTTCGGTCTTGCGAGCGCGCTTTGCGTCATCGTGCTCGGCGACGAGAGCGGCTATACCGCCAGCGTCAACCAGAAGATGAAGATTGCGGCGATCGAGGCGATGTGGAATACCGAGCCCGCGCCAGCATCGTTCACCGTGATCGGCATCCCCGACCTCAAGGATCGCAAGACCAACTACGCCGTGGAGATTCCGTGGCTGCTCGGCCTGATCACGACGCGCTCGCTCGACCGGCAAGTCCCCGGCATCGACGACCTGGTCAAGCTCGCCGATACGCGCATCCGCCGCGGCCTGATCGCCTACGACGCGTTGGCCAAACTCAGAAGTGACCGTGGCAACGCCAACCTGCGGGCGCAGTTGGACGAACATGTCGGCGATCTCGGCTATGCGCTGCTCCTGAAGCGCTTTCGTCCCGACATTGAGCACGCCAGCAAAGCCGACATCGCGAATGCCGCTCAATCCACAATTCCGAATGTGCCGGTGCTGTTCTGGTCGTTCCGCCTGATGGTCGCGTGCGGCTTCTGGCTGGTCCTTCTGTTCGCCACCGCCTTCTATTTCTCAGCGACGCGAAGACTGGCGCGCTATCGCTGGTTCCTTATGGCCGCGGTCGCGAGCCTGCCGCTGCCGTGGCTCGCCGCCGAACTCGGTTGGGTCGTCGCCGAATATGGTCGCCAGCCCTGGGTGATCGAAGGTGTCTTGCCGACATCCTTGGGCGTCTCGAGCACAAGCGCAGACAACGTGCTTTTCAGTCTGCTTGGCTTCGTCTTGTTCTACTCCGGGCTGGCGGTTGCCGATCTCTATCTCATGGTCAAGTATGTTCGCTTGGGTCCCGATCAAACCATCGGACATCCGGTTGCAGGCCCGCGCGACTTGGTGGCGGCATGAGTTACGAGCTCCTGCGCGTGATATGGTGGGCGCTCCTCGGGATCCTCCTGATCGCATTTGCCGTGACCGACGGTTTCGATCTCGGCAGCGCGGCGTTACTCCCCTATGTCGCGCGCAACGACATTGAGCGGCGTCAGGTGATCAATACGATCGGCCCGGTCTGGGAGGGCAATCAGGTCTGGTTCGTGCTCGGCGGCGGTGCGATCTTCGCTGCCTGGCCCGCGCTCTATGCCGCGTCTTTCTCAGGATTTTATCTCGCCATGTTCGCGGTGTTGACGGCGCTGATTTTCCGCCCGTTGAGCATCGTCTATCGCAGCAAGCTCGCGAACCCGCGCTGGCGCAGCTGGTGGGATTGGACGTTCTTCGTAACGGGTGTCGTTCCTTCGCTTATCTTTGGCGTCGCGTTCGGAAACCTCTTTCTCGGCGTGCCGTTCGGCTTCGACGCCGAGCTCAGGTTTCACAGCGAGATCACCTTGCTGTCGCTGCTGCGGCCATTCCCGCTGTTGAGCGGGCTCGTGAGCCTGGCAATGTTGATGCTGCATGGCGCGACGTGGCTTTCGTGCAAGACCGATGGTCCCGTGACAACCCGCGCAAAGGCAGCGATACCCGTTCTTGCAGGGGCCTTCCTCGTCTTGTTCGTCATTTCAGGAATCTGGCTTCTGGCGCTCGACGGTTATGTCATCACATCGCCGCCCGCGCATGACACCGCGTCCAATCCGCTGTTGAAGACCGTCATCCTCGAGCCGCGCGGCTGGCTCATGAATGCCGGACTGCATCCCACGCTTTGGCTCGCACCCTTGCTGGCCCTGAGCGGCGCTTTCGCCGCCATTCTGGCGCGTAACCGGCCGGTGTTGGCCTTTCTCGGTTCCGCTGCTGCTTGCGCGGCGACGATTGCAACCGCCGGCTTCGCGCTTTTTCCGTTTCTGCTTCCCTCGTCAAGCGAGCCCAACGCAAGCCTGACGGTTTGGGACGCATCCTCGAGCAAGCTTACGCTCGAGATCATGCTCGGCGCGGTCTTGATTTTCCTGCCGCTCATTCTTGCTTATACAGCCTGGGTCTATCGCGTCATGCGCGGCCCGGTGCAGGCACGCGACTTTTCCGGCGACCCCGGCGCCTATTGAGGAGGAACGATGTGGTACTTCGCCTGGATTCTCGGCATCGGTTTCGCCTGCGCTTTCGCCGTGTTGAACGCGATGTGGCTCGAGTTCGACGAACTCGAAGATGAAATCCGATAATAAGCTTCAGATTTTGAATTGGCGCGACGGATCGTCCTGCTTCGTCTTCACGCCATCCCTGATCGTGAAGGCGCCCTCGGGTGCGTATTGCAGGATGTAGGCTTTGCGGACGGAGCCTGTATCGAGATTCGGTCCGGTGCGATGCGGCGCAAGCGAGGAGAATGCGATCACATCGCCCGCTTTGGCCGGCACGGCGACCGCATCGGGAACCTGTTCGAGGCACTTGTAGCCGATCGGCGTCAGCCAATGTTCCAGCGTGCCCCGCTTGTGCACCGCCGGTGCGATCCAGGGGCAGCCGTTCCTCTCGTCGACATCGACGAGCGGAATCCACAGCGTCAGATATTGCTGCGGTTCGATGAAAGTGTAGCCATTGTCCTGGTGCCAGGGGAATTCCTGTTCCTTGCCGGTCTTCTTGTAGACCGACTGGTCCCAATAGAGCCGCACGTCGCCGCCGATCAGGTCGTGACAGATGTCTTTGATTTTCGGATGTGCTGCGAAGGCGCGCAGCGTCCCGGACCGGGTGACGAGATGGGTGGTGAAGGTGATGACGTCGGCTTCCGAGATCATCACCTTGCCGCCCTTGGCGCGCAGCCACTCTTCGCCCTTGCGCTCGATGGGATCGATGGCGTGGGTCACGCTCGCGACTTCCTCGGGCGTGAACACGGCTTCGAGCTTGACGAAGCCGAGCCCGTCGAACGCGCGAAATTGCTCCTTTGTCAGATAGCGAAGTTCGCTCGGTTCCGGCATGCGCCAGACAAAGTCGTGGCTCAACGGATGCGGCTTGATCTGGCGTGGTTCGACGGTCGTGGACATGAGCAGCCGATTTTGTTCTCCTTAAGAGCATAACAGAACGCTGGTGGGACGGGAGCCATGCAGAAACTCGGTATGAAGGGCCGCTGGTTCGTCGATGAAGCGGGCAGGCGGGTGATCCTGCGCGGCGTCAATCTCGGCGGCGACTGCAAGGTGCCTTATCCCGACGGCGGGACGAACCATCCCTCAAACTTTTCCGATCACCGTTCCGTCTCGTTCATCGGCCGGCCCTTTCCGCTCGCGGAAGCCGACGGGCATTTGGCACGCCTCAAACATTGGGGCTTCAACTGCCTGCGCCTGTTGACGACCTGGGAAGCGGTCGAACATGCCGGGCCGGGACAGTATGACGACGCCTATCTCGACTATTTCGCGGACGTGTCGCGCCGCGCGGAAAAATTCGGGCTCTATGTCTTCATCGATTTTCATCAGGACGTCTGGAGCCGGATGTCGGGCGGCGACGGCGCGCCGGGCTGGACATTCGAGGCGGTCGGCCTCGACTTCACCAAATTCCATGCCGCCGGCGCGGCGCACGTCATGCAATACAAATACGACTATGCCAAAGGCGGCCGGCAGGATGCCTATCCGCAGATGACGTGGGCATCGAACTATCGTCTGCCGGCCAACGGCATCATGTGGACGCTGTTTTTCGCCGGCCGCGACATGACGCCCAACTTCGCGATCGAAGGCATAAACGTTCAGGACTATCTGCAGGATCACTATATCGGCGCGATGCGCGCGGTCGCCGAGCGGGTGAAGGATCAGGCGCATGTCATCGGCTTCGACACGCTGAACGAGCCGGGCGAGGGCTTCATCGGTCAGCCGCTCACCGGACGCCAGCAGCACGACTCCACCGACATGACGGACTTGCGGCCGGGACTTGCGATCAGCCCGATGGATGCGCTGCTGGCTGCGCGCGGTGTGCCGCGCAAGGTTCCCTTCCTCGCCATGGATCGCGAGACGCGCACGATGAAAGAAGTGCGGACGGAAGTCCTCAATCCGAACGGTATTGCGATCTGGACACGCGATTGTCCGTTCGAAGCGGCAGGGGCGTACGACGGCAACAACCGCACGGCGCCGATCGACGAGCAGTTCTTCACCCATCGCCATGGGCGAAAAATCGCCATCGAGGCCGACTACATGGCGCCGTTCTTCACGCGCGTCGCCGAAGCGGTGCGCGCCGTCCGCAAGGACTGGTTGATCTTCGCGGAAGTGAGCCCCTTCCGCGCCTTCATGGGCTCTGGTTTTGCGCCCGGCGCGCCCGAGCGCACCGTCAATGCCAGCCACTGGTACGACATCCAGACTCTCGCCTCGAAGCGCTTTCGTCCGCGCGAGTTGCGCGACAATCCGGACGATCCGACGGCGCAGGAAGCGGTCGCCGGAAAATACACGGCGCAGCTTGCCCACATCGCAAAGCTCGCGGACAGCCTGGGCGGTGACAGCGCGCCGACTTTGATCGGCGAATTCGGCATCCCCTACGACTTGGAAGAAGGCGAGGCGTATGCCGCGTGGGCGAGCGGCGATCGTTCGGCGAAGCCATGGCGCAGTCACGAACTTGCACTGCGACTGATGTACGAAGCGATGGACCGTCTCCTCATCTCGTCGACGCAATGGAACTACACCGCCTCCAACCGCAACGAAGCCTCGACCGGCGATGGCTGGAACCAGGAAGACCTGTCGATCTATTCGCGCGATCAGGATACCGGACCGAACGATCCCGACTCGGGCGGCCGTGCGGTGAAGGGCTTCTCGCGGCCCTATGCGCGCCGTGTCCAAGGCGAGCCGAAAAGCGTGCACTTCGACTCGGCGAAGGGCATTTTCACGCTGACGTTCGCCGCCGACAGCGGCATCGAGGAGCCGACCGAAATCTTCGTGCCGACGATCCAGTTTCCCAACGGCGTGCACATCGATGCGCCAGGCTTACGGCTCGTGTCGAACCGCCAGGGAATCGTCGAACTTCTTGCCGAGGAGGGGGGCGAGAAAGTCGTGAGGATCACGCGCGCATGACCTGGCAAGTCTGGAGTGCGTTTGCGCTGATCGAGACGGTTTTGTGCCTGACACCAGGTCCGGCAGTGTTGTTGGTCCTGTCGCAGGCCTTGACGCGCGGCACGGTGAAGACAATCTGGTCGATCCTCGGAATTCTCAGCGCCAACACGACTTACTTCATCCTGTCAGCTACGGGGATCGGCGCGATCCTGCTGGCGTCCTACGATCTCTTCTTCGCCATCAAGTGGATCGGCGCAGCCTATCTCGTCTGGCTCGGCATCAGCGCCTTCCTGGGCAAATCCAAGGCGCTGTCGATCCGCCACGGCGCTGCGGCGCCGACTCCGGGCCGCCGTCTTTTCGTCAATGGCTTTACTTTGCAAATGTCGAATCCGAAAGCGCTCCTGTTCTTCACCGCGCTCTTGCCGCAGTTCATCAATCCACACGCAGCAATCGCGCCACAGGTTGCGATTCTCGCGCTGACCTCGGTTTTCATCGAATTCTTCGTGCAGCTTGTCTACGCGGGTCTCGCCGGACGCGCGGCGCTTCTCGCCGCGCAGCCCCGTTTTGCGCGGGTCGCAGATCGCATCTCGGGCTCGCTTCTCATAACGGCCGGCATCGGCATGGCGGCGCTGCGGCGGAGCTGAGGACTTATCCAACAGCAGAAATAGACGTCGTAATTCTTCAGGCGCCACTTGAACCGTAACGGTCAAATCGCCATTTGCCCTATATCCCCATCAGTGCGCGCGAAGATCGGCGGTTTTCTTGAACCGCCCTCGTGCACTTGTGGGCGACGGCGAAAAAAAACAGAGAGGCAAATTGTTGTCGCCTGGACTCCGTCCGGAGCGAAAGTGAATTTTTTTCAGTTGCCGCCGCGCATGTAGCTTACGCCGCCATCGACGACGACCGTCGAGCCGACGACATAGTCGCCCGCTCGCGAGGCGAGGTAGATCGCAGCACCGGCCATGTCTTCCGCCGTGCCGATGCGACGCGACGGGATCACCTTGGCAAGCACGTCGCCATGATCGCGCGCGTCGCGGTTCATATCCGAGGCGAAGGCGCCAGGCGCGATGGCACTGACGACGATGTTGTCGCGGATGAGCCTGATCGCCATGCGCTTGGTCAGGTGAATGAGGCCCGCCTTGCTCGCATGATAGGAGTAGGTTTCCTGCGGATTGACGGCGATGCCGTCGATCGAGGCGATGTTGATGACCTTGGAAAGCTTTTCCTTGCTCGCGGCAGCGCGCAGAGCGCCATGGAGTGCTTGCGTGAGAAAGAAAGGAGTCTTGACGTTCAGGTCCATGACCTTGTCCCAGCCGCTTTCCGGAAACTCGTCGAAGTCTGCGCCCCAGGCGGCACCGGCATTGTTGACGAGGATGTCGAGCGATTGCTCATGCTTGAGAAAAGCATCCGCCATCGCCTTGGCACCGTCGGCACCCGAAGCGTTCGTCGTCAGCGCGACACACGGACCGATCTTGGAGAGCTCGTTGGCCGTTTCCTCGAGTGGGCCGCCCTTGCGGGCGGAGATGTAGACCTTGGCGCCATGGTGCAGGAAACCTTCGGCGATCATCCTGCCGATGCCGCGCGAGCCGCCGGTTACGAGCGCGATCCGGCCGTTAAGCGAGAAAAGGTCCTTCATCATGGCCTCCATCTTGGTGGAAGCGATGTTTTATGGTCCCGCTGTTGCTGTCAAACGGAGCCTTGCCTATGAAGGTCGAACGAGGAACGGGGAATACGCCATGACTGCCGTCGAACCTGAACTGCAGCAGTTGCGCGACAGCATCGACAATATCGATGCAGCGCTCATCCATCTTCTGGCCGAGCGTTTCAAATGCACCAAGAGGGTGGGCGAGTTCAAGGCGACGCATGGCTTGCCGCCGGCCGATCCGGGGCGCGAGGCTGAGCAGATCGCGCGGCTCCGGGTCCTGGCGGACAATGCCAAACTCGACCCGGATTTTGCGGAGAAGTTCCTCAACTTCATCGTCAGGGAAGTGATCCGCCATCACGAGGCGATCCGTCAAAACAAATAGATAGATACCGCTGCGGCAATTGTTTTTCCGCCGCGAACGAGCCTTCTCTTGAAGCACGCGGAAGCGTCGCTATCATGCTTGATCGTTCGCAAGTGCCTTGGAGTGCACCATGGATTTGAGCTTTTCGCCCGAAGAAGAAGCCTTCCGTCAGGAGGTGCGCGCCTTCATCGCCGAGGCCAAGCCGAAGCTGCCCGATGTCGGCGCTGCGGAGGCAGCCGATCGTTCCAAGGAGGATTATCTGGCCTGGCACAAGCTCCTCTATAAGAAGGGCTGGGTGGCGCCGCTTTGGCCCAAGGAGTATGGCGGCACGGGCTGGAACGTCACGCAGCGCTACATCTTCAACGAGGAAGTCGCCAACGCCGACATGCCGACGACGCTGCCCTTCGGCTTGAACATGGTCGCACCGGTGATCTTCACCTTCGGCAACGAAGAACAGAAAGAGAAATTTTTGCCGCGCATTCTCTCGGGCGAGGATTGGTGGTGTCAGGGCTATTCCGAGCCGGGATCGGGATCCGACCTCGCGAGTCTCAGAACCCGTGCGGTGCGCGAAGGCGACTCCTACATCGTCAACGGCCAGAAGACGTGGACCACGTTGGCACAGTATGCCGACTGGATTTTTTGCCTGGTGCGCACCAATACGGAAGTCAAGCAGCAGGAAGGCATTACCTTCCTTTTGATCGACATGAAAACACCGGGCATAACCGTCAAGCCGATCATCGTGCTCGACGGAGCGCGCGAAGTGAACGAAGTGTTCTTCGACAATGTGAAGGTGCCGGTCGCCAACCGCGTGGGCGAAGAGAACAAGGGCTGGACCTATGCCAAGTTCCTGCTGGTCAACGAGCGCTCCGGCATAGCCGGCGTCGCGCGCTCCAAGAAGGCGGTCGGCCGGCTCAAGGAAATCGCATCCGCCGAACGGATCGACGGAACGCCCTTGATCGAAGACGAGAATTTCGGACGCAAGATTGCCGATCTCGAAATCGACCTCGCAGCCGTCGAATTCACCGAGCTGCGGACGCTGGCGGAGGAAGCCAAAGGCCATATGGCTGGGCCGGAAAGCTCGATCCTGAAGATTCGGGGCACCGAGATCCAGCAGCGCATCACCGAACTGACGGTGGAGGCGATCGGCTACTATGCCTATCCCAACGAGCGCGGACTGGGCAGCAACGAATTCATCGGCCCCGACTATGCGCTCGGCCAGGCCGGACGCTATTTCAACATGCGCAAGGCGTCGATCTATGGGGGATCGAACGAAATCCAGCGCAACATCATCGCCAAGGCCGTTCTGGGCCTTTAGGAAACACGCTCATGGATTTCTCCTATTCGGAGGAGCAGACGCTCCTGCGCAATTCGGTTTCGAAATATCTCGCGGACAAATACACGTTCGATTCCTGGCGCAAATTCACGCGCAGCGATCTCGGCCGCGATCCGGCGCATTGGAAGCAATTCGCCGAACTTGGTCTTCTCGCTGCGCCACTTCCCGAAGAGCATGGTGGACTGGGCGGGGGCGCGGTCGATGCCTCGGTCGTCATGGAGGAATTCGGCAAGGCGCTCGTGGTCGAACCCTATATCCCGACCGTCATCATCGGAGGCGGACTTCTCAAGCGTGGCGGTAACGACGCACAGAAGAGCGAATGGTTGAACAAAATCGCCGCCGGCGAAACGATGATGGCGTTCGCCTTCGCCGAACCGCAAGGCCGTTACAATCTTGCCGATCTGACGACGACCGCGAAGAAGCAGGGAAGCGGCTACGTGCTGAATGGACAGAAGGTCGTCGTGATCGGCGCACCCTGGGCGGATCAACTGATCGTGACCGCCCGCACTGCGGGCGGGCAGCGCGAGACCAAGGGCGTCAGCGTCTTTCTGGTCGACAAGAAGGCAAAGGGGATCTCGACGCGCGACTATCCGACTGTCGACGGCTTGCGCGCATCCGAAATCGTCTTCGAGAATGTCGAAGTGCCTGCGACGTGTGTTATCGGTCAAGCGGATGACGGGCTTCCTCTGATCGAGCGCGTCGTCGACGAAGCAATCGCGGCAACCTGCGCCGAGGCGACAGGCTGCATGAAGGTTCTCGTCGATGCGACGGTGGCGTATTCCAAGCAGCGCAAACAGTTCGGCGTGCCGATCGGCAAGTTCCAGGTGCTGCAGCATCGCATGGTCGATATGTTCGTGAACTACGAGCAATCGGTTTCGATCACGCTGATGGTGACGCTCAAGCTTGACGAGAGCGACGCGGAGCGCGCCAAGGCGGCATCCGCTGCCAAAGCCACGATCGGCAAATCGGGCCGCTTCGTCGGTCAGTCGGCAGTGCAGATCCATGGCGGCATGGGCATGACGGACGAACTGAACGTCGGGCACTATTTCAAGCGACTGACGATGATCGACGCGCTCTACGGCAACGTGGATCATCACCTCAAACGCTACGCTGCGCTGAGTTGATAGGAAACGCGCCCTAAACTTGGAATGACCTCAATCCTTCAACAAGCTCAGGATGAGGTCGAATGGGCGTTAGCCCGCCGCGCGCATCGCCTCGTGAACGCGTTCCTTGGGAAGAATGATCGTAACGCGCGTTCCTCGGTTCGGTGCGCTGTTCAGGGTCACGTGTGCGCCATGGGCTTCGGCCAGACCGCGCACAATGGGTAGTCCGAGACCCGTGCCTGAGTCGGACAGAATCGCATCGTGCCGGCCTTGTCCAAAACTTTCGAAGACTTTCTCGTGTTCCTCTTCCGCGATGCCGACACCGGTATCCGCGACACCGAACGCGAGCGAACCGTCGGAGAGAAGACTTGTGAAAACCGTCACGTGACCGGCGGGGGGTGTGAACTTGATCGCATTGGAAAGGAGATTGACGAGAATTTGACGAAGCGCGCGCTCATCACCGCTGATGAGGGGACACGAACTTGCGACATCGCTGCTGAGAACAATGCCGCCGGCTTTCGCCTGCGCACCGAACATCGTGACGGTATCCTCGACGAGCCTTCCCAGATCAACGTCGGCTTCGCGCAGCACGAGCTTGCCCGCCTCGATCTTCGCCAGATCGAGAATGTCGTTGATGAGCGAGAGCAGGTGGCGGCCGGAACCGTGTATGTGACCGGCATATTCCGAATACTGGTCGGAGACGCCGGGCCCCATTGCCTTGGTGTTGATGATCTCGGAGAAACCGAGGATGGCGTTCAACGGCGTTCTCAATTCATGGCTCATATTGGCCAAGAACGCGGACTTGGCCCGGCTGGCGGTCTCGGCGCGCTCCCGCGCGGAGTCCGATTGGGCCTTCGCCGTCTTGAGGCTATCGATCAGGCCGCCGCGTTCCTGCTCGAGCTTGATCATGCGCTCGCGCGTCCTGTAATTGGTCATCAGCAACGCGCGCATCAAAATCCAAAAGGCGAAGCAGAGCGCTGCGAGCATCCAATCCTTGGCTGACTTGTCCATCAGCGGCATGGCGGCGAGCGCTACGAGATAGAACGGCATAGGCCCCGCGCCCGTAGCCAGGTGGAAGGCTCCCATCGAACTCCAGCCGGACACCGTGCAAGCAAGGATCAGTATGAGAAGGGCGTGGTTCTCGGTATTTTCTGGGACCCAAAAGACGAACGCGACCGAGCACCAAACGGCCGCTTGAATGATGGTCAACCTGGCAAAGGTTCGAGCACGGAGAGCGATGTCCGCGGCGGAGTGGTCGGCGGTGCGCAGCACGCGCCGATAGTACAGGTCGCACGAGATGGTGGCGGCGCTCATCACGAGCGGCCACGCAATGAGGCGAGGTAAAGGTACCCAGGCTGAATTTGCCAGTGCGACGAATAACGCCGCCAGGGGCAACACGAACACATTCGTCCAGGTGGCATTGCGCGCCAGTGTCAGCTGTTCGTCGACGAGGCGCAGTTCAGCGTCGCTGCGCGGAAACAGGGAGCTGCGGACATCACGAAAAAAGTTCGCGACGGGTCTGAGAGCTCCACCGGTGTACGTTTCTAAGGCCACGAATGCCGCCTGGGCGTGACTGGTTCGAGCGGAGATTATGGCTGCTCAGACGTTAATGGAGCTTTTCTCTTTACCAACCTGGCATGGTAAATTCGCAGTTACCAACTTCATGAGGAATTCAATGTCTGCGCTGCTTGTCGAAAAAACTGGTCCGATCGTCACACTCACGCTCAATAGAGCCGAAAGTCGTAATCCGCTCGGTGAGGAGGGCGACGGCGATTTGTTCGCAGCCGCCTGTCAAGACATCAACCTGGATCGCGACGTGCGTTGCGCAATTCTAACCGGCGCCGGCCCTGCCTTTTCGGCCGGCGGCAACGTCAAGGCGATGCGCGAACGCAGTGGCGCCTTTGCGGGTGCCGGCGTGCACATCCGCGAGCGCTATCGCAATGGGATTCATCGCATCATCAAGAGTCTCTGGGGATTGGAAGTGCCTTTGATCGCCGCGGTCAACGGACCGGCGATCGGACTGGGCAACGATGTCGCTTGCCTTGCCGATATGCGGTTGGCGGCCGACACTGCGATCTTCGGTGCGACGTTTCTTAAGATCGGGCTGGTGCCGGGCGATGGCGGCTCGTGGATCCTGCCGCGCACCATCGGCCATGCCCGCGCGGCGGAACTGTTCTTCACCGGCGACACGATCGATGCGCAAACCGCTTTGTCTTGGGGCCTTGTCAGCCGTGTCGTTCCGGCCGCGACTTTGATGGACGAGGCGCGGGCGCTGGCCGGCAGGATCGTGCGCCAGCCGCCGGACGTGTTGCGCATGACCAAGCGCATGATGCGCGAGGGTCAGAATGTCAGTTTCGACATCATCCTGGAGA
>Ga0187821_10000243_pt1 | contig 12853 bp, 12 predicted proteins | sample NC_wetland_sal_i_20_FD_132442 | JGI IMG/M metagenome (GOLD analysis project Ga0187821, IMG submission 132442) | Wetland sediment microbial communities from Neuse River Estuary, North Carolina, USA - SourceSoil_1 | ecosystem: Environmental > Aquatic > Freshwater > Wetlands > Sediment | place...
GAATGGAGCGCTATCGAGGAGCAGCGATTCCGCGGAGTTTTCTGCGCGGTTCTCTCCTTCTCTTTCTGCGTTTCCTACCGAAGCATTTCACGGGTTCCCAAAGACGTTCTAACGAGGATCGATGGACGCATTTGCGCTGACGCGGTCGCTGATTGACATCGAGTCTATTACCGGACGCGAGAAGGCCGTTGGAGATTTTTTGTTCACCACGCTCTCCCGGCTTGCGGAAACCACCGGCGGCACCGTGGAGCGTATGCCTGTAGGGCCGGAACGCTTCAACGTGCTGGCCACGTGGGGCGCGCCGCTGGTGGTGCTTTCGACCCATATGGATACCGTGCCGCCATTTTTTCCGTCCAGCGAGGATGAAGAGTTCGTTCGCGGGCGCGGCGCTTGTGACGCCAAGGGCATCATCGCCGCCATGATCTGCGCAGTCGGGCAATTACTTGCCGCCGGCGCTCGCAACATCGCACTGCTGTTTGTGGTCGGCGAAGAGAAAGATAGTCTCGGCGCGCTCACTGCCGCGAAACATCCGCGCGGAGCAAGATTTTTGATCAACGGCGAGCCCACCGAAAACAAGCTGGCCATCGGGTCCAAAGGCGCATTGCGCTTTGTGTTGACGGCGCGCGGCCGCCTGGCGCATTCGGCTTATCCGGAGCTGGGCGATTCGGCGATTGAAAAGCTGCTGGATGCTCTGAGCGCCGCGCGCAAAGTGCCGCTGCCGCAGGATCCGCTGCTGGGCAAATCCACTTTGAATATCGGCACCATTTCCGGCGGCCGCGCGCCCAACGTGATCGCCGACGAGGCCCACGCGGATCTGATGTTCCGTACTGTCGGCGATCCGGAGCCGATCCGGGCAGCCTTGCATGCCGCCGTGGACGGCCGCGCGGAAATTGAGGAAGCGCTGCACACGCCGGCTTTGCATCTGGAAAAAGTGGCGGGATTCGAAAGCACAGTCGTGGCCTACACCACCGACATTCCGAATTTTGCCGGAGCCTGGGGCAAGCCGCTGCTGCTCGGTCCCGGTAGCATCCATGTGGCGCACACCGCCGAGGAACGCATTCCCAAAAAACAGTTACATGAAGCCATCGCGATTTACGCTCGGCTGACGCAACGTCTGCTGGATGGGGCCGCTTGAGCATGACCCTGCGTATTGCCATCGTCGGTCACGGCAAGATGGGACGAATGGTGGAGCGCCTCGCGCCCGAGCACGATTGCGAAGTTGTGCGAAGAATTCGCTCGACGGAAAACAGCAACGGAGTTTCGTTGACGGGGACGGCGCTGTACGAAGTGGATGTGGCCATCGAATTTACGACTCCGGTTGCGGCCGCACAAAACATTCGCCGGCTGATGGAAGCCGGGATTCCAGTGGTGACCGGAACCACCGGCTGGTTCGAGGCTTTGCCCGAGATTCGCGAGCTGGCCCAAGCACGGAATGCCAGCGTGGTTTGGGGCCCGAACTTTTCTGTGGGCCTGCACCATTTTAGAAAAACGGTGGCCGAGGCAGCGCGGCGTTTTTCCCACGAGGAAAGCTACGGCGCCTGGGGCTGGGAGATTCATCACGCCGCGAAAAAGGATGCGCCGTCCGGCACGCTGTTGGCCCTGGCCGAAGAGATGGCCAGCAGCGGCTACAAGCGGCCGGTAAGCCTGTGCGCCAATCGCGCCGGCGCCGTACCTGGAACGCACGAAATCGGCTTTGACTCGGCGGAAGACACCATCACCATCCGCCACACGGCGCGCAGCCGCGAAGGGTTCGCACACGGCGCGTTGCGCGCCGCCCGCTGGCTGGCCGGCAAGAAAGGCTTTTTCGAATTTCGAGAGATTGCGGACGAGCTGCCGTAAGCGCGTGAAACTTCATCCCGCGCTGACAAGACCAGGGCGGCATCGTCATTCCGAGCGAAGCGACGAATCTGCTTTTTTAACGTGAGGAACAAAGGAGGTCACAATGCAATTCATCGGATGCGGTACCGCGCTGGTTACGCCGTTTCACCCTGATTTTTCGTTGGACGAGGTCGCCCTGCGAAAGCTCGTGCAGCGTCAGATTCGTGGCGGCGTGGATTTCTTGGTGCCCTGCGGAACCACCGGAGAAAATCCTACCTTGACGCGCGCCGAACATCTTCGCGTGGTGCAAATCACGCTCGAGGAGGCCCAGGGCAAGCTCCCGGTCCTGGCGGGTGCGGGCGGCTACAACACGCATGAAGTCACGGAACTGGCGCGCGAACTCGAAGGCCTTGGCGCAGACGGCCTGCTCTCCGTGACTCCGTACTACAACAAACCGACGCAGGAAGGCCTGTATCAGCATTATCACGCCATTGCGCTGGGCACGCGTTTGCCGATCGTGCTCTACAATGTGCCCGGGCGTTGTGGAACCAACCTCGAACCCGCCACCGTAAAACGTCTCGCCGCAGTTCCCAACATCGTCGGTATCAAGGAAGCCTCTGGAAACATCGCGCAGATGGCCTCGCTGGCCAACGCCGTGCCTGACGACTTCGTGATTCTTTCCGGCGACGACGCCATCGCCCTGCCGCTTTTCGCATTGGGCGGCAAGGGTGTAATATCCGTCGCCTCCAACGAAATTCCGGCGGAAATGGCCCAGCTTTGCCGACTCGGCCTGCGCGGCGAATTTGAACAAGCCCGCGCCATTCACCGCAAATTCCTGCCGCTGATGGAAATCAATTTTGTCGAGTCCAATCCCATTCCGGTGAAGGCAGCAATGGCGTTGATGGGACTGCTTGAGCCGGTGTGGCGCTTGCCTCTGGTGGCTCCGAAAGCGGAAAATCTGTTCCGCATTCAGGGCGTTCTGGAATCGCTGGAGCTCACCGAAAGGACTTCCGTTGCCGCCGTCGCTAGCGTCGCTCATTGAAGAACTCTTCGACCACCCGCCGGAGAAATATTCGGACGACGACCGTCACACATTTCAAAGACTCAAAGATGGCTTGAACAGCGGGGAGATCCGTGCCGCGGAGCCGGACGATCGCGCCAAGACCGGCTGGCGCGTGAATGCCTGGGTCAAAAAGGGAATCCTGCTGGGTTTCCGCATGGGCTCGATCGTCGAGATGGGACCGTATCCCACCGCGCAGCCGTTTCTGGACAAATCGACGTATCCGTTGAAGACCATTCATGGCGACGAAGGGGTGCGCCTGGTCCCCGGCGGCTCCAGTGTTCGCGATGGAAGCTTTGTCGGGCGTGGCGTGGTGTGCATGCCGCCGATGTTTATTAATGTAGGCGCGTACGTGGGCGAAGGCACCATGGTGGATTCCCACGCGCTGGAGGGAAGTTGCGCGCAAGTTGGTCAGAGCTGCCATATCTCGGCAGCAGCCCAGATCGGCGGCGTGATCGAGCCAGTCGGCGCCATGCCGGTGATCGTAGAGGACGAAGTGATGATCGGCGGAAACTGCGGCGTGTATGAAGGTACCACCTTGAAAAAACGGTCGGTACTGGGCACAGGCACGATTTTGAACCGCTCCACTCCGGTGTACGACCTGGTGCACGATGCGGTGTATTCGGCAACCGACGAGGCCCCCCTGGTGATTCCCGAGCAGGCCATCGTGGTACCGGGGGCGCGTGAAGTGAAGCATCCCGCGGGCGCGAAGTGGGGACTATCGCTGTATGCAGCAGTGATCGTGAAGTATCGGGACGAAAAAACCGATGCGCGTGTCCGACTTGAGGATTATGTGCGCTGAGGGGCCGCTCGACGTCGCGTACCCCATGGCAAAAATTGCGGCCGAGACTCACCAGGCATTAAGGTGAATGCCCGCTTTTTCCGGGCTGTGGGCGGCGTTCCCGGGCGCGAGAGGTTCGACAAAATTTTGCGCTGCATGTAAACTACTAAAGTTGCTTTTTCAAAGCAGGGTTGGTGACCACCGACCCTGAAAACCCGTGGACCGGTAGCTCAATGGTAGAGCAGCTGACTCTTAATCAGCGGGTTGGAGGTTCGAGTCCTCCCCGGTTCACCACTTGTTTTCAACGACTTAGCACCGTCTGATTTCTCGCTCACAAAAAAGTGTGCCCAATTTTGTGCCACACCTGGCTCAAAGTCCTGGCCGCTAAGGTCATCCACGGCCTGGTCGGGTGGAGACCAACAGTTCGGTTCTCGTGTGGGGTGCATGGTCGGATCAACAGCTCTGCTGCTGTTGCGTCGATCGGTGGAGCTGGCACGACTTACCGGGCAAGTCTTGAGGAGAAGCGATTCCCCAATGAGTAACCTCAGCGGCTTCGAATCCCCATTTGAAGGTTCGGTCCGTTCGAATCGCACTCTGCTGGGTGTTCTAAATGGGACAGTTTCGTGGAATCCTGCAGAGTATTCTTCCTATATGAGAATGCGGGAGATGTCCAAAGCTGCTACTCGCCGTCACTTGCGGCGCCGCTGCCGGTAAGAGGTGTCCTGCATTCTGGCCGGCCCCGCAACGAACTACACATCGACAGAAAGCTCAGCGGGATTGGGGCTGTTGAAAAGCAAAGACGCTCCGCAGGCCGATTCGAGTTTTGACCAAAATGTTCGGAGATTTGGTCGAGCGAGTCGATACGGACGGGCTCTTACCGGGCCAGAAAGGAATAAGCATGTCTATGCAAATGGCGAACCGTGAAGTGGATGGCGTGTACGTGGTGACGCTAGAGGGTCGCATCGTTCTGGGCGAGGAGAGCCACTCTTTTCGCGAGAGAATGAAGCGTGTGCTCGCCGAAGGTAAGAAAAAAATTGTATTGAATATGGCCAACATCAAATACATTGACAGCTCGGGCCTGGGCGCTTTAGTGGCTGTACATTATAATGCCAAAACTCAGGGCGCCTCCATGTGCCTTTGCAATCTGGGGGAAAAATTCTACGAAGTCTTGCTAATCACCAAGCTACTGACGGTCTTCGACGTTTATGACACGGAAGTAGCAGCAATCAACAGCTTTCAGGGGTTATTGACGGCGAGCAATTAGCCAAAGGGCTTGAACCATCCCCATTGAGAGTCCGGAAGCAGCCGGCAGTCAGCAGTTTTTGCGAATAGGTAGCCTCTCGTCCGTCGCGGCCATCAGTTTGCAAGACCTTTCATTACCAGATCTTCAAACGAGGCGGCGCCGTTGATTGTGGGAATTGCGTATACGGGACAGCGGACGATCCATTTTTAGGGTCCGCGCCCCCAACTAACTATGAAGCGACCAGTACCTGTGACGTTTTGTACCAGCTGCGGAAACGCCGGGTACAACCTCACTCTCATTGATCATCGTTGCGGAAAGAAAATCAACGGGGAGCGCTGCGAAGGCACCAACTCAAGCGCGCGTAACGATGGCGACTGGGAAGAATGCGCCTTCTGTCAAGCGATCGGGGTTGAACGCAACGCCTTATGCTCGCAGTGTGGGGGAGTGGGTTGGCAGCGTGTGCGAACAATGACATGAGCTACCGAATTAGCCGATTTGTGGGATCAGTGCCACAAACCACCAGCGAAGAAAAGCAGAGACGCAAGGATTTGAAGATCAAGAGGGATCTGCTATTCGAGCATTTTTTAGAACACCCCATGGACACTCGCTTGGCCTTAGAAATTAAGGCGATCGACGATCAGCTTTTGGAAATTGCCAAACCAAGCGATAGAAAGAATCGCAGCGGTTCTTAAAGCCGCCGGGAGTCAGATACCCCAATTAACGGCCCCTGGAAATTGAAGTTCCAAGAGGCGCGGCAAATCGGGAATTGCACTAAGCGTTGTGTACTCGACCAGCCCGCCGACAGCTTTTTTTGTGGATTTCTTTGCTCCCGGGGAAGCCCAGCGAGTTCATGTGGAGCCCTCGCCATCTAGAAGAAGAATTCGCTTCCGTTACGGCATCCCGAATTATGTCCACCCAGCCCTGCCAACTCACGGCATCCTATTTATAGAGCTGTACACAAGTGAACAGACTTGGCACTCCACGCTGATCTAGCATGAAGGTGTCAAAAAGAAAAGTTTGCCAGCAGTGCTCGACGGTACACCCTCAGGACATCGAAGCCTACGGCAACAAGTGTCTAGCAGCACAGACAGAAACGAAAACAACGTGCCTCTTATCAACATTTTAATAGCGCTGGTGGTCATCGGGTTCTTGTTGTGGCTGGTGAATCGATTTATTCCCATGGCCGGAAGCATCAAGTCGATATTCAACGGAGTGGTGGTCATCGGGGTGGTGCTGTGGCTCCTCAGCGCATTCGGAATATTCCACTCGCTCTCGCGAGTTCGCGTGGGCTAGTCAGACAGCGGGACGAAGCTCGGCGACTAACCCTCGAAGTTCCCTCGCGGTCCGCTATAGAACTGCATTTCGAGAACTTTCAGACCAGAATCGGTAAAGAAATCGGAGAAAATAGGATGAAACGATTTGGAATCATGCATATGGGTGCGCTTCTTCTGGCATTCGGATCAGCTGGGCAGGTGGAAGCCAAACAAGACAAACCGGACAAGCAAGAAGAAAAGGCCAAACCAGAAAAGCAGCAAGAAAAGGATAAACCGGCAAAGCAAGAGCAACAAGCTAAGCCGGAGCGTCAACAACAGGAAAAACCATCCCGGCAGGAACGGCCGCAAGCCGAGGCACCGAAGCAAGAACAACAGGCTAAGCCCGAACAGCGACAGCAAGACAAATCTTCAAAACAGGAACAGTCGCAAGCCAAAACCCAACAGAATCAGGAACGGAAGCAACAGCAAGACAGCGCGGCGAAACAGGAATCCCAAACCAGAAATGAATCCAAATCCGAGAGGAACCAGCAAGTGGCGGCTCCTAAACAGGAACAGCGAGCCGTGCCGGAAAGACAGCCGCAATCCGAGGATCAACAACAACAGTCCGAACGCCAACAACAGGCAAGATCTTCACGACCGCCACAACGCACACAGCAGGCAATGGAGATACAGCGTTCACAGCCCGCGATTAGGCTCAGTGAGAGAGGCAGCGGGCGCATTCCAGACGATCGTTTTCGCTCCAACTTTGGCCATGAACACGTATTTCGCATGCGCGAGCCTGTAATGGTGGGGGGATATTCACGCTTCCAATACGGCGGCTATTGGTTCGGATTCGTTGAACCGTGGCCAGCCGGTTGGTATTACACCGATGACGTCTACATTGACTACGAGGACGGCGGGTACTACATGTACGACCCGTATTATCCCGGCGCGCGCTTCGCGATCAGCGTCGTGATCTAGCCTTCTCGGGTTGCAATTGAGGATGGGCTTCATCCCGGCACATTGACAGACAAAGCGAACACTGTTCGCCGGGATGGAGCAATGAGTCTAATTCGATCGATTCAAAGAGATTGGTGGAGACAAGGCTTGGAGCTATCTTGATCGTGTTCTTGATTCTGGCACTGATAGGCGCATTTCCACGCTGGTCGCATAGCCGGGACTGGGGTTATTTCCCGACGGGCGGTGTGGGTCTCATTCTCGTTGTTGTCCTAGTGCTTGTGCTCATGGGGCGGATTTAAATTGTACGCTGGTCTTTCTACTTGAGGTTAGCAATGGACGAATCCAAACGAACTGCAATCGACTTTCTAGAGAAAGAGATAGAGACCTACAAAGCTCTGGCTTTGTTTTTCTCAAGGAAGAACTTCGAAGACCACGTGAACTTTGGCGGGAAGAAAGTATTGATCGGTCCGACGTTTTACAAGGATCGCATGAAGGAAGCGAAGAGAATTGTCACTGAGCTCAAGAGATCGATTTAGGCGCGCGTTTACAGCAGCGGAACGAGCGGGCGCAACTCCTGTACGGTGCGTCCGAGCGATCGCACTGGTCCTCGCTATGCTTCTGTGCGCCGTCAGTGGTTTCGCATACTCGGTGCTGACTCATGAAGAGATTGTGGACTTGGTGTGGGCAGACGAAATCAGTCCGCTGCTATTGCAGCGATTCCCAGCTTTAACTGAAGACCAGCTCCAAGAGGCCCACGGTTACGCCTATGGAGGGGCGGTCATCCAGGATCTCGGCTACTACCCGTTTGGCAGCGTCGAGTTCAGCAATCTGGTGCACTATGTTCGGAGCGGCGACTTTGTTATGGGGTTGCTGGCACAGAGCCAGGATGCCAACGAATACGCATTCGCTCTGGGCGCGCTGGCCCACTACGCATCGGATAACGCCGGTCATCCCGTGATCAACCAGGCGGTATCCATCGACTATCCCAAGTTGCGGGCGAAGTACGGAGATTCCGTCAGATATGCGGAAGACCATACCGCGCATCTGAAAACGGAGTTCGGGTTCGACATGGTGCAAGTTGCGAAGAATCGCTATGCCTCGCAGCAGTACCACGCTTTCATCGGCTTCCAAGTATCCAAGCCGCTATTGGAGCGAACCTTCCCGATTGTTTACGGCGTGGAGCTCAAAGACGTCCTGGCACATGAAGATCTCGCGATCGGTTCGTACCGTTTTGCGATCAGCCGGATGATCCCGGAAATGACCAAAATCGCACTGCGAACCCACAAAAAGGACATGATGAAGGAAGCGCCTGATTTCGCGAAAAAGAAATTTCTGTACCGACTGTCGCGCTCAGAATACGAAAAAGAGTGGGGAAAGGATTACAAGAGGGACGGATTCAAGACTCGCCTACTCGCGACTCTGCTGCGCTATATGCCCAAGATCGGGCCCTTCAAGGCACTGGCATTCAACAGCCCAACAGCCCACACCGAAGACATGTATTTCAGGAGCATCAACACCACGGTGGATGAATACCGGGTTTACCTGCAACAAGTCCGCAGCGGAACGCTGGAACTTGGCAACACCGATTTTGACACCGGCAAAGGAACCATGGCGGCAGAGTACCCTCTGACCGACGACGCTTACGAAAAGTTGTGAGAAGACTGGCGGGCAAGCAGTTCGCTTTCACTTCTTCCGACCTTCGCCTGAATATTCTGAGTTTCTATGCAGACCTGTCGCTTCCCCTGGAAACCAAGAAGGATTCGGCTCGCTGGCAGGCCGTGTTGTCTTCGATTGACCAGCTGAAGTCATTTGCGCCGGCCCCGCTTCTCGCTGCCAGTCCTTCAGAGTGATCGAGAGCCCTGAATATAAGTGTGTTCTGAAGTGTACAGATTCGTTGTCGGGACCAAGCTAGTATGGTGTCGCACGAGAAGGATCTTTGCAAAAGACTTGAGTAACGCTCGCCTGATTGTCCCCGCACAACTTACCAGGCATAGTCTCGCGGCTCCGGACCGGTGTGTTAGAGGCAATTTCGAAAGTTGAAGTCTCGACAGCGCAACGAAGAGGCAAATGACATGAAACCAATCGCATGGCTCGGAATTCTGCTCATCGTACTCGGTGGCTTGGCTCTGGCTTATCAAGGATTCAACTACACCCATCAGGAAAAAGTTCTTGACGTCGGCCCGATTCACGCAACAGCCGACAAACATGATCGGATTTCGATTTCGCCATTGGTCGGTGGCCTGGTGTTGGTTGGCGGAATTGCTCTGGTGGTTATGGGAGCGAAAAAGAATTCCTAGTTTCAAATCGTGGAAATGTCCCGCCTGAGAGTCGGGCAACGCATAACCCTCTCGTTACGACAGTGTTTCTCGATTGCCTTCAGCGAAACATCTGTTCTGGAGCAAATCGTAGGCAACAGAAGTTAGACCGTGGAGGTCAGTAATGAAGAAATACTTAGTCGCCGTAGCATGTCTTACACTTGTTTCTGGCGCGGTTTACGCCAGAAAATTGAATAAGGAACAGAAACGCCTGGAAGAGTGTGGCGTCGTAATGCAGGAAGTCCTCAACGTTCCGGACAACATTCCGCACGATCTTCTGGAAAAGGCGGAATGCGTAATCGTTATACCGTCCGTAATGAAACTGGCCTTTGGAGTCGGAGCAGACTATGGACGCGGAGCCATGGTTTGCCGTACCGGCCAACATTTCCGCGGCGCCTGGGGCGCCCCGGCGATGTACGCGCTGGAAGGTGGCAGCATCGGTTTCCAGATCGGCGGCGAAGCGACGGACCTGGTGTTGCTGGTCATGAACGACAGAGGAATGGATTCGATTCTCAGCAGCAAGGTTAAGCTGGGCGCGGACGCCTCGATTGCCGGCGGACCAAAGGGACGTGATGCTTCCGCGGATACCGATGCCTGGATGCGCGCTGAGATTCTCAGCTACTCGCGTTCACGCGGAGCGTTTGCCGGAATTTCTCTGGAAGGTTCCACGCTTCGCCCGGACAACGACGCCAGCGAACGGGTCTACGGCCGCGCCATTAAGGCGGCGGACATCGTTCGAAGCAATAAAATGACAGTGCCCGAGACTGGCCGTCATCTGGTTAACGTGTTGCAGAAGAGCGCGCCGCGCAACGAATCTGAGCGGGCGTCCAATCAATAGTTTGCAGTGCGCAGTTCACTCGGAATGACTTGTTCCGGGCCAGGGACCACGACTTACAGGCCGGCTGCAAGGGGAGCGCCATCGAGGCGATCCTTTGCAGCGCGGCCTTTTTTCTTGATGGTGGAGGGTAAAACCTCAGCGCAATTTAGTGGTGCCTGCGGTCGTGATTGTTTTCCGTGTGGCCGTTGGCGTCGATCCAGGCTAAAAGTTCGCGGATGCTGCCGTGGGCCAGAGCAATGCTAGAGTCCGCGGCGCCGTAATAGAGGTTGATGGTGTCACCGTCTGCGGCAACAGTGTAGCCGCAGGGGAACACAACGTCCTGCACGTCGCCGTGACGCTCGTATTCAGCTTCGGGCGCAAACATCCAGGAATCTCCCCTGACGAGGCATTTTTCCGGCTGCTGAAGATCGAATAGCGCAAGGCCCAGCCGGTAAATGGAGCTCGAGGGCGTTCTTCGTACGCCGTGATAGATCATCAGCCAGCCTCGTGGAGTTTCAATTGGGGGTGGCGACATGCCAATTTTGTTGGCATCCCACCACGCTCCGCGCCGCGCCTCTAGCATCAGCTTATGACTTCCCCAGTGCCGTAGGTCTGGCGAGTAGGAGATCCAAACGTGGGCGCCAAGGGGCGTCATCGGCCGATGGATCAATGCCCAGTACCCATTGAACTTGCGGGGCAAGAGCGCGGCGTCTTTATCGTCGGGCGGCATTACAACGCCGATTCGCTCAAAGCTCCGGAAGTCCTCCGTCAGCGCCAGCGACACCCCCGGACCGCCGCGAGAATACGACGTATATGCAATCGCGTATTTCTTGAGTTCCGGCATGTAAGTGATGCGTGGATCTTCAATGCCCCAAATCTCTTCGGGGAATGTGTCCGGTTCCGGCAAAAGGGTCGGGTCGCGATCGATTTGCCAACCATCCACGCCGTTTACGGAGCGCGCCACGCAAAAGTGCGAAAGGCCGCGGCGGTCTTCTACGCGACATAACAAGAGTGTGGATTTATCCGGGAGGAGAGTCGCTCCGGCATTGAATACCGTGTTGATCGAATACGGCCAGTGTTTCCCCGTCAGAATCGGATTGTCTGCGTGTCTTCGAAACAGCGTTTCGTATTTCTTCATCGCCGGTTTCATAAAGTTTTTAGGACGCTCCTCGCTCAATTTTCCACGCTTCTCGCCGCCCAAAACTTGTTGGACGGTTTACTGTAACTTGTTGCCAGTACCGTCGGAATCTTCCAACTTTCGCATTTCCAGAAGCGCCATCAAGAAAGACAACGTCGATTCAGCACCTTGATTTTCGTTGGCGCGATCGGGATGTAAGCCGTCGCGGCACCCACCGCTCGTCGAATCGTAGAGCGCGATTTGCAGATCGTTATCCCCGAAGAACCAGTTCATCGCCGACCAAGCCTCCTTGCGCCAGCGTCCTTTCCCCGTAGCCCGATAGGCCTGCAAGCAGGCAGAAACCATTCCGCATGCTTCTACCGGCTGTTGATCGAAGCGCGCTTTTTCCGTCTTATGAGAGTAGAAACCCAGCGATCCAATCGGAACGAAATGGCCTTTTTCCGGGCAATGCTGAACTGTGACCAGCCAATCCAGCGAATCCAGTCCAGCCTCAATCATTTGCGAGTTAGCGGCGCGCATTCCGGCACGGAGCAAAGCCTGCGGCATTCGCGCGTTCGAGTACGACAGTTCTTTTTCAAACCAGTTCCACTCGGGCGAATGGTTCGAGCAATAGGAATTTAGCAGTCGCTTCGAAAGTTCCTCCGAAGCTCCGAGAGCCGCCCGATCGCCGGGACACGAATCGAGATACTCTTGCAGGCCGAGCAATGCGAAAGCGCACGCACGCGGGCTTTTGAAATCGACGGCCGCTGGAATGGCCAGTTCGAACAATCGCCCTGCGGCGCCGCGCCATCCATCGTCTTTCGAGCGGCCCAGAACCATTCCCAATCCCCACAGCGCGCGCCCATGACTGTCCTCGGAACCGCATGGTTCCTGCCATTGCCGGTCGTAGCCCAGGCAATTTCGGAAGCGCCTGGTCGCCGGGTCAAATGCCATCCACAAAAACGCCAGATATCGAGACGCCAGATCAGCCGCCCCTTTTGCGCCACCTGTTCCGGATTCTTCCAGAAGTATCGCCACGATCAGTGCCCGGGCGTTATCGTCGGTTGAGTAGCCTTCCGGATAGTTGGGAATCGTGAACACCGCGTGCTCCACGATTCCGGTCTGGTCGGTCATCCGGTGCAGGTGGTCTAAATTGATTGACGGAAGCCGGTCCAGAACCTTTTCGGTATTCCGCGCTAAGAAGGTGGCTCGCGGATTTCGCAGGCGTTCATTATAGATTCGTTCGAAACTTTTCATATATTTCTGCGCAACGCAGCTCCACACCATGTCTCGCCCGTAGAGATAGGCGCGTTTCCGCATGGCGTGCCTTGCGGTGCCGTTGTCCAGCAGTTCTACGGTTTTTGCCGCAATTGCTTCAGGGTTGTCAAACGGAACCAGCGCTCCGCGCTCGTCGTCGAGCAGTTCGATCGCGTGCAGATACGGTGTCGAGATGATCGCTTTTCCCGCGCTTAGCGCATACGCGAGCGTA
>Ga0187821_10000244_pt1 | contig 12852 bp, 10 predicted proteins | sample NC_wetland_sal_i_20_FD_132442 | JGI IMG/M metagenome (GOLD analysis project Ga0187821, IMG submission 132442) | Wetland sediment microbial communities from Neuse River Estuary, North Carolina, USA - SourceSoil_1 | ecosystem: Environmental > Aquatic > Freshwater > Wetlands > Sediment | place...
GCCAGCTCGGCTGTTTTTTCGGCCAGGGCGCGATCGCTCGCTTCCGAGAGAAGATTTGCGTTCTGCGCCAGACCCACCACGTCCAGAATCAGGGCCACTTTGCCGTCGCCCATGATGGTCGCGCCGGCAAAGATTTTGAGCGCCCGCAAGTGCTTGCTCAGGGGTTTGACGACGATTTCTTCCGAGTCATTGATCTCATCCACCACCAGCCCAAACGGATGGTCGTTCGCGTGGAGCACAACGATATTCGTCGCTTCATCCAGCTCGGCCTGGTTTGCGGTCTTTTTGGCGAGCTTGAGTTCTTCACTGAGGTAAATCAGTGGCAGCAGCCGTCCGCGCATGCGATACACCGGAACGCCGTGAACGGACTCGATATCGGTTCGCACGCGGTCGGCTTCCAGGCGAACCAGCTCCTGGATATTGATCTGGGGAACGGCGAACCGTTTTCCCCGGCTGTGAATGATCACCGCCCGGACGATCGCCAGCGTCAGAGGAATTTTGATCTTGATGGTCGTGCCTTTTCCCGGATAACTCTGAAGGTCCACCGTGCCGTTGACGCGGTCGATGTTGGTCTTGACCACGTCCATCCCCACGCCGCGGCCGGAAAGGTTGGTCACTTTTTCCGCGGTGGAAAATCCCGGGAGGAAGACGAGATTGAGCAGTTCTCCCTCGCTCATGCGCGCGGCCTGCTGCGCGGTGATCACGCCGCGCTCGATGGCCTCGCTCTTTACGCGGGCCGTGTCGATTCCCGCGCCGTCGTCTGAAATTTCGACCAGGACTTGCCCGCCCTCGTGGCGCGCGCGCAGCACCAGACGCCCCTCGGGACGCTTTCCGCGAGCGACGCGCTCCTCGGGCATTTCAATCCCGTGGTCGACCGAATTCCGGACGATATGAGTCAGCGGATCCTTGATGGCCTCGAGAAGGCTCCTGTCGAGTTCGGTTTCCTTTCCCTCCATCTCGATCGAGACTTGCTTGCCGCGGGCTGTCGCCACATCGCGGACCACGCGCGGGAACTTGTCAAATACGTTGCTGATGGGCTGCATGCGCGTTCGCGTGACTTCTTCCTGCAGTTCGCTCGTCAGCAGATTCAGTTGTTGCGCCGGACTGACCAGGTTGGAATCGGGCTGGCGAGCGGAAAACTGCGTGATTTGATTTCGCGTCAGCACCAGCTCTCCCACCAGGTTCATAAGCCGGTCTAATCGGCGGATGTCGACTCGAATCGTTTCCGCCGCTGCATTCAGGGGGCGGGAACCCTCTTGCATTTGCAGGGCCGCCTGGATATCCTCCGCCGTTACTAACCCATTAGAAATAAGAATTTCCCCAAGAGGGCGAGTGTCGCCCGCGTGTTCTCTCCGTGGACTGAGGAGTTCCTTGGGGCGGTCCGAAATCCGTTCCACGAGTAACTCTGTATTTTTTCCGGGTACTGGCCGCAAGTTCGCTTCGAGTGCCCTTTGTGCCTTCCGCAAATCAGGTACGATTGGGAGCGCACCTTTCTCCCCGTCAGTATCGGGAGCCGGCGGAACAGATTTCGCTCGATTCATTTTCAGCCTGTTAATTTGGTGTTTTTCCCCAGGTCTCTCCGACGAGAAAGCAAGGGACGATGTTGGGGGCGAATCTGTGGTTTTCTGTTGCAGCCGGTTTAGAGATTCAATGAGTTCAGTGTAATTTTCATTCCCATCGTGTTGGGTGGATTGTATTTCTCTGAGCATGGTCCGGATGGCGTCCACCATCGCCAGCAGGCCGCTCGTAAATTCCGGGGTCACTGAAAGTTTTCCTTCACGGAGGCGGGACAGAAGGCTTTCCCCCACGTGAGCGACTTTCTCAAGTTTGCTGAATCCCAGGAAGCCGCAGCTTCCCTTGATCGTGTGGATGGTCCGGAAGATGCTCGACAGAAGTTCTTGCGAGGACGGATCGGTTTCAAGTTTGACCAGTTCGCTGTCGAGCCGGTCCAGGTTCTCAATACTTTCGACCAGGAATTCCTTGATCAGGTCGTCCATTGCACAACCCTATTGGCGATCGGCAGTCTTGGGCGGATTAGAACCATGGCGTGGCGCGGTTGGACACTCGCGGAGAGTGATCCGATTTACCCGGTGGCCTTCCAATTGACACAAGCTCGCACAAGGTACATGCAGTTAATCGTCCAATGGGTGGATTCGCATTAGTGAGAATATTAATTCCGACAAATTGAAGTTGCGGGGTATTTTCGCTTCCTTAGAATCGTCTAACAAATGGCGACTGTGACCGGTGACTGGTGGTTAGCGACCTCTGACTGATGAGAACCCGCATAGCGGCCATCACCGCAATTGCACGAATGTTGCTGTCTTTTACGAATCACGATTCACGATTTACGGTTCACCAGTAACCAGCTACCAGTCACCGCTTCTTCTGCCCGGATCGTTCGAGGAACACTTCCCGCGCCGCCTGAATTCCATTGATGGCTGCTGGAAAACCCGCATACAACGCCATCTGCATGATGACCTCGACAACTTCCTGTTCCGAGCATCCCACATTCAGCGCGCCGTCAATATGCGCGCGAAGCTGCGGCCCCGCGGTGCCCAGCGCCGTGAGCGCGGCGATGGTCGCGATCTCGCGGGATTGCAGGCTCAGCCCGGGCCGGCAATGAATATCCCCGAAGCCGAACTCCATGACGTAGGTTCCCAGATCCGGGGCGATCCCTTCGAGCGATGCCAGAAATGTTTTGGCCCGCTCTCCATACATCTCCACGAATTTTGCCAACCCGCGTTCGTATCGAGCCGAATGGCTCATCGTTGTTTTCTCCTTGACCGTATCCGGCGGCCACTCGCACTTTTCGACGGACTGAATTTACCCAAATCAGTTCACGTAAGGGGGCTCACATAATCGTACAGATTCTCAGTGGAATCCAGAGGCACAAAAACGGCTAAGAAATACGGTGGGTGGAAAACAAAAAAAGTAAATGGCCCTATTTGCGGAACCAGGGATTTCCTAATCTCCCGTCGGACGACCGAGATCCTCGCGCGCAACGGCGTAGAGGGCCAGTTCAACGCGGCTGGAAACGCCGACCTTGTCATAGATCGCGCTCAGATAGTTTCGAATCGTGTGTTCGCTGAGAGCGAGCTTTTTGCCGATCTCCCGTGTACTTAAGCCATCGGCCAGCAGGTGGACTACCTCAGATTCCCGCGGGGTCAGCCGGGTCATCCCGCCGCCCGGCTTGATGAGGCGCAATGGCTTGAGCTGAGTGAGGAACTCCAGAATAAAGGCCAGATTCCGCGTGTCGGCCCAAATCTGGCCTTCGTGCACGGTTCGAATGCATTTTGACAGCAATTTAATGGAGTGCAGCCTGCAAAAAACGCCCTTGGCGCCGCCTCGAAAGGCGTCCACGACCATGTCCCGATCGGAATCCGGAATCAACATAATGGCCGTGGTTTTGGGAGAAAGCATCTGCAGGTATTGAAGAACATGATAACCACGCAACCGGCCATCGTTGAGGTGGGCGTTAATCAGGACGATATCGGGCTGGTATTTTTCCAGTTCCCGGATCGTTTCAGCGGAACTGTTGGAAACAGCGACAACCTCAATGTCGTTGCGCCCGCGCGTGAGCCCATCCGCGATCAGGTGCGCGCTCATGCGGTCCGCATCCGCGATGAGGACACTGATGGTGGCAGTAAGAGGTTGTGACAACTGGCTCATGAATGACCCCACCGGGAGAAGTCCGAGAGGCGCAGACTATACGAAATCAACCCGGAAATGCAAGTTATTTTATGCGGATTTGTCATTATTCGTGCCACCCATATTGCATGCAGTTCCGGCCGCTGCGACGAGCGCGGCCGCTTGTCGATCGAGCTTTCTTGTGCCACCAAAACGGTACATTTGTCACGTATAGTGACAAGGATAATGTCATTCAGCCACAGCAAGGACGTCTTGCCTATTGTCCGTTCCCCGAGAAATGCTTATCGTGCGCCTCTCATTCGCACTGAATTCTTAGGCGAGCTTCAAGGAGGGATTCTTGAGCCGCGACATGGAAGGACCGATCGAAATGAGAAAAGAACTTCGATATCGACTGGATGCACCGGCTGTGTTTTCGTGGGAAGGCGTGGGGCACAAACGGTTTCGGGGGGAAGGGATCACACGCGACGTTAGCGTGCAGGGTGCGTTCATCCTGACGGCGACGATGCCCCCTCCCGATTGCCCAATTCAATTGGATCTTCTCCTTCCCTCGCTCACGGGGATGAAAACCATGATGCGCATCACGGGAAGAGCTCGAGTCCTTCGCGTGGAGCATCCCTCCTCAGACACTTGGATCCACGGGTTTGCGGTGGTGGCTGACGAACTAAATCAATGGGGGCTGGTGCCCATGCAGACCGAATCTGACAGTGCGCTCGTCGGAGCAGCAAGAGCGCACTGAAATCAAACACGAATCAGGGATTCGGACAGGCAACTGTCCATGTTTTTGGGGTCAAGGTCTCCTGTAAGTCAGAGGGCAGAGCTTTATGCACCTGGCGGAAATGAAATCGGAAATTCAAAGCGCAACCGGCGCACCAAACTGGTACGCCCTTTTTACGCGCCATCAGCACGAGAAAGCGGTCGCTTTCGCCCTTTCGAACAAAAGTCACGAGGTCTATCTTCCCCTGTATCGCTCCGTCCACCGATGGCAGGACCGCGCCAAGGCGCTCTGGCTTCCGTTGTTTCCGTGCTACGTGTTTATCCGCGAGGGGATGGACAGACAGCTCCAAATCCTCACCACCCCCGGTTTGATCCACATCGTGAAATGGGGCGGGCGCCCGGCAATCGTGCCGAAGACTCAATTGGATGCAATCAGGCAGGTCGTCGAATGTTGTCCCACAGTGGAGACTCACCCGTATCTCCAATCCGGAGACCGTGTACGGGTCAAAAGCGGGCCCTTGATGGGGCTGGAAGGGATTTTGACGCGCAAAAAAGGGGTGGCGCGGCTGGTCGTTTCCATGGAAATGCTGGGCCGGTCCGCTGCGGTGGAGATCGATGGATTGAATGTAGAAAGAATCGGGCCAATCCCGGTGCCAAAGCTACCCTCGCGGGTTTCAGTTTCCGCCTGAATGTGAAACACGTCGAAGATCGAATTCGCGTGATCCAATGGACGCTTCCCTTTTTCAATTCAATGTTACAGGAGCGGTGAGTTCACCGAACCTCTTTGCAAGTTCCGGCATGCGCGCCGCCGCATGTTTCGGCCAGCATGCCCGAAGTCAGACACCAACGGAAAAAGTGACTACCAACTCTCGCAATCTTGACATGCTCCGTTCTTTCGCCGTATTGCTGGTCGTGGGCTTTCATTTGGCGAAATTCTTCAACTGGCATTTTGATACGTTGCGCGTCACGGATTTCGGGATGCTCGGCGTGATGCTCTTTTTTGTGCACACCACGTTGGTGCTCATGTTCTCTTTGGAACGGCAGCGCGCGGCTTCCAGCGCATCTCTGGTCGTCCCCTTTATGGTCCGGCGGTGCTTTCGCATCTACCCGCTTGCAATACTTCTCGTCATGTTCACTTTTCTGTTCCACATTCCATCGGACCTGCAATTTGGAAGATTCAATTTGCTGCATCAGTCGGCGGGGAACATTCTCGCAAACCTTCTGCTGATCCAAAACGTGACGCGGGAGAAGGCGAACCCGGGCATTCTGTGGAGCCTGCCGCTGGAACTTCAGATGTACCTTGCCCTGCCGGCCTTGTTCCTTTTCGCTTCGCGCGTGAAGTCCTTATGGGCGCTGATCGCATTCTGGTGGTCCGCGGTCGCACTATGGTTTGCGTTGGGACTTTCTACAGGCATGCTGCCCCTGAGCGAGGGAGGCATCCGGTCGCCAGCGGAGGCGCTCCTGAAATTCACGCGGTTCGCGCCGTGTTTTCTTCCAGGGATCGTGGCTTACAAACTTTGGCGCCGGCCAAGATTCCTGCCGGCCCCGGCTTGGCCTGTGTTCCTGGCGCTTTGTTGCCCGGCGTTTCTTTGGCTGGCCGGAAGTCAGCCGATCGAGACGGGATGGTTCATCTGTTTCGCGATCGGTCTGGGAGTTTGCTTCTTCCGTGAGATGCATGAAAATCCGCTAACGCGACTGACGAAACGAATCGCCCGATATTCCTACGGAATTTATTTGTTTCACTATTTGGCAATTTGGATTGGGTTCGCGGTTTGCCGGAGCTTGAACGTCGGGCTGCAAACCGTGATTTTTGGAGCGGTCCTCGTATCCCTTTCTGTTCTGCTCTATCACACCGTGGAAGCGCCCATGATCGCGGCCGGCGTCACGGTGTCGCAAAAATTCATGCGCCCTTCCTTCATTCGTGAAGTTAAAGTCAGTTCCGCCGAACCCGGGGCGCAAATCTTTCCGGACTTGAGCAGGTCATCGTGAAAAGAAACTCATTTGATGGAACGATTTTTGTAGCACAAACAATGCTGGGCCTGGCGTTCTTCCTGATTGCGGCGTCTGCGCTGGCGCAAAGTGCGCCAAAGATCGGCAACCAGTCCGTGCCAGTGGCGCAACCTGAGGCGGAGATCAATCAGCGCTTGCGATACGCAAGCGAAAAACTTGCCAGCGCGACAACCGAATCCGAAACCAGCGAATCCCGCATCGGCCTGGACGATTTGCTGAATATCTCCGTTTTCGAAGCGCCGGAAATGAACAGCGTTGTGCGCGTTTCAGCGAGTGGCGAGATTTCCCTCCAATTATTGGGCGCGGTGCATGCCGCCGGACTGACACCCAAGGAGCTCGAATCCGTTCTGCAAGGTCTGCTGCGCCGCACCTACATGAAAAATCCTCACGTCGGAGTGTTCGTCCAGGAATTGCAAAGCCACCCCATCTCCGTTGTAGGCGCGGTGAAGATGCCGGGCGTATTCCAGATTCGAGGAACGAAAACGGTGATCGAGGTTCTTTCCATGGCCCAGGGCCTTGCGGACGACGCAGGCGATACGGTCCTCATCATGCGCGGCGCTGAATACGCCCAGTCGGGCAGTTCCAATGGCTCACATCCCTCGGCGCAGGAAAGAAACGGTGAAATAGAGGAAATCAACCTCAAGAAATTGCTGGACTCCGCCGATTCAGCCCTGAACGTGGCGGTCCGGCCGGGGGACATCGTCAAAGTGCCCCGCGCCGGAATCGTGTACGTGGTGGGGGAAGTCCAGAAGCCGGGCGGTTTTGTGCTGCAGAACAACGAAAATATTTCCGTGTTACAGGCGCTCGCGCTTGCCGAGGGGCCGACGCACACTTCGGCGATCAGCCGGGCTAGAATTATTCGCACGGATCCGGCCTCGGGAAAGCGAACTGAAATCCCCATGAACCTCGGCAAAATTTTTTCCGGCAAAGCGCCGGACACGTTCCTGCAGGCAAAAGACATCGTATTTGTTCCCAACAGCGCGGCAAAAAGCATGCTCTATCGGGGCTCGCAAGCCGCATTGCAGACCGCTGCGGGCGTCGCGATTTATAAGTGGTGAGGGCATGACTTTAGACGGCAACGATCGGAACAAGATGGAAGTGTTCACGGCGCGCGAAGTTCGTGCGGAACAACGCCGCGCGTTGCAGGGAGCGATCCATCCGGCAACGATGGAAAAACCACCAGACCTTGTGGCCTGGTGGAGAGTCATCCGAAAGCGCCGTTGGACGGTTCTGACGGCTTTTTGCGTGCTGTTTATTACCGTCCTGGCCGGATCCATCCATGAGAAACCCGTGTACCAGGCCAAGGCGCTGATTGAGATTGATAAAGAAGATCCCAGCGTCGCCAATCCGCAAGAGCTATTTCAATTGGACGATGTTTCCGACGCGTACTTGGAAACGCAATACAAAGTTCTGGCCAGTGATGATCTGGCGGAACGCGTCATCCATCAACTCGGCTTGGATCGGCAAGCAGAATTTCTACCTTCCACGCTCCTCTCGCCCTGGAGGGCGAGCGCGGCGCCAGCTTCTCCCCCCGCACCCCCCAACGACAGCGCGGCTGTGCCCGACCCGTTGGTCCAGGAAACCGTGCTCACCCACTTCCAGGACCGTTTGGACATCAGGCCGATCCGGCGTAGCCGCGCCGTCGAGCTTCGTTTTGATTCGCAGGACCCCGATTTGGCGGCGCGAGCCGTGAACGCGGTCGTCGAGAATTACATCCAAAAAAATTTCGAGGCGCGCTGGGGCGCCGCGCAAAAAGCTTCCGGGTGGCTTTCACAACAATTGCAGGATCTGAAAGGCAAGCTCGAAAAATCGCAAGACGATATGCATAAATATGCCGCGGATAACGGCCTTCTTTACCTCGTCACGGACAAAGGGCAAGAGGAGAGTATCGTCAACCAAAGCGTTCGTGAGATACAGGATGAGCTGACCAAGGCCGAGGCGGACCGCTTCGAGAAAGAGTCGATTTTCCGGCTCGTGCAATCCGGCGATTACGCGTCGCTTCCCGGCGTATTTGACAGCAAATTGTTGCAGGACCTCACCGTCCGCCTTGCGGACCTTCAGCGGGAGCACGCGCAGCTTGCCGCCACATTCACGGAAGACTATCCGAAGGTCAAGGAAACCCAGAGCCAGATCGCGGAAATTCAAAGTTCCCTGGAGAGGGAGCGTTGGCGCGCGGCGCAGAAAATCAGCAATGATTACTTCGCCGCGCTCCGGCGCGAAAAATTGGTGCGGCAGGCGTTTGCGGACAAGCGGGCGGAAGCAAACCAGATCGCAGAAAAATCCGTGCAGTACGGAATCCTGAGCCAGGAGGTGGACACCAACAAGGGCTTGTACGAGGGGTTGTTGGAGCGGCTCAAGGAAGCGGGCGTCACGGCGGGCCTGAAAGCCAGCAACATCCGGATCGTGGATCCTGCGACGGTTCCTTATAAACCAATCACTCCAAATTATTCTCTCAATTTAGGACTGGCGGCATTTCTTGGTTTGGGGCTCGGGGTCTCGATGGCATTCCTCAAGGAACATCTAGACCAGACCATACGGTACAGCGAAGACGTATTTCACTTTTTGGGTGTTCCGGTCCTGGGCTTTATCCCCACTTTCGGCGCCCCCAACGGAAGGAAGCAGAAAGGCATCGCACGCGCGGACCGGGAACTCATCTTCAGTATGGCCGGATCGAGAGCCGTGGAAGGGGGTGCGCTGATCGAAGACCAATCCCGGCATGATTTGGGAATCCACAAAGGTTCGGCTTTTTCCGAGGCTTTTCGCGAGCTGCGGACTTCGGTGATTCTGTCCGCTTCCGGACGATTTGCGAATTCCATATTGATAACCAGCGCGCAGCCCGGCGAAGGGAAAACCACTGTTGCCGTGAACCTTGCCTTTTCCCTGGCGCAACTCGGAAAGCCAGTTCTCCTGGTCGATGCGGATATGCGCCGTCCCAGTATCCAGAAATATTTTCCTGAAAGCGGATCACAACTGAGCAGCTATTTGGCGGGCCAAGGCGCGTGGCAACAGATGGTGTTTCCCACGCCGATCAGCCGGTTGCACGTCCTGCACTGCGGCCCTATCCCGGAAAATCCCTCCGAACTTCTTTCTTCGGACCGGATGCGAGCCTTGATTCAGGAATCGATGGCGACCTATCGATTCGTTATCCTGGATTCGCCGCCTCTTCTGAACCGGGCGGACAGCCGCATATTAGGAAGCATGGTCGGCGCAACCATCCTCGTCGTCAAAGGTGGAGAAACACCCCGCCAGGTCGTTCAGTACGCGGAATCACAGGCACGCTCGGTGGGAACCAATCTGATTGGGGTCGTTCTGAACAACCGCGACTCCTCGTTGAATGACTACTCGTACTACGCCTGCGCCCGTCCAAATGAAGAAGTGGGCGCGGCATAGTCCTCCCCAGTGCACGTGATATTTTCAAGAGCCAATTTCGGAACACTTTCCACCAGCCTGGTCATCCAGGCTTGCGGCGCAGGCACCGGCATTCTCACCGCTCGCCTGCTCGGCCCTGCTGCACGAGGTGAACTTGCCACGGTCATTTTATGGCCTGTGATTTTGAGCAACCTTGGGTTGATGGGCTGCAACTGGGTCCTGGCGCGGGAAGTTGCAAAGAATCCCGAAAAAGAGTGCGATTGGGTCTCCGTTGGAGTCACGGTCGGACTGGTTACCGCTGCGTTGTATCTTCTAGCCGGCTATTTCCTGATTCCGCTGCTGTTGCCCGCGGATAGAAGCTATCTGCTTTCAGTGGCGCGGTTTTGCCTGTTGCTCATTCCGCTCGACATTCTGAACCAAGTCCTATTGGCCGTCGAGCACGGCCGGATGCGCTGGCGTCGCTACAATCTCCTGCGGCTTTCCTTCTCTATTTTTTATCTCCTTCTCATCGTTTTTATCGGTGTGACTCGCAGAAATCAGGTGCGTTGGTTCGTTTCGGCATTTCTCGCAAGCGAATTGCTGGCCCTCCTCTTGCGCTTTTGGATTCAGAGAAAGTCATTGGCAGCCGGCAAATTGAGACTCGACGGATGCCGCCATTTATTGCAGGCGGGGACGCCGTATTTCGGAGCGACCATCAGCAATTTGATTTCGCTGCAACTCGACACCATCCTGGTCGTAAGCCTTTTCAACACGGAGGCCGCAGGAATTTACGCGGTCGCCGCGGCCTTCGCCAATGGACCATCTTCCCTCGGCGATGCTTTGGGGATCACTTCCTTCGCCGTCCTTTCGAATGAAAGGAATACAGAGAGCCAGGAAAAGATCATTACTGGAACATTTCGACAATCCGCTTTGGTGTCTTGCGGGGTAGGGCTCGTCCTGGCCGGCCTGATCCCGCTCCTCGTCGTTCCGCTGTTTGGATTCGAATTCTCCCGCGCAATTCGTCCGGCCGCGGTTTTGGCCCTGGCAGGGTCTTTGACGGCTTCAGCCAATATCTTGAATCAAGGATTGCGAGGTCTGGGGCGCCCGCACTCGGGCCTGGTGAGCCAATTGGTTGGAATCGGCGTCATGGTCATCGCGGCGCTGTTTTTCTTGCGGCGGTTCGGGCTCATGGGAATGGCGTTCGCCGTTTTGATGAGCGGTTGCGCGCAGTTGCTCGTGTTGGTTGCCGCCGCGGCAAAATGGTTGAGGATCTCGCCGCTCCAGTTCTGGCCGTTTGGAGCGGGAAATGTCCGGTTGTTTTTCCAGCAAGTGGCGGATTTGCGATTGCGATATTCGCGGTCACCCGCATGAGCCCTCTCTGGAATTCGAGATGAGCCGAATCCTCGGATACATTACTCCGGTCCGCGCATTTTCCAGCGCGGGAGAAATTCATATGCAAGCCGCGTCCGGACGGGTTTCTGAAGCGCTTGCCAGACATTTTGAAAAAGTCTGCGTGTGCGCCAGAGTCGTGCATGGCCTTCCTCCCGCGCCGTTCGATCCCCCGCTGAATGCGCCGAATCTCGAACTCATCGAGCAACCTTTCTGGGGCACCAGCGCAGGATCGCTTCTCCATTTATTGGGTATCGCTCGCGCCTACATGCGCACCTGCCGGCGGGCGGATGTTCTATTCGTCCGGGGAGGATGCCCTTATACGGCGGTGCTGTATTTTTGCGCGGCAATATTTCACAGGCCGATTTGCCATTGGGTCGTGAGTGATCCCGTTACGCTGCTGCGAACACACAATAGGAAAGGGCGCTTGGTGGATACGCTGGCCTTGCTCTACGCGGTCCAGGATCGGTTCTTCACGCGGCTGGGGCGTTGGGTCACCGGCGGTGCATTGATTTGCAACGGCCGCGAAGTCGCTCGGGCCCATGAATCTCCAAGAACGGTGGAAATCGTTTCGAGCACGATTCAGGACAGTGAGTTTTTTCCTCGCACCGATACCTGCCAGGGCCCAGTCGTGCGAATCCTTTTTGTCGGTTTCCTCCGTCCGGAGAAAGGAATCGAGTACCTGCTGGACGCTGTCTCCCAGCTCAAGGCAGATGTGCCATGGGTACTGGAGATTGTCGGGCCGCGCCAATTTCCAGACTACTGCCGAAAATTGGACAACATCGCCGCGGCGCGAGGCATTTGCGAGCGCATTCACTGGGAAGGCTACGTGCCGAACGGCAGGCCATTATTTGATCGCATGCGCGCCGCGGATCTTTTGGTTCTACCCACACTCTCCGAGGGAACGCCGCATGTCCTCGTGGAGGCTCGAGCCAACGGCTTGCCTTGCATATCCACCACGGTCGGAGGCGTGCCGACGACGGTTACGGACGGATACGATGCGCTGCTCGTCCCTCCCAAGAATGCGCGAGCGTTGGCGCTGGCCATCGAGCGCGTGATGGACGACGGCGAATTGCGCCGTATGCTGATTCGCAATGGCTTGATGGCCGCACGCAAGCAAACGCTGGATCGATTTATTGGCGTCGTGCTCAGAGAGTTGAATACGAATGCGCCTGCGGAGAGAACGGCAGTTCCGCAGGAGTAGGAGCGGCGCAATGCGAGTGCTCCAATACCTCTGGTTTCATTTCATCAGTTTTGCCACAAGCTGGCTGCCGGAACTGCGGCCTGCCCTGCGACTTCGCGGATTTTTGCTGCGGCCCTCGTTCAAATGCTGCGGGGAAAATCTTCAAGTCTCGCGGCATGTGACCATCAACTTTACGAATCGCCTGGAAATCGGCAGCGACGTCTTTCTCGCCACAGGTTGCTGGTTGAATGCCCATGCAGGAATCGTACTGGAGGACGAGGTGCAACTCGGGCCGTACTCCGTTCTGGTCAGCGGGGATCACACAAAATTCGATGGATCCTACCGGTTTGGCCCTAGCAATCTTGCGCCGATTCGCGTTTGCAAGGGGTCGTGGATCGCGGCCCACGCGACGGTCACGAAGGGGGTAATCATCGGACGCGGCGCTCTCCTTGCGGCCAATTCCGTGGCCACCCACGATGTTCCACCTTATACGATGGCGGGCGGGGTCCCCGCGCGCGTCATCCATAAGAATTCACGAATCGAAATGGTGCGGTAAGCGC
>Ga0187821_10000246_pt1 | contig 12823 bp, 10 predicted proteins | sample NC_wetland_sal_i_20_FD_132442 | JGI IMG/M metagenome (GOLD analysis project Ga0187821, IMG submission 132442) | Wetland sediment microbial communities from Neuse River Estuary, North Carolina, USA - SourceSoil_1 | ecosystem: Environmental > Aquatic > Freshwater > Wetlands > Sediment | place...
CACCTCCACAGCGAGGATATGGCGACCCGCGAAACCTATCGCCGCCTCGATCACGACCACCTCGAGCTCAGCATCACCATTAATGACCCCAAGGCCTACGATCATGTGTTCACGTTCGGCCCGCGCAAGTTCGATCTCAAAGAGGGCTCTGAGTGGGAGATGCAGGAGTCCTATTGCACTTGGGGTGAGCAGCAGCGCTTCAACCATTCGCAGACCGATCCGACGGCGCAAGGCGTGCAGCCGCCTCGCGAGGGCGAAAAGTAGCTCCCGAATTGGGCGGGGAAGGCCAGCCGACGCCGGCTTGGTGTAATATCTCAGGCATTCCACGGAACTGGAGGCGAGTGAACGCGATGAGCATCCACGACGCAAAGAAGCAGCAGGGCGGTTCCATCGAAAGCGCAGGCGATTCCAATCCCACGCGCGTAGATTCCGGATCGTCGCGCCGCAAATTTCTCCACTTGATGGCAGCGGCTGGCGTCGGTGCCATGCTTCCGGCAACCTCTTTGTTTTCGCAAGGCGGCGCGGCCCCAGCCGGCAAAGGGCGAATTGACGTCCACCACCACCTGCTGCCCCCGTTCTACGTGAAAATCATGCAGGACGACATCGTCGCCAGCGGCCGCCCGCTGCAAGCGTGGTCTCCGGAGATGTCGCTTGAAATCATGGAGAAGAACGGCATCGCCAGCGCGATCCTTTCTCCCCAGAACCACCTCGTCGGCGACTCGCTGAGCGATAAGAGCGAACGCGCCCGTATGCTCTCGCGCCAGAACAACGAATACGGGGCGCAGGTTGCCAAGGATCATCCGGGCCGCTTCGGCTTTTTCGCCGCTACGCCGTTGCCCGACCAAGACGCAGCCTTGAAAGAGATCGAATACTCGCTGGACACGTTGAAGGCCGACGGTATCGGCCTCTGGACCAGCTACCGCGACAAGTGGCCCGGCGATAAGGCATTCGCTCCGGTCTTCGATGAACTCAACCGCCGCAAAGCCGTCGTCTTTTTCCATCCGGCCGCCGGGCTCTGCTGCCGGAACCTCGTCCCCGGCATCACTGACAACGTCGAGGAATATGACTTCGACACCGCCCGTGCGATCACCAGCTTGCTTTCGAGCGGCACTCTCGACCGCTGCCCGGATATCCGTTACATTTTCTGCCATTCCGGCGGCACACTACCGATGATCGCCAACCGCGTCAGCGAATATTTCCCGGTTCAGAAGCCTGCGAACCCGGCCGAGCCCACAGCTGGCCTGCGTCCCGAGCTCACGCAGCTCTATTTCGATGTCGCCCACGCCGGCTACGAAGGCCCGCTCCAGGCGATTACCAAGATCGTGCCGACTTCACATCTGCTGTTCGGCTCCGACTACCCGATCTTCAATCCTCCAGTCACTGTCAATCCGCTGGATAGGTTTCCGGGCTTCTCAGCGGCCGACCGGCAGGCCATCAACCGCGGAAACGCCGAACGCCTCTTCCCGCGCTTCAAGTCCTAGCGGGACGCAGGGGCAATTCGGCGGGGTGGCTATGAAGTTCGCCAAATCCGTTTATGCAACTGTCGAAAGCCCGCTTTTAGGGTGCCCATCCTTCGCCTAATTTGCGGAGGGTGGGTTGGCAACCAAGCTATGTGGGAGGGTACACTGCGGCCCCACCGAACAGTTCAATATGGGCAGCTCTTCTTTAGGGGGTCGGGGCTTTAGCCCCGACATAAGATCCGCACGTTATTTGGGCCTTTAGGCCCTGAAGCTACTCCGCAGGTTGCGCGTGGCGTCTGGCGGCCCAGCGGAGCTGGTCCTCATCCCCTGCCAATCAATCCGCCAGCGGTCCTTGGGCATTCGAACCCAAACGAGCTGTTTCCGCGGCGTCCCCCGGGCATGATGGTAGAGCGCTGCCGTCCGCTCGTAGAACCCTCGCGTATGCGGCGACTGCTTAAACCCAAAACGCTGGCAATCGAGATGGTGGCAGAACTCATGGCACAGCGTGCTCAGGAACGTCCCGAACGACGTCACGCGCTTTTGCACTGCCGTCCGCGTCCAGATTCGAATCGCCGCTGCGCTCGGCGTGTAATCACCAAAAAGCTCGGTCGCCCAGCCGCCCTCGCGAACGCGGATAGGTCGTGCGGACAGAGCGCGAACAGTTGGTTTCGAAACGCCATAGAAACTCGAAGCCGCCGCCATGAATTCGGCGCAAGCGATTTGAACGGCGGCAGGCTTGCTGTTTTCCATCAGCGATTCGATCGAGCGAGCTAACAGTTGAAGGCGGTCGTCCGGCGGAAGTTCGAGATTGGTGAGCCGATCGCTCTCGAGGTACTTCGAAAGCAGCGATTTATTTCGCGGGGGCCGATCCGTGACCACGCCCCATTCTTAGCGGAACCGTATAGGTTGGCAAGTTCTTGCGGCACCGCGTGGATCGGGAAGTATGAAGGGCCGGCTTCAGCCGGGCCTTCACCGCCCTATCTCCAGGACGGCGATTCGTGCCAGAGGATGTACGGCGCCTCGAGCGGCACCCGCGCAGCCGGATGGTACGGCACCAGTCGCGGCGTGTAGTCGCCCGCGGGGCGAGTGGCAGGAATTCGAACAGTATAAAGAAATCCATTCTCTGTCCCGACCAGCCGCTCGCCCCGGTTCATCACGTGCCGAACTGGCATATCGCCGGTGCGCGACTCCGCATAGAGTTCGATTCTCACAGCATCGGCTGGAAGATCATCCAGAAAAGCTTGCACTTCGAAAATGTAGTCCGGCCCCTCGTGTTGGATCCTGGCAAACCCGAATCGCAGCGTTCCCCAATGCCTAGCCAGGCCAGTTTGCCAATTTAGCAAATCGGATGCCGTATAGCCTTTGTTTGCAGCCCGTTCTGCGAATGCGGCAGCCCCAGAAAGGTAGTGATCCTCGGTATATTGGCGAACCACCCGGTTCGTAGAAAACCTCGGGGTCAGGCCCGTCATGCTCTCGCGCATACGGGCCACCCAGGCTCGCGGAACGCCATGTTCGTCGCGGGAGTAGAACTGAGGAATCACCTCGAGCTCGAGCAGTTTGTAAAGCGCGTCGGCCTCTGCCGCGTCCCAGGCCGGATCGGAGTCGTGCTCCCGCTTATCTCCGATTGCCCAGCCGACCTCCGGCGAATAGGCCTCCGCCCACCAGCCGTCTAGCTCCGAAAGATTCAGGCCGCCATTGACGAGCACTTTCATTCCGCTGGTGCCGCTCGCTTCCCAGGGGCGCCGGGGCGTGTTGATCCAAACGTCCACGCCTTGCACCAGGTGCTCGGCCATCAGCAAATCGTAGTCGGTGAGAAAAACGACATGCGGCCGCACTTCAGGCCGGTGCAGGAATTCGAACCACTCGCGGATCATATTCTGACCGTCCACATCCGCGGGGTGAGCCTTCCCGGCAAGTACTAGTTGAACCGGGCAGCTCCGGCTCGTGAGGATGCGCACCAACCTTTCCGGATCGTGCAAGAGAAGATTCGGGCGCTTATAAGTGGCAAACCGGCGGGCGAACCCCAAAGTCAGCGTATCGCTGTCCAGGATCTGCGAAGCAGCCGAGATCTGCTCGGGAGATGCACCCCGGGCCGCGAGCTGCCGCGCATGGTAGTTTCGAACGTAGCCAACGAGGGATTTGCGGCAGCGGGAGCGCAGTTTCCAGAAGTCCTCGTCGGCGACGCCGCGCAGTTTCTTCTCAATCTCTTCGAGCGAGCCATGCCAGCGCAGCTTGCCGCACGCCGTTTCCCAGAATTCGTCCGCTTCAGGCGAGTCCCATGTCGGCATGTGCACGCCGTTGGTGACATGGCAGATTGGCACTTCGCGCTCCGGCCACCGCGGAAACAAGTTCTGGAAAAGCCGGCGGCTCACTTGCCCGTGCAGTTGGCTGACGCCATTGACGGCACAGCTTCCCCGAATCGCGAGATAGGCCATGTTGAACGGCTCGTTCGAATCGTCCCGGTTCTGGCGCCCTAAAGCGAGCAAGTCGTCGAGCGAAGTTGCCAAATCCCGTTCGGCATAGTTCTTGAGGTATTTTTCAATTAAATTAGGCGCGAAGCGATCAAAGCCAGCCGCGACGGGAGTGTGCGTCGTGAAGAGATTGCCCGCTCGCGTCGCCGCCATGGCGAGTTCGAACGGCTGCTGTGCGTCGGCCATGTAGCACCTGGCTCTTTCGAGCACCGCAAAAGCCGCGTGACCTTCATTGAGGTGGCAAACCTCCGGCCGAAGACCAAGCGTCTTCAGCAGCCGCCAGCCGCCAATTCCCAGAACCAGCTCCTGCTTCAGGCGCAGCTCCGGATCGCCTCCATAAAGTTCGCCGGTAATGCCGCGATTGGCTGGGATATTGGCAGGGTCATTCGTATCCAACAGATACAACATGGACCTTCCCATGCGTACCTGCCACGTTCGAATCCAAAGCTTGCCCCCGGGAAAGTCTATCCATAAGCGCTGCCACTCGCCCTTGGTGTCCCGAAGCGGCTGGATCGGCAACTGGCCGGGCTCGTTGAAGGGGTAAAGAGCCTGCTGCGAGCCGTCTGAGCTGATTTCCTGACGGAAATAGCCCTGCTGATAAAGCAGTCCGACGCCTATGACCGGCACTCCGAGATTACTGGCGGCTTTGAGCTGATCGCCGGCTACGTTTCCAAGTCCGCCCGAATAGATGGGCAAAGCCTCGCTGAGCATGAACTCCATAGAGAAATACGCGATCGTACGCAAGTTCGAACGGGGATACGCGCTTTCAAACCAGGTTGCCGTCTGCCCGGCCTGCTCTCTCTCGTCACTAACACTCCTGATGAGCTTTCGAAACTCCTCGGTGGCGACAACGGCTTGTAGTCTTTCTCGTGATACGGTCTGGAGCACGATCCAGGGGTTGTGGGTTAACTCCCAAAGCTCGGGATCGAGGCATTCCCAAACCTTGTCGGCCGCGTGATTGAAAGACCAGCGGAGATCGAGAGCGAGCTCGGTGAGAACTTCCGAAACGTTTGGTTCCGCGGGCCCGGTTCGAACGGTGGCACTCATCCGTCTTCCTCCGCCCCTTAGATGCCTGTGACCGGCGCCAGGGAACCCGCCGATTCCGGGTCGAGGCGGGGGCTTGCTAAGGGTAAACTAGCGCTCCGGGAAGACCCCAGGCGCATCGAAAATGTCGGGCACGAAGCTGCCCCTGATCAGAAGCATCTTCTAACATTTCCAGCATGAACGGTGGATTAAAGAAGCGCGCGGCTGTCGTGGGCAGTGGCCCCAACGGGCTGGCGGCGGCGATCACCATGACCGAGGCGGGGTATCAGGTCCGCGTGTTCGAAGCCGCTTCGAGGCCCGGCGGAGCCACGCGAACCGAGGAAGTCACGCTGCCCGGTTTTCGGCACGATCTGGGCTCGGCGATTCATCCGATGGCGGCGGGTTCGCCCTTTTTCGAACGCAGGCCGTTCGAAAAGTTCGGACTGGAGTGGGTCCACCCGGATGCGCCGCTGGCTCATCCGCTCGACGACGGAAGCGCGGTGATGCTCGAGTCCAGCATCGAGAGGACGGCGGAAGGGCTCGGCACCGACCGCCTGCACTACACTAATCTCATCACGCCGCTGGTGGACTCATGGTTGAACATTCGGGAGGACGTCTTTGCTCCGATTCGAATTCCGGTCCATCCGCTAGCGCTCACTCGCTTCGGGCTGAACGCCATGCTTCCAGCAAAGTGGTTCTGCGAGCTGCGGTTCGAACACAAGCGGGCTCGTGCGCTCTTCGCCGGGATTGCTGCCCATTCGATGATTCCGTTATCGTTCACGTTTAGTTCGGCGATTGGCGTGGTGCTGACCATTGCGGCGCACACCGTAGGCTGGCCATTTCCGAGGGGCGGCTCCTGCAAAATCGCTGAAAGCATGGTTGGCTATCTCGAATCCTTAGGTGGGAGCGTCGAACTTAACCATCGCATCAGCAATCTTGGGGAAGTCCTCGAGAATTCTGACGCCGTTCTGTGCGACCTGACGCCTCGCCAACTCGAGCAAGTGGCGGCCCGCCAGCTGAGCGCTTCGTATCGGCGGAAGCTAAGCCAGTTTCGCTACGGTCCTGGCGTTTTCAAGATGGATTGGGCGCTGAGTGAGCAGATTCCCTGGAAGGCGAAGGAGTGTTTGCGGGCAGCTACCGTTCATATTGGCGGCGAGTTGGATGAGATCGTCGAATCAGAGGAGGCCGCTTGGCGGGGGCAGCCCTCGAGCCGGCCATTTGTATTGCTGGCGCAGCCAAGCCTTTTTGATAGCACCAGGGCGCCAAGTGGCAAACACACCGCCTGGGCCTACTGCCGCGTTCCGAACGGCTCCGGGCAGGATATGACGGCAGCCATCGAGGATCAGATCGAGCGGTTCGCGCCAGGTTTCCGCGACTGTATCCTGGCTCGTAAATCTTGGAACCCGCGCGAAATGGAGGCGTGGAACAGCAACCTCGTCGGCGGCGATATCGCCGGCGGGGCTTTGACCTGGGACCAACTTTTTCTCAGGCCCAATTGGCGAATGTACGACACGCCAATTCGAAACGCATTCCTTTGCTCGTCGTCGACTCCGCCCGGGCCGGGCGTGCACGGCATGTGCGGTTTTCACGCAGCTGAAAGAGCCAAACGCGTGCTGGATGCCCGAAAGCAAAGCTAGCTCCCCGGTTGTCCCTCGTTAAATGGGTGAATTCGCTCCCCGCGTCAGTTTGCCAACCTTCAGGTTTCTTTCGCCTCCATTTTCAAGGAAGTTCCTGATTCGAGCGGCTCGAGCATTCGTCCAGAATTTCTCAAGGAGGGAAGCCATGGGGTTCATATTCTTGGTGTTGTTTGCGATTTTCTTTCTGGCGTGGTTGTTTAGCTTTGTGATCTTTCACGTGGCGGCGGGCGGGATCCATATACTGCTGGTGCTAGCGATCATCTCGATCATCGTGCACTTCGTGCGCGGTGCTGGCCACCGGCCTCCCGTATAGGCGAAAACGTAACCGCGCGGGCGGTCAGATGAGAACGATGCCGTGGCGAATGCCGAGCATCACGGCTTCGGTTCGGCTGGCCGCTCCCAGTTTTCCCATGACCGATGCGACGTGAAACTTAATGGTGTGCTCAGAGAGACTGAGGCGCGACGCCACCTCTTTGTTCGAAAGCCCCTCTGCCACTAGCCTCAACACATCCATCTCGCGGCTCGTCAATGCTTCGGGCAGCCGAGCGGAAGTCTCGGTCGTGGTTTGCGTCTGCAACATTGCTTCTGCTTCAGCAGGATGAAGCACGATCAGCCCGGCAGCGGCAGCCTCCGTTGCAGCGGCAATCTGGGAGCCTGTGGCATTCGCCGGCAGAATTGCCCTTACGCCTTGGCGCAACATGTCCGCCCATTCCGTGGCCGAACCGGGGACAAGCAAGACAACTGGTATAGCGTCAGCCGCTGCTTCTCGAACGTCAGCCAGAGCGTCATCGTCGCGGTCTTCGAGCTCCGCAACGACGACGTCAGGCTGAACCTCTTCGGCTTGCTCATCCGCCGCTGCGTCATCGCGGTTCCATTCGCTTCGAATGACCCGCAGCGACGGATGATTCTGCAGCAGACTTTGGAGCCCAGCCCGCACGACAGCAGACGATGCCCGTACCTGAACGCGGATCATTCTGCGACCAAGCTTGGCACGCCCAGGCGCACAGCGACGGTCCGAATGCTACTGCGGTCGCCGCGAACGAATTGCAGGCGAACGAGGCGCTCACCGGCGCCATCGAGAGCCTGTTCGAAATCCTCCATCGATTCGAATAAGCGATCGCTCGCACCGATGACGATGTCGCCTGCCAGCAGGGAAGCGTGTTCGGCGGCGCTGTTCTTAGCAACTTCGAGAATCGCGAGGCCCAGCCGCGCAATTCCGTTCACCGCGATTCGAACGCCGCGAACCACCACACCGAGCGGCGCCGGAGCGCCTCCGCGCTTCAGGAGGCGCGTGACGCTATTGCTCGGCACGGCAAGCCCAACGCCGCCGGCGATCATCGTGTTGATGCCGACGACCTCGCCCCGCGCGTTCGCAAGCGGACCGCCGGAGTTGCCTGGCGCCAGTTGCACGTCGGCCTGCACCCATTTGAATGGCCCGAGTCTGCCCACCGGGCCAATCGCGTGAATGACACCCGTCGTCAATGCACCGATGAAGCCGAAGGGATTGCCAATCGCGATCACGAGTTCGCCGACTCGGAGTCGGTCGGAGTTCGCGAGCGCAGCCGGGGGCAGGCCGGACTTCACCACGTGCAGAATCGCCAGGTCGCGGCCCTCGTCGCGTCCCTGAAGCTCGGCTGGGAGGCGCGTTCCGTCCCACAGCTGAACCTCGAGCTGGCCCGAGGTTGCGACGTGAGCGTTCGTGACTATTGTGCCGTCGGGGCTGAGGATGATTCCCGAACCTTGGCCACGGCGGCCTGAACTTATCTGTACCGTGGAGCGGCGAAGCTGCTCCGCAATCTCTCCGAACCCTCCGATGGGCATCTCAACTCCGCCTTCCTGGCCGCTCACCGACGGTCAGCGATGACTCGTGCAGCGAGCCGCCGCGAATTACCTGCACTTTCACCGCCTTGCCGATGAGGCCGGAGCCGGTGTAGGTCTGCAGGTTCTCGATCTGCTCCGCTCGAACGTCGCCCAATGCGATCACGATATCACCGATCAAGAGGCCGGCTTTGTCGGCCGGAGAGCCCGGCTCAACGGTGAGAATCATCAGGCCGCCCTTGTTCGAAACCGAAAGCTTCTTGGCCAGTTCGTCCGGGAGCGGGACAGATTGCACGCCGATGCCGAGATAGCCGCGCGGCACGAAGCCTCGCTCAAGGAGTTGCGCGGTCACGCGTTCGAGCGTGGCTAGCGGAATCGCCAGCCCCGCAATGCGGGAAAGAGCTGACGTCGCGATGCCGATGATTTCGCCTCGCGCGTTGACCACCGCGCCGCCGGAAGATTGCGGGAAGAGCCTCGTGTCGAGGCGGATGTAGCTGTCCAGTTCGCCGCCTCGCCAGGTCTTCCAGGCGCCTGACACGGCGCTGATGATGCCGAGGCTGGCGTTGGCTCCGCTGTTCGGCGAGCGGCCCACCACGAGCGCCAGTTCGCCCGCATTCGCCCTTTGCGTTCGAACGGGCGCCGCTCCCGACGGTGCGGGTATTTCCGCCTTGAGGACCGCGATCTCGGTGCCCGGGTCTCTTCCGGCTAGCGTGGCCTTAATCTCTCTGCCATCGGCCGTGGTTACGGAAATGTCTTCTTCCTGCTGAACGGTGTGGGCTGCAGTGACGATCACGTTCGGGCCCCAAAGCAGGCCGCTCGAAGGGTAGCGGCGCCGCGCGCCAACGCTGACCACAAACGGGCTCAGCTTCTGGACGATTCCTGCAAGCTCATTCGAAAAGTCGATCAGTGTGTTTCCCATGTACAACCTCCGCGAACACTTTGGCACCCTCCAAGGGGCTGCACATCAGCCGAAAGACTAGTCCGCGACCGTCCGAAAGAATAGGATGAGCAGCTCGATTGACACCCAATCAAGTGAAGAATACAGTCGGGAAAGATTAGTCTCCCCAAGTGAAGTGCATGAAATGAAAAGGCTAGTTGCTTTCGGCCACAGGAGCATCACGACTATGCGAAGTCGTTTCGTGAGGATTGCTTTAGGCTATCTCGCCGTGATGGCGATCACCTCAGCCGCCTCGGCTCAAATCTATTCGCCCAGCACGGAGGGCAAGCGTTCGCCGCAAGCCGAGAAAGCAGCCAAGGCGGCTACGCCTCCTGCTTATGACCCGCACGATCTGTCGGGTGTTTGGTGGGGGAACAACTCCCGCACGCCCACGACCGGCACGATATTGATGGGTAACCCGGTTCCGGAGATGACGGCGCTGGGGAAGCAAATGTACGCTACGAATAAGCCGTCTCAGGGCAAGGACGCGGTACCTCCAGCCAAAGGCAACGACCCGCTTGGCGTGTGCGATCCGATCGGTTACCCGCGCAACCTGCTGCAAAACACCCGGTCGTTCGAATTCATCCAGGCGCCCACGAAAATCATTCAGCTGTTCGAATGGAACTTCGCGGTCCGTCAGATCTTCATGGACGGGAGGAAGATTCCCGCCGATGTGGACCCGCGATGGTTCGGGTATGCAGTCGGGCACTGGGATGGCGATGCGTTAGTGATCGATTCCGCCGGATACAACGACAAGACCTGGCTGGACGGCATGGGCGATCCTCACAGCGAAGACATGACGCTGCAGGAACGCTGGCAGCACCCCGACACGATGACGCTCCAAGTGACCATGACGCTGACGGATCCGAAGATCTACACGAAGCCTTGGGTGAGCGCGAAGCCCATTCTTTTCAAGCTGCAATTGCCAAGGGGCGTCACCGAAATGGAAGAAGCTTACTGTGTGCCGTCCGAGGAAGAATACTTTAACGAGCACGTGCGCAATCCCGCGGGCGGCATAACGAAATAAGAATTTGCTGTAGCTTGCCCTCGCACGGAGTTGGACTCCGAGTTGCGGTTGGAAAAAGCAGATCCCTCGCCGGCGCCCCCGACTAAAGTGTCGGGCCGGATTCGGGATGAGAGCATGCGATCGGGCGAGACCTACTTTTTCTCCGTCATTTCGATGGAAGCTCGTGTGGTCTCCCAATCGAGGTTCATCGTGCACGCGGTGCCTGTCTGTTCGAACTCGATGGTGAAGTCCTCGGCCGGCTTCGACAGCTTGCTTACCTTCATATCCGCGCGCAGGAAATCGTGGCTGGCGCCGGGGTAGGGAATGCCCCATTCACCGGTTGCTTTGCTGATGATCAGCGTCCATTTGCCGGAAGTCGGGAGCGTGAAGAGGGTGTACCTGCCGGCGGGGACCGGTTTCCCGCCGACCATTAGGCCGACATTGGTGGCCAGCGCTGTAGCTTCGTTTGCCCCTGCGCGCCAGACCTCACCGTAAGGCACCAAGTCTCCATAAATTTTGCGCCCTCGCATGCGGGGACTGGAGTACTTCACGGCGATGGTCTTGCCGTCCGCGAACTTGCAGTTAGTCTGCGCTGGGGGGCTGGCGAGCGGCTCGCCATTCTGGGCCCGGGTTGCCACTGGCATCAGAGCACTCACCAGGAGAACGAGAAGAATTGCACGACGCCTCGGCATTGAGTCCTCCTTCGACAGAGCGCGCCTGCTCAACGCCCGACTTTGAGTGTACCTTCCATTTCGTTGCCAGTCCCCAATTTCGAGGTTGCCGCATCTTATGGTCGGGCAGGTTTACAATGGCGTGCTTCGCCGGACTCTCAGCCAGCGTAGCTTGAGGGAAGAGAAAAGGAGCCACCGATGGCTACAGGCGCTACACCCGGTTCCCCAGTGACTACCGCCGAACCGCTCTCGAAAAGAAAAGCCTGGCAAGCTCTCCAAAGCCATTACGAGGAGGTTCGAAACGTTCACCTGCGGAAACTTTTCGCCGATGACCCGAAGAGGGGCGAGCGCCTGACGCTTGAGGCCGCCGGCATCTTTCTGGACTATTCGAAAAATCGCATCACGCAGGAGACGCTTCGACTCCTTGTCCAACTCGCCGAGGAGTCACGGCTGCGGCCGCAGATCGACGCGATGTTCCGCGGCGAGAAGATCAATTTCACCGAGAAACGAGCTGTGCTCCATGTTGCGCTCCGGGCGCCGCGCGGCACGTCCATCGTTGTGGACGGCGAGAACGTTGTGCCGCAGGTGCATGCGGTGCTGGACAAGATGGCGGATTTTTCGCGACGTGTCCGAAATGGTGAGTGGAAAGGGCACACAGGAAAACGTATTCGAAACGTCATCAACATCGGAATCGGCGGATCGGACCTCGGTCCGGTGATGGCCTATGAGGCGCTGCGGCACTACAGCGAGCGAGCCATGTCGTTTCGCTTCGTTTCGAATGTCGATGGGACCGATTTTGCCGAGGCGGTTTATGGCTTGGATCCGGCGGAGACGCTTTTCATCGTCTCCTCGAAGACATTTACCACGCTGGAGACCATGACCAACGCGCATACGGCGCGGGTGTGGTCGCTCAACAGGTTCAATGGCGACGAAAAGTCGGTGGCGAAACATTTCGTCGCTGTTTCGACCAATGCGGGCGAGGTTTCGAAGTTCGGCATCGATACGGCGAACATGTTCGAATTCTGGGACTGGGTTGGCGGGCGCTACTCGATGGACTCCGCCATCGGACTCTCGACCATGCTGGCGATTGGGCCAGAGAATTTTTGCTCCATGCTCGACGGCTTTCACCAGATGGACGAGCACTTTCGGACGGCGCCGTTCGATCAAAACATCCCCGTTCTGATGGGCTTGCTGAGCATCTGGTACAACGACTTTTTCGGAGCGCAGACCGTCGCAGTGCTGCCGTACGAGCAGTACCTGAAGCGCTTTCCCGCGTATTTGCAGCAGCTAACGATGGAGAGCAACGGGAAGCATGTCGCCATTGATGGCTCAACGGTCAGCTATGCGACCGGGCCGATCTATTGGGGTGAGCCGGGCACGAACGGCCAGCACTCCTTTTATCAGCTGATTCACCAAGGGACGCGGCTGATCCCTTGCGACTTCATCGCGTTTGGGCAGCCGCTAAATCGGCTGGGGCGCCATCACGACTTACTACTGGCGAATGTGTTCGCGCAAACCGAGGCGCTGGCGTTCGGGAAGACGCCGGAGCAGGTCACGGCGGAAGGAAGCCCGGCTTGGCTGGTGCCGCATCGCACGTTCGAAGGGAATCGGCCTTCGAACACGATTCTCGCCGATGAACTCACGCCGGAGGTGTTGGGGAAACTGGTGGCGCTGTACGAGCATTCCGTCTTCACGCAGGGCGCCATTTGGCAGATCAATTCATTCGATCAGTGGGGCGTGGAGTTGGGAAAGGTGTTGGCACAGAGGATTGTGCCGGAGTTGGAGAGTGCTGCGGAGCCG
>Ga0187821_10000247_pt1 | contig 12823 bp, 9 predicted proteins | sample NC_wetland_sal_i_20_FD_132442 | JGI IMG/M metagenome (GOLD analysis project Ga0187821, IMG submission 132442) | Wetland sediment microbial communities from Neuse River Estuary, North Carolina, USA - SourceSoil_1 | ecosystem: Environmental > Aquatic > Freshwater > Wetlands > Sediment | place...
GCCAACCCGCCGCAGATCTTCGTCGGGGCCGGCGACATTTCGAGCTGCAGCAACACCGGCGACGAAGCGACCGCCAAACTGCTCGACGCCATCCCCGATCCGGCGACCGTCTACAACATCGGCGACGACGCCTACGACAACGGCACGACGGCCGAATTCGCCTGCTACAACTCGACCTGGGGCCGCCACAAGTACCGCACCAAGCCGACGCCGGGCAATCACGAGTACAACACCTCCGGTGCGACGCCGTACTACGCCTACTTCGGCGCCGCCGCGGGACCCTCCGGGCTCGGCTACTACAGCTTCAACCTCGGCGCCTGGCACATCATCTCGCTCAACAGCAACGTCTCGCGCTCGGTCGGCTCGGCACAGGACACCTGGCTCGCCAACGACCTGGCCGCGCACCCGAATCAATGCACCCTCGCCTATTGGCATCATCCGCTGTACTCGTCGACGGGAGGGTCCGGCTCCGGAGGCGTGAGTATCGCCTCGATGCAGCCGTTCTGGAACCGGCTGTACGCCGCACACGCCGATCTGGTGCTCAACGGGCACCGACACTTCTATGAGCGGCTGAAGCCGATGAAGCCGGACGGCAGTTTCGATGGGACGAACGGCATCACCGAGATTATCGCAGGGTCGGGTGGCATCGGCGGCGGGAGCGAGACCAACCTCTTCCCGACGCACGTCACGGGTGACGGCAACACGTTTGGTGTCTTGAAGCTCTACCTCTACGATGACAGCTTCGCCTGGAAATTCATTCCGGTCGCCGGGAAGACGTACACCGACTCGGGCAGCACGGCTTGCCACTCCTCCGGTGGAGGGGGTGGCGGTCCTGGTCCGGTCTCGGCGACGAATTCCACGGTTTCCGCGAGTCCGACATCGTTCACCGCCGGGTCGGGTTCCTCCACGATCACCGTTACCGCCCGGGACGGCAGCAACAACCTGCTGAGCGGGTCGAACGTCACCCTCACGTCAACGGGGTCGGGCAACACCTTCACCCCCAGCTCCGGAACGACGAACGGGAGCGGCGTCTTCACGAGCACGTTCACGTCGACCGTCGCCGAAGGCAAGACGATTTCGGCGAACATCGACGGCACGGCGATCACCCAGACCGCGTCGGTGACCGTCAACCCGTCGGGCGGTGGAGGCGGCGGGAACGGAACGATCGCCCAGACCCTGCTCACGACGGGCAGCGACGGCACCAACCAGAAGGTCTACACCACCGGCTCCATTGCGCCGGCAGCAAACGCGCTGGTGACGCTCGCCGTGCTGGGCCGGCGCAGTTCGGGCGCCCTCACGCCGACGATCGCGGGCGGCGGCATCAGCACGTGGACCCAGGTGGCCAGCGTCGACTACGACCCCGTCGGGACCCCCGCCTCGCGGCTCGTCGTATTCCGCGGCATGAGCGCCTCGCCCTCGAGCGGGCCGATCACCATCACCTATACGAGCAGCATGTCGAACGCAACGTGGATGGTGTCGCAGTGGACCGGTGTCGATCAGTCGGGCAGCAACGGCTCCGGCGCGATCGGACAGACGGGCTCGATCGCCGGGGACGGCGTGAGTTCCCTCTCCAAAACCCTGGTGGCGTTCGGGAATGCCAACAACGTCGGGTACGGCGTCGTCGGCGTGAGCGCCAATGCGCCGTTCGTCACGCCCAGCGCCGGGTCCAGCGAGATCGGGGAAACCGGATCGGGAGAATCGACCGATCTCGAGACGCAGTCCGGCGTCAACGACAATACCATCGCCGCCACCTTCAACTCCGCGGACAACGGCGGATTGCTGGCGATCGAAATCAAGGCGGGGAGCAGCGGGCCCGCCGTGTCGCCCACCAATTCGACGGTCGGCGCCGTGTCGCCGATCAGCGCCGGCGGTAGCTCGACGATCGACGTGACGGTGAAGGACGGCAGTAACAACCCGATGAGCGGGGTCACTGTCACGCTGTCGGCGACGGGGAGCAACACCATCACGCAACCCAGCGCAGCGACCGACGCGCTCGGCCACACGTCCGGCTCGCTGAGCGCGACGGTGGCGGGGAGCAATACGATCACCGCCACGGCCGGTGGTGTGACACTCAGCTCCCACCCCGTGGTGGTCGTCAACCCGGGCACCCAGAACAAGCTGGCGTTCTCCGTGCAGCCGAGCACGACGGCATCGGGGGCGGCGATCACGCCGGCCGTGCAAGTGCAGATTCAGGACGGCTTCGGCAATCTCGTGAACAGCACGGACAACGTGACCGTTGCGATCGGGACGAACCCGAGCTCCGGGACCCTCTCCGGCACCAAGACCGTCGCTGCGGTCGGCGGCATCGCGACGTTCGGCGACCTGAACATCGACAACGCCGGCACGGGCTACACGCTCACGGCGTCCAGTGGCGTGCTCACAGGGGCGACCTCGAATGCGTTCAACATTTCCGCGTCCCCCGCGAAACTCGGCTTCTTTGTGCAACCCTCGAACAGCGCGGCCGGCGCGGCGATCACGCCTGCCGTCCAGGTCGAGATTCAGGACAACGGCGGCAGCCGGGTGACGACGGCGACCAATACCGTCACGCTCGCCTTCGGGAACAATGCCGGCGGCGGGACGCTCTCCGGCACGCTCAGTGTCGCCGCGCTCAACGGGGTCGCGACGTTCAACAACCTGAGCATCAACAACGCAGCGACGGGCTATACGCTGCAAGCCAGTGCCACCGCCCTGACTGGTGCGACGTCGAGCGCATTCGATATCACGACGCCGGTCTCCGGGTCGATCACGCAGACGCTGCTGACCGCCGGCAGCGACATCACGAACCAGAAGATCTACACGACGGCGTCGATTGCACCGGCGGCCAACGCGCTCGTCACGATCGCGGTCATCGGCCACACGTCGACGGCCGCGTCTGCCAGCCCCACGGTGACCGGCGGTGGGATGTCGGCGTGGGTCGAGGTCGCCACCATCACGTTCAACAGCGTCGCGACGCCGCTCAAACGGATGTCGATCTTCCGCGCCATGAGCGCGGGGCCGGGAAGCGGCCCCATCACGATCTCGTTCCCGACCACCGAGTCGAACGCGGCGTGGGTGGTGTCGCAATGGACCGGCGTCGATCAGACCGGCAGCAACGGCTCCGGCGCGATCGTGCAGACGAAGACCGCGGGCGCGGACGGCGTGTCGAGCATCGCGACGACGCTTTCCGCCCTCGGCTCGCCCAACAACGTCGCCTATGGCGTCGTGGGGACGAACGGCAGCGCGCTGGGCATCACGCCGGGCGCGGGCTTCACCGAAATCTCCGAACAGAAGCCAGCGGAGGGCACGAACACGATTATCGACGCGCTCTTCGCCTCGAACCAGACGGCGGTGTCGGCGAGCTGGAGCGGCGCGTTCGCCGCTGCGATTCTCGCCGTCGAGATCAAGGCGGGTCCCTGAGCTAGCGGATCGCGATCGCGTCGATCTCCACGCGGGCACCCTTCGGCAACCCGGCCGCCTGAACGGTCGAGCGCGCCGGGCGGTGCCCGCCGAAGTGTCGGGCATACACCTCGTTCATCGCCGCAAAGTCCGCCATGTCGGCGAGATATACCGTCGTTTTCACCACCTGGCCGAGGGACGAGCCCGAGGCCGCCAGCACTGCGGTGAGGTTCTGCAGCACCTGTTCCGTCTGGTCCGCCACGGTGGTGCCGACCAGCTCTCCCGTCTTCGCGTCGAGCGCCACCTGCCCCGCCGTGTACACCGTGTCGCCGGTGACGATCGCCTGGCTGTAGGGGCCGATCGCCTTGGGTGCCTTGTCGGTCGCTACCGGATTGAGCGTCTTCATCAGAACAGCCCCTCGATCGTGCCGTCGGGATGCAAGCGAATCCGCTCGGCCGCCGGGCTCTTACCCAGTCCCGGCATCGTCATGATGTCGCCGGCCAGCGCCACGACGAATCCGGCGCCGGCAGAAGGAAGAATGTCTCGCACCTGCAGCGTGAATCCTGACGGCGCGCCGAGCTTCGCGGCGTCGTCACTGAAGGAGTACTGCGTCTTCGCCACGCACACCGGCGTCTCCCCGAGCCCCAGCTTGGGGAGCAGCTCGAGCGCGCGCTCGGCGGGCGGGGCGAAGGCCACGCCGGCCGCCCCGTAGATCTCCTTCGCGATCGTCTCGATCTTCTCGGCGATGGGCCGCCGCTCGTCGTACAGCGGCTTGAAGGCGGCCTTGCCCTCGTCGAGCAGCTTGAGCACCGCCTTCCCCACTTCGAGCCCCCCCTCGCCCCCCTTCTCCCACACCTCGCAGCGCACCGCCTCGACCCCTTCGGCGCGGCACGCGGCGCGCACGACCTCGAGCTCTTCGTCCGTGTCGGTGATGAAACGGTTGAGCGCGACGACGCAGGGAACGCCGAATTTCTTCACATTGCGCACGTGCCGGGTGAGGTTAACCACGCCCCGCTCGACCGCGGCGGGATCGGGCTTCCCCAGATGCTCCTTCTTCACGCCGCCGTGCATCTTGAGCGCCCGTACCGTTCCCACCACCACCGCTGCCTCCGGCTTCAACCCGGACATGCGGCATTTGATGTCGAAGAATTTTTCTGCGCCCAGGTCGGCGCCGAAGCCCGCTTCGGTGAGCACGACGTCGGCAAGCCGCAACCCGAGCTGTGTCGCCATCACCGAGTTGCAGCCATGCGCGATATTGCCGAACGGCCCGCAGTGCACCAATGCCGGCCCGCCCTCGAGCGTTTGCACGAGGTTGGGCTTCAGCGCGTCCTTCAAGAGCAGCGTCATCGCCCCTGCGGCCTTCAGGTCGCTGGCGCGCACGCCGGTTCGCGCCTGGGTGAGCCCCACGATGATGCGCGCCAGGCGGGCCTCGAGATCGGCGAGGCTCGTGGCGAGCGCCATGATCGCCATGATCTCGGAGCCGGGGATGATGACGAAGCGCTCCTCGCGCGTCGGTCCCCCGTTGGTGCCGCCCAGGCCCACGATGATCTGGCGCAGGGCGCGGTCGTTCATATCGATGGTGCGCGGCCAGGTGATGCGGCGCGTGTCGAGCCCCAGCGCGTTGCCGTGGTGCAGGTGGGCGTCGAGCATCGCCGATAGCAGGTTGTGCGCGCTCGAGATGGCGTGGAAGTCGCCGGTGAAGTGCAGGTTGATGTCCTCCATCGGCACGACCTGCGCATAGCCACCACCGGCCGCCCCGCCCTTCACGCCGAACACCGGTCCGAGTGACGGCTCGCGGATGCAGAGCAGCGCTTTCTTGCCGAGCTTGCGCAGCGCCTGCGTCACGCCGACCGTGACCGTCGACTTCCCCTCCCCTGCCGGCGTCGGATTGATGCCGGTGACGAGGACGAGCCGCCCCGTGGCCTGGCGGCGCTCCAGGGTCTGCAGCGAGATCTTCGCCTTGTAGCGGCCGTAGAACTCCACTTCGTCATCGGCCAGGCCGAGCTCGCGGGCGACGTCGGCGATGGGGCGCAGTGTGGCCGCCTGGGCAATCGCAATGTCGGTCGGCACGGTGGTCACGCGGGGTCCTCCCTGGAAGCGAGCGATGTGGCGATGCGGGGGCCGAAGACGCGAAGTGCGTTGTCGGCGGTCTGCCGGGCTAGCGCGTCGGGAGACGTTGCGCGCTGGCGCGCGAGCGCAGTCACGATGTCGGGAACGAAGGCCGGCTCGTTGCGGTGACCGCGATGCGGCACCGGCGCCAGGTAGGGCGCGTCGGTCTCGACGAGCAGCCGGTCCTCGGGGCACTCCGCCGTCGCAACAGCCGGGCGCCAGTTCTTGAAGGTGATCATGCCGCTGAAGGAGAAATACGCACCGACGTCCATTCCCGCCGTGAAGAGCGCGCGGCCGCCGGCAAAGGAGTGCAGCACGAGTGCCGGGACCCGGCCGCCCCAATCCCGCAGCAGCGCCGCCATGTCGTCGTCGGCGTCGCGCGCGTGAATCACCACCGGCTTCTTGAGGTCGGCGGCGAGGGCCAGTTGGCCCTCGAACGCCGCCCGCTGGAGGGCCCGAGGCGCGTGGTCGTAGTGGTAGTCGAGTCCCGTTTCACCGACGGCGACGAGCTCGGAAGCCTGGAGCAGCTCACGCAGCCGCGGCGGCGCGGCGGCGTCCCACGTGGCGGCCTCGTGCGGATGCACGCCGGCGGTCGCCGAGAGCCCGGCGAACTCCCGGGCGAGGGTCACGGCCCGCGCGCTCCCCGCGAGTGATTCGGCCGTAACCACGACGTGCCCCACTCCTGCCACGGCCGCCCGCGCCAGGACGGCCGGGCGGTCGCCGTCAAATGCCGGGTCCCCCAGGTGGCAATGCGCATCCACCAGGGCCGGCACCGTCAGACGGCGGCCTTGGAGCGGCTGCCGCCGCTGCCTCCCGTGGGTGCCGGTGCCGACAACGACGTTGGCACCGCCGTGGCCTGTGCTTCACGCGGCACAAAGGCCCGGGCGCCGCGGGCGTCCTGGCCGGGCCAGCGCTTCTCGATCAGCAGCAACACCGGCGCCGCGATGTAGATCGACGAGAAGGTGCCGGTGAAGATCGCGAACGTCATCACCAGCGAGAACGGGCGGATCACCTCGCCGCCGAAGATCACCAGCGCGACGGTGGCCGCCATCGTCGTCCCGTGCGTCAGGATCGAGCGCGGCAGCGTCTCGTTGATCGACAGGTTGAGAATCTCGTACAGGTTGGTACGCCGGTACTTGCGCAGGTTTTCGCGCACGCGGTCGAAGATGATGATGGTGTCGTTGAGCGAGTAGCCGACCATCGTCAGCACCGCGCCGACCACGACGAGACTGACTTCGAGATTCATGTAGCGAATGAACGCGATGGTCGTGAGGATATCGTGGAAGGTGGCGAGCACCGCCGCCAGTCCGAAGCGCCACTCGAAGCGGTAGGCCAGGTAGGCGAGGGTCACGAAGAACGAGAAGAAGATCGCGAGCAGCGCCTTGCCCTGGAGCTCCTTTCCGACTTTGGGACCCACCGCCTCGTGTTTGGCGATCACGTAATTATCGTGGCCGATCTTCGCATCGAGCGCCCGGCCGACCGCGGCGGATGTCTCTTCGGCGTCGCCGCCCGGCGACGTCACATTCTCCCCGAGCCGCGCCCGGATGCTGTAGGACGTATCCGAGCCGAACGACTGGATCTCGGTCCCGTGGATGCCCGCCGCGTCGAGATCGGCGCGCAGCTCGGCCGTCTGGATCGGGTGCCGGGTCTCGATCTGGATGAAGGTGCCGCCCGTGAACTCGATGCTGTAGTTCAGGCCTTTGATGGCCAGCAGGATGAGCCCCGGGATGATGATCAGCGCCGTGAGCGCGTACGCGTAATGGCGCCACTTGATGAAATCGTAATTCGCATGGGCGAAGAGTCGGATCATCAGACGCTCAGGGTTTGCATGTCGGGACGGCGGCGCAGCCAGATCAGGTAGAAGGTGCGCACCACGAAAATGGCGGTGATCATCGACGCCACGATACCGATGATCAGCGTAATGGCGAAGCCCTGCACCGGCCCGGTCCCCACGAGGTAGAGGATCGCCGCCGTCAGCACCGTCGACACGTTGGAGTCGACAATCGCGCTCATGGCGTGCGTGAATCCTTCGTCGATCGCCAGCCGCACGGTCTTGCCGTGCTGCAGCTCCTCGCGGATGCGCTCGAAAATCAGCACGTTGGCATCCACCGCGATGCCCACCGACAGCACCATGCCCGCGAGTCCCGGCAGTGTGAGCGTGAACCCGAACAGGGACAGCCCCGCGAGCGTCATCAGGACATACAGGCCGAGCGAGGCCACGGCGAGCCCGCCGGAGAGGCGGTAGTACCCGACCATGATCACGATCACCAGCGCGACGCCGACGATGCCGGCCTTGATGCCGTCGCGGATCGAGTCCGCGCCCAGCGTCGGGCCGATGGTGCGCTCCTCCACGATCGACAACGGCACCGGCAGCGCTCCGGCCTGCAGCACGAGTGCCAGGTCCTGCGCCTCGGTGAGCGGTTTGCTCTGCAGGTCGATCTGGCCGGTGCCGCAGATCTGGTCGTTGATGATCGGCGGCTGGCCCTGCACCCGGTTGTCGAGGATGATCGCCATGTAGTCATGCACGTGGCGGCCGGTTTCGTCGCAGAACTTGCGGCTGCCGCGGCGCGTCAGATCGAACACCACCTCGGAGTGATTGTTCTGTGGATCGCGCCGGGCGTTGGCCCGCGTCAATTCCTCTCCCGTGATGATCGGCTTGTCTTCGACGATATAGAGCGCCCGATACATCCGCGCCCCGCGCGACTGCGCCTCGGTACCCCACCGCAGGTCGAGGCCCCGCGGCAGCGCCGCGGTCACCTCGGGACGCGCCAGCAGACTCTCGGCCCGGCTCACCTGCTCCTCGGGAACGAGAAACTCGCCCGGCAGCCCGCCCGTGAAGAGCAGTGACGACAAGGCGCCCGGGGCGTTCGATTCGCTGGTATCAGGCGCGGGCGTCCCGGATTTCTTCTTGCTCGTGTCGGCGCCCTTCTTGGCGGTATCGCCGAAGAGCTGGGAGACCGCGCTCACCTGCGCACCGCTCGGCGCCTTCACGCCCGCCACCCGCAGCGCGCGGTCGACGGCGGGGAGCGCGTCGCGAAACTGATTGCGCATGTCGGTGATGCGAAACTCGAGAAACGCAGTGCGCTGCACGATCTGCTTGGCGCGTCCGGGGTCCTTCTCCCCGGCGAGCTCCACGACGAGGCGGCATTGGCCGACGATCTGGACCACCGGCTCGGTGGTGCCGAATTCGTCTACCCGGGTCCGCACCACGCGCTGGGCGCGCTGAATCGCGCCCGCGCAGTCGGGCACGGGACCCTTGGACTGATCCACCTCGAGCGCGAGATGAATGCCACCCTGCAGATCGAGTCCCAGGTTGATCGGGACGTGTCGTACGGTGGTGTCCTTCATCCGGCCCTGGGCATCCGCCACGCGCTGGGTGACGTTGCGCGGCAGCAGCAGGGCCACCGAGATCCCGAGCAGGAAGACGATGGCGATCAGACGATTGCGAATCGATCTCATGCGATTCCTTCTCCTGTGAGACTCTGGCGCGCCGCCACACGGTCCTCCGCCAGCTGCGCGATCAGCGCTTCGCGCGAGGGAAATGTGCGCACCTCACGCAAGCGCCGCACCCACTCCACCCACACCGTCGCGCCGTAGAGCTCGGCGTCGAAATCGAACAGGTGAATCTCGAGCCCGCGCTCCTGGACGCCGAATGTGGGCCGCGACCCCTGGTTCATCATACCACCACGCGACGTTCCATCGGGGAGCGTCACCCGCACCGCGTACACGCCGTCGGGCGGCAACAGCTTGCGCGCATCAGGGACCGGGAGGTTGAGCGTCGCAATCCCGATCGTCCGGCCGCGCCCTGCGCCCCGCTGCACCGTTCCCAGAGCGCCGTACGGGCGCCCCAGCCACGCCCGAGCCAGCGCCAAATCGCCGTGCGCCAACGCCGTCCGGATCAACGTGGACGAAATCGGCTGCCCGTCATCCTTCACCGCGTCGACCACGTCCACCGCGAAGCCGTCGCTCGCCGCGATGCGCCGCACCGTGTCCACGTCCCCGGAACGCCCGCGCCCGAAGCCGTGATCGTGTCCCAGCACCAGCTCGTCCATCCGCCAGCGCGCCCGCAGCACGTCGCGCACGAACTCCACCGGCTCGAGCCGCGCCAACTCCGCGGTGAACGGCAACGTCTCGACCCGGCTCACACCGGCCGCCTCGAGCAGCCGCTGCTTCTCGAGCGGCAGCGTCAACAGCGGCGGCGCCGCACTCGGGTTCACCACCGCGAGCGGGTGCGGATCGAACGTCACGACCACGCTCTCGCACCGCCGCGTCTGCGCCCGGCGCGTAATCTCGGCGAGCACCGCCTGGTGCCCGCGGTGCACGCCGTCGAACGTGCCGACGGTGACGACCGCCCCTGCCCCCGCCATCAGTCGGCCAGCACGACGCGCGGCTTCCACACGTCGCCGGCACGATCCGCCACCGCGACGAGCGTCTCCCCAGCGAACATCGCCACCGGGCTCGCCGTGCCGTCGGCCGCCGCCGCGATCCAGCGGCCGTGGACGACGGCCTCGCGCTCGACGGCATCGACATCGCGCCGCTCGAGGTGCCGCACCAGCACGCCGGGCGGCAGCAGGTCCGCGAGGCCGGCCGCAGCCGGCGCGACCGCATCCTCCAGCCGGAACGGTCCGACCGTCGTACGCCGCAGCGCCACCAGATGCCCGCCGCAGCCGAGCGCCGCCCCGATATCGCGGGCGAGAGAGCGCAGATACGTCCCGGCGCTCACCGTGGCCCGAAACTCGACATCGGGCGGCGCGAACGCCGTCACCTCGAGCACCGCGACCTCGACGTCACGCTCCGCCGGCTCTACCGCTTCACCGCGCCGCGCCCGGCGGTAGGCCCGCTCACCCGCGACCTTGACCGCCGAATACGCCGGCGGCCGCTGCCGCAGCGTGCCGCGAAACCCGACGAGGGCCCGCTCCAGTCCCGCGCGGTCGACGGCCACGGGGCGCTGCTCCAGAACCTGGCCGGTGGCATCGTCGGTATCGGTCGTCGCCCCGAGCCGCAGGCGGCCCTCGTACGACTTCGTCCACGCAGCGGCAAACGGCACGAGGCGCGTCGCCCGCCCCACCACTACCACGAGCAGCCCTTCTGCGAACGGATCGAGCGTCCCCGTGTGTCCCACGCGTCGCGTGCCCAGGCTGCGGCGCACGACGTCGACCATGTCGTGCGAAGTGGGACCGACCGGCTTCGCCACCAGCAGCACACCGTCGGTCAGTCGTCCTCCACCTTCAAGTCCTTCAGCACGCGGTCGATGCGCTGCGCGTGCTCGAGCCCTCGGTCCAGCCGGAAGTGCAGCTCCGGGCTGGTGCGCAGCCGCAGCTGCCGCGACAGCTCGGTGCGGAGATAGCGCGCCGCACTGGTGAGGCCTTCGAGGCTGCGTGCCTTCTCCTCTTCGGGCGCCATGACGCTGACGCTGATCGTCGCATGCGACAGATCGGCCGTCACCTCGACGCCGGTCACCGTGACGAACCCGATGCGCGGGTCGCGCACGTCGCTCGTGAGAAATGCGGCGACCGCCTGGCGGATCAGCTCGGCAACGCGCTCGGGACGATGGCTCGGGGTGCGCATGTCAGAGGTAGCTCGTGCTGGAGTCCATCACGCGTGCGCCGTCCGCTCCCGCCACCAGCCGATCGGCCTGCTGCAGCACCTGCTCGGCGTGCCGCTTGTCGGTGGTGACGACGGCCGCGGACAGCTCCGCCCGCTGCCACAAGTCCTGGTGGTCGGTCTCCGAGACGGACACGTTGAACTGCCGGTGCAGCCGGTCCTTGAGACTCTTCACGATTTGCCGCTTCTCCTTCAGCGACTGGCACGCGGCGAGGTGCAGCTCCCAGGTGATGAGCCCGATGATCACCGGGTCAATTCCCGCGGGCCGCGCCTCCGGTCGGGGCACCCGCGTCGAGCGAGCGGGCCACTTCCTCGATGCGGTATGCCTCGATCAGGTCGCCCACCTTCACATCGTTGAAATTCTCGATGCCGATACCGCACTCGAAGCCCTCCCGGACCTCGCGGACGTCATCTTTGAAGCGCTTCAACGACGCCAACGTACCGTCGTACACTTCGACGCCGCTCCGGACTACCCGGACGCGCCCGGTGCGAGGAATGATGCCGCTGCGCACGAAACTGCCGGCGATGGTGCCGACCTTGGCCACCTTGAACAGCTGCCGGACCTCGGCCTCACCCAGAATGACCTCTTTCTTCTCCGGGGCGAGGAGGCCTTCCATCGCGGCGCGCACCTCGTCCACCGCCTCGTAGATGATGCGGTAGGTCCGGATTTCCACCCGCTCACGCTCGGCGGACGTGCGGGCATTGGAATCGGGGCGCACGTGGAAGCCGATGATGATCGCGCCCGATGCCTTGGCGAGCAGCACGTCGGAATCCGTGATCGCGCCGACGCCGCGGTGCACGACTTCGACCTTCACCTCGGCCGTCGAGAGCTGCGCCAGCGCGTCGGCGAGCGCCTCCGCCGGGCCGCCCTGGTCGGCCTTGATGATGATGCGCAGCACGGCCGCGCCGCCCGCCGCCCGCTCCGCCATGAAGTCTTCCAGCGTCTTCACGCGGCTGGTCCGGCGATGCTGCGCCTCGCGCTCGAGGCGCTGGCGCTTCTGCGCGATGTCGCGCGCCTGCGCGGCGTCCTTCACGGCCTGGAAGCTGTCGCCCGCTTCGGGAACCCCATCGAAGCCGAGAATCTGCACCGGGATCGACGGGCCGGCGGCCGCCACGTTCCCGCCGCGCTCGTCGTACAGGGCGCGCACGCGCCCCGAGAACTGCCCGCAGATGAAGTCGTCGGCGACTTTGAGCGTGCCGTTCTGCACGAGGATCGTGGCGACGGGGCCCTTGCCCGGATCGAGCGTCGCCTCGAGCACCGCGCCGAGGGCGGGCCGGTCGGGATTGGCTTTGAGATCGAGCAGCTCGGCCTGCAGGAGGATTTGATCGAGCAGCGTTTCGATGCCCGTGCCCTTTTTTGCCGAGATCGGCGTGGCGAGCGTGGTGCCGCCGAACTCCTCGAGCACGACGCCCTCCGCCAGCAGGTCCTGCTTCACTTTCTGAACGTTCGCGGTGGGCAGATCGATCTTGTTGATCGCCACGATCAGCGGGACGCCCGCGTTCTTCGCGTGCGAAATCGCTTCGCGCGTCTGCGGCATGATCGCATCGTCGGCGGCGACGACGAGGACGACGAGGTCCGTCACCTGCGCGCCGCGGGCGCGCATCGCGGTGAACGCCTCGTGGCCCGGCGTGTCGAGGAACGTGATCGAGCGCCCGTCCTTCAACGTGACGTGGTAGGCGCCGATGTGCTGGGTGATGCCCCCGGCTTCGCCCGCCACCACATTGGCCTTGCGGA
>Ga0187821_10000248_pt1 | contig 12821 bp, 10 predicted proteins | sample NC_wetland_sal_i_20_FD_132442 | JGI IMG/M metagenome (GOLD analysis project Ga0187821, IMG submission 132442) | Wetland sediment microbial communities from Neuse River Estuary, North Carolina, USA - SourceSoil_1 | ecosystem: Environmental > Aquatic > Freshwater > Wetlands > Sediment | place...
CGAGCCGTCGCCGCGCGACAGCTGCACCAGGCACAGCCGCGCGTGGTAGGTGCGCTCGCGCAGGAACTCGGTGTCGAGGCCGAGGCGCGCTTCGCCGGCAAGCCGCGCACACGACTCCTCGAGTGCCGGTACGGTGGTGATGATGTGCTGCAAACTGAGCGGGGATGATCTGTACAATCGAACGCCCCATTATGCGCAGGCCACGCCGGTATCGAAAAGCATGCGGGAGGTCATCGGATTGTTCGTGCAGATAGCGCTGCTGCGCCGGGGGCCCCAGGACCTGCCGGCGTCCATCCTGCTGTTGCTGCTCACGCTCGCAGGCTATGTGGCGGTGAACGCGCTGGTCAGCAGCGTCCTGCCGGTCACGGCGGACTGGCCGGCGCAACTGGCGGTGGAGGTGCTGTTCACGCTCGGCTGGTATGCGGGGCTGCTACGGCTCGTCGGTCGCCGGGAGCGTTTCCTGCAGACCGCCACCGGGGTGTTTGGACTGCGCACCCTCATTGCCCCGGCGGTCACCGCCTGCGCGTGGCTGTCGAGGCGCTTCGAGCACGATGGCACCTGGCAGCTGCCGATCGCGGTCGGCGGCCTGGCGCTGGTGATCTGGCTGATCGCCGCGAACAGCCACGTGGTGAAGGCCGCGCTCGAGTGGTCGAGCGCCGCGAGCGTCGCGCTGGTGATACTGCAGATCGTTTCCGGGCAGCTGCTGCTGTTCGCATTGTTCTCGCCGGGCGGCTGACCCGCGTGCACGTCCACATCCTCGGTATCGGCGGCACCTTCATGGGCGGGGTCGCGGCCATCGCCCGCGCCGCGGGCTGGCGCGTCACCGGGTCCGACCGCGACATGTATCCACCCATGAGCACGCAGCTCGAGGCGCTTGGCATCGAGGTGAGTGCCGGCTTCGGCGCGGAGCAGCTCGCGCTCGCCCCCGACGTCGTCGTGGTCGGCAACGTGATGACGCGCGGCATGCCGGTGGTCGAAGCGCTGCTCGACAGCGGCCGGCCGTACGTGTCGGGTCCGGAGTGGCTGGCGCGCGAAGTGTTGCAGGGCCGCTGGGTGCTGGCGGTGGCGGGGACCCACGGCAAGACGACGACCTCTTCGATCCTCGCGTGGATACTCGAGCACGCAGGTCTCGCCCCGGGCTTCCTGATTGGCGGCGTGCCGGAGAACTTTGCAACCAGCGCGCGCCTCGGCAGCGCACCCTTCTTCGTCATCGAGGCCGATGAGTACGACACGGCCTTCTTCGATAAGCGCGCCAAGTTCGTGCACTACCGTCCGCGCACCGCGATCCTCAACAACCTCGAGTTCGACCACGCCGATATTTATCCCGACGTCGGCGCGATCCAGCGGCAGTTCCACCATCTGGTGCGCACCGTCCCCGCAAGCGGTCGGATCATATGGAACGCCACCGACCCGCGGCTCAGGGAGACGCTGGCCATGGGTTGCTGGACGCCGCTCGAGGCTTTTGCCCGCGCCGGGGACAGCCAGGCGCTGTGGAGCGCGCGCCAGGCGCCGGGAAGCGAGGATTTCTCGCGCTTCGAGGTGCTCGAGGGTGGCCGCCCGCAGGGCACCGTCGAGTGGCAGCTGATCGGCGCGCACAACGTCGACAATGCCCTGGCGGCGATCGCTGCCGCCCGCCATGTCGGGGTCCCGGTGCCGCGGGCGATCGAGGCCTTGGGCGGCTTTCGCGGCATCGCGCGGCGCATGCAGCTGCGCGGCGAGGTACGCGGCATCCGCGTGTATGACGACTTTGCGCATCATCCCACCGCCATCGCCACCACTCTGGATGGTTTGCGCCGGCGGCTGGGCGCAGGCGCGCGCATCGTCGCGGTGCTCGAGGCGCGCTCGCACACCATGCGCATGGGAGTACACCGCGACACGCTGGCCCCGAGCCTCAGTGCGGCCGATGAGGTGTGGCTGTATACGCCGCCCGACCTGGGCTGGGATACGAGCGCAGTGCTGGCCGCATTCGGCGCGCGCGGTCACGCCGTGGCGGAAGTGGACGCGCTGGCGCGGGAGCTTGGCCGCACGCTGCGCACGGGCGATCACGTCCTCGTCATGAGCAACGGCGGCTTCGGCGGCCTGCACGGCAAGCTCCTCGAGGCGCTTGCCCAGGGGACCTCAGCGTAGCCGCGCCGAAGGCCCGGCGCGCCGATCAAACGAGCAGCGCCTCGAGCGCGCCCAGCGCCTCCTCCAGACAATTGCGCACCGCCTGCCGCCTCGGCCGGGCCCCATGCGCTGCCTCATTCTCGAGCAACCGCAGCACGGCACTTTCGATGGCGGCCGCTTCGAGCGGGGCGCCCACGGCGAGGCCTGCGCGTACGCAGCGCTCGATGCGGGCGGCCTGATCGTGAGCGATCGGCGCTGCGACGCACGGTCGCTCGCAGGCGAGCGCCTGCAGCAGCGTATCGCCGCCGTTGCTCACCACGAGGCGGGCGGCGCGGATCAGCTCGCAGAGATCCTCGAGTGGCAGGCGAGGGGCGATGCGCAGTCCCGGCCCGTCGCTGAGCGCGCCCGTGGCTCCCACCAGCAGCACCGGCGTTCGCCGCGCGATGCCGCGCGCCGCAGCCGCGACGATGGCAGGAGCATCCTCCGCGCCGCGATGGGCACTGCCGCCGCCGGGGACGATCAGTACGTACTCTCCGGGAGCGAGAGAGAATCGCTCGAGGCTCCGCGCAGCGCGCGCCGGATCAGCGCCCGGCAGCAGCGTATCGATGAAGCGGATGCGCGGACGCCCGAGCAGACGCAACTTCGCGCGCTCCAGCAGCGTTGGCGCGCCGGCGATGAACTCCGGATAGGCGATCCAGTGCTCATCGATCAGGGGCATCCAGCGCAGCCGGAACGCGCGGCGACGCTGCCGGCTGCGTGAGCTCACGTAGACGACGCGTGCACCGCTGCCATGCGCGGCGCGCAGCTGGCTGGTGCGCCCCGCGTTGTCGAAGACGACCAGATGGGGCCGAAACTCCCCGATCAGCGCGCGCACTTCCTGAGGATGGAAAGTCGGCGAGGCGGGCAGCAGCGTCACGGCGAAGGGCGTGTCGGCGGCGTAGGGGGCATCGCGGCTCAGGACGAAGCGCATCTCGAGCCCGGGCATGCGCGGCTCCAGGGCCGTCGCGAGCGCGAGGCAGCGCGCGTACTCGCCCATCCCGCGCGGACCGGACACCGGTATGAACAACAGCCGGGCACTCGATTGCGACATCGCCGCGAATGGTAGAGTAGTTAGGCGTGGTACCGCTGCTGTTCTTCGATCCCCTCTGTCCGCGCCCCTACAGCGAGGCGAGTCTGCGCGAGGGAGGACTCGCCGGCACCGAGGCGAGCACGGTGCGCATCGCCGAGGCGCTCGATGCCTGGGTGGTACAGCACAATCGCACACGCACCGAGGGCCGATACCGGGTGCCGGAGGAGATGGCGCAGGTGCGCGAGGTCGTGGTGCTGCGGGACCCGCGGGCACTCGAGACTGCGGCGCGCCTCTTTCCCGGCGCGCGCCTCACGCTCTGGGTGCACGACCGCATCGAGCCCGGCTCTTCACGGGGCCGCTGGTTCGCCCGGGCGGCAGAAGCGCTGCGCCGCCTCGAGCCGCGCATCGTGTGCGTATCCGACTACCAGCGCGGCCACGTCGCAGCCACGGTCGCGCGGCTGCCGGGAAGCGAGCGCCTGGTCGTGCGGCGCATTTATAACCCGGTGGATGACGCCGTCGTTCCGGACGGCACGCGGGTCGATGCGGCGAAGCTCGTATTCCTGTCCTCTCCGAACAAGGGACTGCGCCTCGCGCTCGATGCCTTTCGGGCGCTGCTCCGCCGCATGCCGGAGCTGCGGCTGTGCGTCGCCAACCCCGGATACAAGAGCTTCGCGGCGCGGGCAATGCCGGGCGTCGAGTGGCTGGGCTCCTTGCCGCACGCGCGCGTGCTGGCCGAGACGCGCGCCGCGCTTTGCGCCTTCAGTCCCAACTTCGTGATTCCCGAGACCTTCGGGCTGGTGTTCGCCGAGTCGCACGCGGTCGGGACGCCGGTGCTGACGCACGACTGCGGCGCGGCTGCCGAGGTGGTGGCGGACGCGGGGCAGTTGCTGCCGGTCACATTCGCGCTGCGTGCCTATGAGGCGCCCCTGCACCGGCTGGCGCCGCGCTGGCGGAGCGCCGCCGCACGCCTCGCCGACCGCATGGGGCTCTTCGATCGCTACGCCGAGCGCATCAGTAGCTGGCGCTCGGGCGCGCGCCCGCAGGTGGGACCCGATCCGCGCTTTCGCCTCTCGGCGATCGCCCTCGAGTGGCGCAGCCTGCTCGCGAGCTGAAAGTCCGCGTGCGAGCCTTCACCTGGTTCCTGCTGCTTTTCGCGGTGGCTTTCGCCGTGGTCGCCGTCGCTACGTACCCGGTGTGGCTCCTGTTGCACCCGCATTTCGACTTTCCTTTCCACCGCATCGGCGAGCGCATCGGGATGCTGGCCCTCGCTGTCGGGTTCGTGCTGGTCGCGCGGCATTTGGGGCTCGCCGATCGTGCGAGCCTCGGCTACGGCCTGCCGCGCAGGCTGTTCGTGCGCGAGATGCTGACGGGACTCGCGCTCGGAGTTGTGACCATGCTGGTCGTCGTGGGGGTCATGAGCGCGCTCGGCCTGCTCGAATGGTCGCGCGCCTCGACCATCGGCGCGGGCGCGCTGGCACAACTGATCGTCGCGCGCCTCCTGAGCGGCCTCATCGTCGCCCTCATCGAGGAAACCTTCATGCGCGGGGCGATGTACACCGCCATCGAGCGCGAGTCCGGCGTGCGTATCGCTGTGTTGCTGACGGCGCTGCTCTACGCCGCGTCACACTTCTTTGGCAAGGTGCGAATCGCTCCGGACGATGTCACCGCCTGGAGCGGCGTGGCGCTCCTCACCCAGTCGTTGCAGGCCTTCGCGCACTTCAGCGGCATCCTCGATGCCTTTCTTGCGCTGGCGGCAGTCGGGGTGGTGCTCGCGCTGGTGCGCCACGCCACCGGCAACATCGCCGCGTGCCTGGGGCTGCACGCCGGCTGGGTGTGGGTGATGCTGGTGGTGCACGAGCTCGCCGCGCCGCGCGCGGATGCGCCGCTCGGCTTTCTGCTCAGCCGCTTCGATGGCTTCGTCGGCTGGCTGGTGCTCGGCTGGACGCTGCTGCTCAGCGTGCCGATCTGGCATTTCTACGCGCGACGTGCCGCGCGCCGAACCTCATGACTTGAACGCCGCCGCTATCGCAAGAGAGCATTTCCGGGGCCGCCGTGAATCCATCCCTGGAGGCTGCGCGCGCGCCATCCATGGCGCGCGACGCCCCCGAAAATGCTCTCTTGCGCTCGCGTCGGCGGTCAGTTCAGCTGTTCGGCTACGACGCCGTCATGCTTCAAGAGTTCGAGAAGACCGCCCTCGCCAATCAGGTGCAGCGCCCCGACCACGACCAGGCAATCCTCCTTCTCCTTGAGCAACTGCTCGATCTGCGGCAACCAGCGGCGGTTGCGGTCGGTCACCAGCGCGCGGTAGAGCGTCGGGAACGAGTCGTACTCGCGCGCCAGGAGCGAGCCGAGCCGCTGGCTGTCGCCGTGCCGCCAGGCCTCGAGCACCTCGCGCGTGTCGCTGTCGGCATCGCCGAGATCCGCAATCGCCATGTCGAGAAAGCGCAGCTGCTCCTCGCGCGTCAGCGTCTCGAACACGGCGAGCTCGTCGTCGATACTCTCGAGGCCGCCCGTGGGCTTGTGGTCCGCGAGCGCCTGTCGTACCAGCTGCAACTCGACTCCCTGCTCGGGATCGAATCCGAGGCGCAGGTACTGAAGCTCTGTGAGCTGCAGCCCGACCATCCACGGCGTCTCGCGGTCGAGCGCCCCGGCAGGCAGTCCCAGCGCGGCGGCGGCGGTGCTCAGGCGCTGGTAGCGCGTGGGCCCGACCACCTCGGCGAGCGAGGTTGCCGCGGGCAGCAGGCCGTGCCGCAGCATCGATTGCGCCAGCTCGAGGGGCTCGTGCCGCGCGAGATCGATTTCCATCACCAGCCTGGAAGAGTCCGCGTAAGCGCGGGACATCGCGGCGGGCAGCTCGGCATCTCCCGCGCGCAGCAGGTGAATGGAGCCTGCGAGGTAGACGGTGTTATGAGTGCCGCGGATCGCCCACACGGGGCTCGCGGCCTGCGCGCTCAGGCTGCCGAGCAGGCAGAGTGCGAGGAGCCACCGCGGTGCTGATTCAACCACACGACCTCCGTCAGCAGCGAGCCGTCGGCGCGCAGCTCGAGCGTACGATACGCCGGTGGCCGTGGATCGACCGCAAAGTCGTCCGCGTTCGGCAGGAACTGTGCGCAGGTGGAGGGTGTGGCCAGCAGCCGCACTCCCTTGCGCAGCCCGTCATAGGCCTGGTGCACGTGGCCCCAGACCACGGCGCGCACGTTGGAATGCCGGTCGAGAGTGGCAAAGAACTGCGGCGCATTTTCCAGTCCGACGCGATCGAGCCAGCGGCTCGCCATCGGCACGGGGTGATGATGCAGGCACACCATGCAGTGCTGCTTGCCGGCGCTGCCGAGAGCGGAATCGAGCGCCGCGAGGGCCGCGCCGCTCAGCCGCCCGCCGGCGGCGCCCGGGATGCAGCTGTCGAGAAGGATGATGCGCCAACGTCCGAGATCGACATAACCGCCGAGGACAAACGGCGGCCCGGCGAGCTGGCGGCGCATTTCGTTCGGCTCGTCATGATTACCGGGCAGGCACAGCACCGGAAGGCCGAGCGCCGCGAACAGGCGGCGGAAGTGCCGATAGCCGGCCGGGTCGTCCTGCACGATGTCGCCCGTCACCAGCAATGCATCCGGCGGCCAGTCGCGTGACTGTGCCGCGGCGAGGGCCGCGGTCAGGGCTGGCAGCGTCGCCACTCCGCGCAACGATTCGGTCTCGTCGCCGTAGAGGTGGGGATCGGTGAAGTGTGTGAGTCGGACCACGCTCATTCAGACCAAAAGCCTAGCAAAGCATTCCCGGGGGCGCAGTGAACCAGGTCGCCTGCGCCACCCGGACGCGGCGCGCAGCCCGTGCCGCATTGGACACAGTGCGCCTTTCCGGTGTGGATAATGTGAAACAAGCCCGCGCCTTTCGCACAGGAGCGCGAGCTTAAGTCGTGTCGTCAGGAGGCGACGGAGCCTGCGCCTCGGCCGCGCGTTGCGCTCATTCGGCGGCGCGCACGCGGCATGGGCCGGCCGCGATTTGAGGATCGGGCGCGTCTGGTGGAAAATGCGCGCCCCTGCACGCAGGCCGCGGAACGCGCGGCCCGTCAGCCTCCAAAGGCCTTACATGACCACCCGTCGCGAGCTTGCCAACGCCATTCGCGCGCTCTCCATGGACGCCGTCCAGCGCGCCAATTCAGGTCACCCGGGGATGCCCATGGGCATGGCCGACATCGCCCAGGTACTGTGGAGCGATTTTCTCCGCTACAACCCCGGCAATCCCGCCTGGGCGGATCGCGACCGGTTCGTGCTCTCGAACGGGCACGGCTCGATGCTCCTTTATTCGGTGCTGCATCTCACGGGCTACCCGCTCTCGATCGAGGACATCAAGGCCTTCCGTCAGCTCGGTAGCCGCACGCCGGGGCATCCGGAATTGGACCTGCCGCTCGGCATCGAGACCACCACCGGGCCGCTCGGGCAGGGACTCGCCAACGCCGTAGGGTTCGCCTTCGCCGAGAAGCAGATGGCGCTGCGCTTCAATCGCCCCAATCTCGCCATCGTCGATCACTATACCTATGCCTTCTGCGGCGACGGCTGCCTGATGGAGGGCATCTCTCATGAAGCCTGCTCGCTCGCCGGATCGCTCGGCCTCGGCAAGCTCATCGTCTTCTACGACGACAACGGTATCTCGATCGATGGCAAGGTCTCCGGCTGGTTCACCGACGATACCCCCGCGCGCTTTGCCGCCTACGGCTGGCACGTGGTGCCGGGCGTCGATGGGCTCGACGGGACCGCGGTGAGCGAGGCGATCCGCGCCGCGCGCGCGCAAGACTCGCGCCCCTCGCTCATCTGCTGCAAGACCGTGATCGGTTACGGCGCGCCTCACAAGCAGGGCACCAAGGAGGCGCACGGCGAGGCACTCGGGCCCGATGAGGTGGCTGCGGCGCGCGTCGCCCTCGGCTGGCAATATCCGCCGTTCGTCGTGCCCGACGAGATCCGCGCCGCCTGGGACCATCGAGCGGCAGGGGCAAAGCTCGAAGCGGCATGGCGGGAGCTCTTCGGGCGCTATGCCAGCGCCTACCCCGAGGAGGCCCGCGAGTTCGAGCGGCGCATGCGCGGCGATCTGCCGGCGGGATGGCCGCAGCTCAAAGCCCAACTGCTCGCCCAGCTTGCTAAGCAGGAGGCGCCGCAGGCCACCCGCTCTTCCTCGCAGGCCGCGCTGAATGCGGTCCAGCCGGGCTTGCCTGAGCTCTTCGGCGGCTCGGCCGACCTCACTCAGTCGAACAGCACCTTCTTCAAGGGCGCGCGCACCGTGACGCGCGAGGAGCCCGCCGGCAATTACCTGCACTACGGAGTGCGCGAGTTCGGCATGACCGCGATGCTGAACGGCATTGCGCTCCATGGCGGCCTCATCCCCTACGGCGGCACCTTTCTCACCTTCTCCGATTACGCGCGCAACGCCGTGCGCCTCGCCTGCCTGATGGAGACTCGGGTGATCCTGGTGTACTCACACGACTCGATCGGCCTCGGCGAGGATGGGCCGACACACCAGCCGATCGAGCACCTGGCGAGCCTGCGCGCCATGCCCCACCTGAGCCTGTGGAGGCCCTGTGACGCAGCCGAGACCGCCGTGAGCTGGGCAGCGGCCCTCGAGCGACGGGGGCCAACTGCACTCGTCCTCACCCGGCAGGCCCTCCCGCAGCAGCCGCGCACGGCGGCGCAGCTGGCCGGCATCGCCCGCGGCGGCTACGTACTGGCCGATTGCGCGGGCACCCCGGAGGCACTCGTTCTCGCGACGGGCTCGGAGGTCGGCATTGCCGCGCAGGCGGTGGCCTCGATGAACGCCGCGGGTCGGCGCGTGCGTCTCGTGTCGATGCCGTCCACCGATACCTTCGATGCACAGGATGAGGCCTATCGCGAGAGTGTCCTGCCGCGCGCCGTGACCCGCCGTCTGGCGGTGGAGGCGGGGGTCACGCAGAGCTGGTGGCGGTACGTCGGGACGGCGGGTCAGGTGATCGGCATCGAGCGCTTCGGCGCCTCGGGCAAGGGGCCCGACCTTTTCGCTCATTTCGGCTTCACTGTCGATAATATCGCGCAACACATCCGCGCACTGCTGGAGGTTTGAGAGCATGGCAATCAGGGTCGGGATCAACGGTTATGGCCGCATCGGTCGCAATATCCTGCGGGCGCTCTACGAGAGCCGCCGCACCGGTGAGCTGAAGATCGTCGCTCTCAACGATCTCGGTGATCCCAAGACCAACGCGCACCTGACACGCTACGACACCGTGCACGGCCGCTTCGGCGGGGAGATCCAGGTGGACGGGGACTCCATGGTCGTCAACGGCGATCGCGTGCGGGTGCTGGCCGAGCGCGATCCCGCCAAGCTGCCCTGGGGCGAGCTCGGCGTCGAGTACGTTCTCGAGTGCACCGGGCTCTTCACGTCCAAGGCCAAGGCCGGCGCACACCTCAAGGGTGGGGCGAAGCGCGTGGTGATCTCGGCGCCCGGCGGTGATGACGTCGATGCCACGATCGTCTACGGCGTCAACCACCAGACGCTCAAGAGCAGCTTCACCGTCATCTCCAATGCCTCCTGCACCACCAACTGCCTGGCGCCGGTCGCGCAGGTGCTCAACGGCAAGGTTGGCATCGCCGCCGGCATCATGACCACCATCCACGCTTATACCAACGACCAGGTGCTGACGGATGTCTATCACACGGACCTCCGGCGCGCCCGCTCGGCCACCATGTCGCAGATCCCGACCAAGACCGGAGCCGCGGCCGCCGTCGGGCTGGTGCTGCCCGAGCTCAAGGGTAAGCTCGATGGCTTCGCGGTGCGGGTTCCGACCATCAACGTGTCGCTGGTCGACCTCACCTTCAGCGCCAGGCGCGCCACCTCGGTGGAGGAGGTCAACCAGGCGCTCAAGGATGCGGCCGCGGGTCCCATGAAGGGCATCCTCGCCTACAACGACGGGCCGCTGGTCTCGATGGACTTCAACCACGACGCGCACTCCTCGGTGTTCGACGCCACCCTCACCAAGGTGGTCGAGGGGACGCTGGTCAAGGCGTGCGCCTGGTACGACAACGAGTGGGGCTTCTCCAATCGCATGATCGACACCACGCTCGCGTGGTCGAAGGCCTCATGAAGCTGATGCGCATGTCGGATGCGGATCTGCGCAACAAGCGCGTCCTGATCCGCGAGGACCTCAACGTCCCGGTGCACAACGGTGTGGTAACGAGCGATGCGCGCATCCGCGCCACGCTCGCGACCATCCGCTATGCGCTCGATCAGCACGCCAAGGTGTTCGTGCTGTCGCATCTGGGGCGGCCGAAAGAGGGGGCCGACGATCCCGCGCTCACTCTCGCACCCGTGGCGGCGCGCCTGTCCGAGCTCCTCGGCAAGCCTGTGCCGCTGCGCAAGGCGTGGCTCGATGGTCTCGATTGCCCGGCCGGGAGCGCCGTGCTGTGCGAGAACGTGCGCTTCAACAAGGGCGAGAAGTCCGATGATGAGCAGCTGGCGCGGCGCATGGCGGGCCTGTGCGACGTGTTCGTCATGGACGCTTTCGGCACCGCGCACCGCGCCGAGGCCAGCACCCACGGAGTGGCGCGCTTTGCGCCGGTGGCCTGCGCGGGACCGCTGCTGGTCGGAGAGCTGGACGCGCTCGAGCGCGCGCTCAAGGAGCCGGCGCGTCCTCTGGTGGCGGTCGTCGGCGGCTCGAAGGTCTCCACCAAGCTCACGGTGCTCGAATCGCTCATCGAGAAGGTCGACCAGCTGATCGTGGGCGGCGGGATCGCGAACACGTTCCTGGCTGCCACCGGTGTCGCCGTCGGCAAGTCGCTGCACGAGGCGGAGATGCTGGATGTCGCGCGGCGGCTGATGGACAAGGCGCGCAGTCGCGGCGCCGCGATCCCGCTGCCGACGGACGTGGTCGTGGGCAAGGAGTTCGCGGCCACCGCGCACGCCGACGTGCGCCCCGTGGCTGAAGTGCGCGCCGACGAGATGATCCTGGATATCGGCCCCGACAGCGCCGATCGGTTCAGCGCGCTCATCAAGGCCGCCGGCACTATCATCTGGAACGGGCCGGTCGGGGTGTTCGAGTTCGAGCAGTTCGGCGAAGGCACGCGTGCCATCGCGCAGGCGATCGCGCGCAGCAAGGCGTTCTCGCTCGCCGGCGGCGGCGATACGCTCGCGGCCATCGAGAAGTACGGAGTCGAGGATGGAATCTCCTATGTATCGACCGGCGGCGGGGCCTTTCTCGAGTTCGTGGAAGGCAAGACGCTGCCCGCGGTCGCGGTGCTCGAGCGGCGTGCCGCGGAGCTGAAGTGAGGCAGGCACCGTCATGCTGAGGCGCACCAAGATCGTCGCCACCCTGGGGCCGGCCACGGATGACCTCGAGGTCCTCACGGAAATGATGCGCGCGGGACTCGATGTCGTGCGCCTCAATGCCTCGCACGGCACGACCGAGGACCGCAGACGGCGGCTCGCGCGGGCGCGCGAGGCGGCACACCGCGCCGACCGTTGCATCGGCGTGCTGATGGATCTCGGGGGACCGAAGATCCGCATCGATTGCTTCCGCGAAGGCCGCGTGCAGCTCGCCGAGGGCCAGGCCTTCACCCTCGACACCGCGCTCGATCCTGCCGCGGGCGACAGCACGCATGTGGGCGTTGCCTACAAGGAGCTGCCGCGCGATGTCGCCGCCGGCGATACCCTGCTGCTCGCCGACGGTCAGATCGTGCTCGATGTGCGGAGTGTGGGCTCGACCGCGATCGAGACGCGCGTTCGGGTCGGCGGCGTGCTCTCGGACCGCAAGGGACTCAATCGCCAGGGCGGCGGCATCTCCGCGCCGGCGATCTCCGAGCGCGATCGCGAGGATATTCGCTTCGCCGCCGAGGAGGGCGTCGATTACATGGCGGTGTCGTTCGCGCGCGATGCGGCCGACATCGAGCAGGCGCGCTCGCTGATGAAAGCCGCCGGGGGTGACGCACGCATCGTCGCCAAGGTCGAGCGCCACGAAGCCGTCGACAATCTCCCCGGGATCATCGACGCTTCCGACGTCGTGATGGTGGCGCGCGGCGATCTGGGCGTCGAGATGGGTTACGCGGAGCTCACGGGACTGCAGAAGACCATCATCTACGAGACGCGCACCCGCAATCGCGTGGTGATCACCGCCACGCAGATGATGGAGTCGATGATCCAGAACCCCGTGCCGACGCGCGCCGAGGTCAGCGACGTCGCCAATGCCGTCATGGACGGGACGGACGCGGTGATGCTGTCGGCCGAGAGCGCCACCGGGCGCTATCCGGTCAAGGCGGTGGAGGCGATGGCGCAGGTGATCGAGGGGGCGGAGAAATACCAGCTCACCCACCCGCGCTCGCGGCAACGCTCGGTGGAGGGTGAGTTCAAGGGCAGCGAGGAAGCGATCGCCAGGGCCGTCATGTACACGGCCAATCACATGAAGGTGCGCGCCATCGTGGCGCTGACCGAATCCGGCGCCACGCCCTTGTGGATGTCGCGCATCCGCTCTGACATCCCGGTGTACGCCTTCACGCGCTTTGAGGCGACGCGCCGGCGGGTGACGCTCTACCGGGGCGTGTACCCCGTGATCTTCGATGTCACCAGCGCCCGCTCGGTCGAGGATCTCTACCGGTCATTGTTCGCACGGCTCCTGGAGCTGAAGCTCGTCGAAAGGGAC
>Ga0187821_10000249_pt1 | contig 12815 bp, 13 predicted proteins | sample NC_wetland_sal_i_20_FD_132442 | JGI IMG/M metagenome (GOLD analysis project Ga0187821, IMG submission 132442) | Wetland sediment microbial communities from Neuse River Estuary, North Carolina, USA - SourceSoil_1 | ecosystem: Environmental > Aquatic > Freshwater > Wetlands > Sediment | place...
ATAGCGCGCTTGGAAGCGCGGGAATCATCGGCGGGCGGCACATTCATATTCTTAACCGCCAGGATTGCTCCCCTCCCTATCCAACGGTAATGAAATACTCGGTCCACTCCACAATCTTGCCATCCTTGAAAACATACACGGCCACTACGTGTGAGGTGCGCGTTTTTTCGGGCGTGATGAAGTGATTCAACTTTTCCATCACGACGACCGGGCCTTTCGCGAAGCTGTCGAGCAGAACCTGGTGAACTCTCTGCCCGTTGGCAGTGACGCGCTTGATGGTTGCGGCGATCGCATCGAGTCCATACACGGGCACCGTATCGGTCGGCCTTAGCCGGAATGCGCAGTCCACGGAAAAATAGGGAACAAGCTTCGTGAGGTCGGGAGGATCAGACGCGGCTACAATGTCAAATGCGGCTGACCAATCACGCACCGTTTTGATGTTCGCCTTCTCCCCTTCAGTTGTTTTCGCAACCGCTGGGCTCGACGGCAACGCCGCCATGGCCACTGCACCGCAAATTCCCGATGAGACAAATGAACGGCGATCTAAATTGCTCATAGTGAGTCCTCCGAAGATTATCTTGCGCGACTTTCGCCAGCCCGGGCCGAAATCGTTGTGAAAACGAGCGGATTATAGTCCCCGGCTGCGTGATGGGAAAGAGGTACGGGCCGGTTCTTTCAAGGGCTTATCGTAATGTGCCCGTTCCGCGGATTCACAACCAGCCGGAGAAGGCGTATCGTGATCAATGGCAATCGGTCCCAGCCATAGGAATCGATCGGGTAAGGGACAGCGCCACAACAACTAGCGGCCCGAGCCTTTTCCATTTTGGTGTGTGGTTTCTCCTGCCCTAGTCGCAGGCAAATTCGAAAAGTCGGAATCTAAGTTACAGGAGGGATTTCGAAAATGTCCAAGCGCTTGGTGGTTTCGATGATGGCCGTGATCGCAGGATCGACGTTCTCGCTGAATCTGCGCGCTCAAACCGCTCCGCCAACATGGAATGACGTTCCGCCGCCCAAATCCGCGTACGTTGGGAAAAAGTCAGCCCCGGCTCCGCGCCGTGACCTTTCCGGGATTTGGAATGCACCCGAAGCGGATGGGGCGCTCCAGGTAAGTGGCGTGCTCGAACACCCGGCTCTGGAAGCACCCCGGGGACAGGGCATTGAAGGAGGGCGCACAGACGAGACGGGCATTATGCGTCCTCTACACTACACGCCATTGGGCCTGGAAGCGCTCAAGGCCAATAAGCCCTCCGGACCGAGTGTCAGACAAGTCCCTGCCGTGCTTGCGAACGATCCAGCCGACCAGTGTGATCCGCTGGGGTTCCCGTACATGGAGTTTTGGGAATTTAGGACCATCAACCTTGTTCAGACGGCGAAGCAGATGATTCTCTTGAGTCCATTTTACGGCAATTACCGCGTAATCTGGACCGATGGGCGAGAGTTGCCCAAGGACCCTGAGCCGCGGTGGAACGGCTACTCCGTCGGAAAATGGGTGGATGATTACACGTTCGTTGTCGAGACGGTTGGGCTAAATCCAAAAAGCTGGCTGGATCATGCCGGTCGTCCGCATAGCGATGCGTTGCGGGTGGAGGAACGGTTTCACCGGGTGGACCATGACAACATGGAGATCACCGTGACGATTTTCGACCCGAAGATGTACACGGAACCTTGGCAGGGCCTCAACAAGTTCCCTCTCCACTTGCTACGGCCCGATTTCGATATTCCGGAGTTGCTCTGCTCACCATCAGAGATGTCGGAATACAATAAGCAAGTCGGCGATGTCGTCCTGCCAGGGGCCCAAAAGTAGCAGGGCGCGCTAGGATCCGAGCCGTTCGGCAACAGACTCGCGTCGGATAAAAGAATCGAAGCCCGCCTTTTTGAGTTTGCCGAGTACAATTCGTGCGGACGCCGCGTCGGCATACGGGCCTAGCATCACCCGATAAAATGAATCGACCGGAAGGGTGCCGACAAACGCTTGGAAGTTCTTATGCCGCAGCTGATCGGTCAGCTCACGGGCGTCACCCTCCTCCTTCAGTGCCGCGACTTGCACGACTAGTTCCGTGCGGCGGGCCTCAGGCTTTGGAAGCGGGACGGAAGTCCCCTGAGCCTGCGGGACCGGCGTTGCAATTGATATTTCTTCGGCGGTTTTCCCAGTGGCTGAACTCACGGATGGTGGAACTGCTTGTGCCACTGGAGCATCAAAGTTTGATTCGTAAGCGGGGCCGTCGTCGACGTTGGTGGCCAACGAAGCAGCGGTCGACTCCGGTGTTGGGGTGTTCACTCCCCCGGAGAGTCTTGTTCCCAGCCTGATTAGCAATTCACCAGCCTGGCGATGGTCGACGTAAACCAAGGTTGAAATCACAATTCCTAGGAATAATGCGTATGTGGTCTTGAAAAGCCAACGGTTGTGCTTTTGTAAGTACGGCTCCGGATAGCGTGAGCGTAATTTCGTCAAAGTGCTTCCCAGCGCGGGGAGCCATCTCTCTCGTACTTTCGACATGAACGAATCGGGCAGTAGTCTATCAACTTCGGAAACTACCTTGGATGCGAGTCTGGCACCAATGCCGCGTTGGTTTGTAATTGAAAACGCAGATTCATCCGGTGCGGGGATGTGCAACGTCAAGTCATTACTGATTCCGGGCCGCAGGCTTGTGTTCTGAGGCAATTTTCGGATTTGCTCGAGCGCGCTGTAGGGCAGCTCCGTGAATCGCAAGCCGCCTGTTTTTTTCGTCTTGTCCATCCACACCAGTTCACCAATGCCAGCGACTAGTTTGGAATGCGATGTGAACGAAAAAGGAATGGGACCCGATTGTGTTAGGGGAGCCGTGGCGCGAAAGCGGAGACCTTGCTCTGAAACGTCGAGCACAATGCCTCCGTTGTCATACGGCAGATTGATATGCGGAAGCGGGTTCAGCGTCTTCCGGCTATATTGACGGCGTTCATGGTGTGTCATTGACCTGGTAACGCTCCAGAGCTCCGCTGGGAGTTTTAGCCGATTCTCGATGCAGACTCGCAAGGTACGCGAGCCCGGCAACAGATGAATCGTGACCACTGTAGGCCGGTGCCGTAGGGAATGAAAAGACCCCAGACATGGAAGGTTGTTCTTTTCAATAACAAGGGCCACCCCAGAAATTCTTCTGAGTCCCTGACAACACTCCTATTTTTATCAGCGCGCATTTCCTGGAGATGGATGAGCAAGGCATTGCTGGTATGACCGGACAGAATCAGGCCTCATATTCTTTTTTCCGTAAATTCCACCTGCCATTTCAAGCCAATCGAAATTCGGTGAAACAAAATGTGGTCCACGAACGTAAACTATGCCATAAGGGGCACAGGCTAGTGTTGAATCACGCGCACCTGTGTAGAGGTTTTCCTGAGAATCCGCCGTAACGGTTTTGCGAGGACACCATAATGAAGAACAAAAAACTTGTTTCTTTACTCGCCGTCTTTGTTTCCTTGCTGGCATGGACCCCCGCATTCGCACATCACGGGACCGCAACTTACGATTTCACGCATGAAACTACCGTGGAGGGCGTAGTCAAAGATTTTCAGTGGTCCAGTCCCCACTCCTGGCTCTATGTGACGGTTACAAACGATAAAGGCGAAACCGAGGTATGGGGTGGCGAGACGGGCGCTCCCGGCACATTAGCGCGGCGTGGCTGGACAAGTCATCTCTTCAAGCCAGGCGATAAAGTTAAGATGAGCGGCCATGCGGCTAAGGATGGAACAAAGGTGCTAATGCTTACGAAAATAGAGACCGCAGATGGAAAGGTATTTTAATGAGCAATATTCGCATATCCGGGCGCGGTAGATATAAGAAGGAGATTCTCCCAAAGAGTCGCCTCCTGGCGTGCTGTGCCTGTTGCCTGCTCGGCCTGTTCGGTTTGGCTACAGCGGCGCTTGCGCAGAGTTCGAACCCATCGAAAGCATCGGGAGCTAAAGCGGGCGGGTCCGTGCCGGACATGAGCGGGATTTGGATGTCCACGCCCCCCAGGCGACTGGGAGGACCCAAAGACAGCCTTCTGGATCCTCCGGACAAGAGGAAGCCAGACAGCGCGACCGTAGTGCCGTTTCTACCGGAAGCGGAAGCGAAGTACAAGGCCGCCAACGAGGCCGATAGTCCAACGGCACACTGTTTACCTCCCGCCGTCCCGGGACTGATGCTCGCGCCCGTCTACCCGATGGCAATCCTACAAACGCCAGGGCGAGTGGTCGTGATTCATGAATTCATGAACACCGTCAGATGGATTTATACGGATGGGCAAGGACATCCAAAGGATCTGGATCCCACCTGGCTTGGAAACTCAATCGGGAAATGGGAAGGTGACACCCTGGTTGTGGACACCATCGGTTACAATGACAAGAGCTGGTTGGATGGCCGTGGAATGACGCACAGTGAGGAGCTGCATACCGTCGAGCGCTTTCACCGCCGCGGAGCAATTTTGGAATACAGTGTTACGATCGAAGATCCCAAAACATTTAGCCGACCATGGACCGTTCATATGGATTACGAGTCCAAGCCGGATTGGAAGATCGCCGAGTATTTATGCTCGGAGAATAATAGGGACGCCAAGTGATTGTCACTTGTGCGTGGCGGGGTTCGCGGTGAAGGCAGCAATCTATCTTCACGAAACCCGATCGAGGCCCTACATGCGCGGAGTTCACCAAACCCACCGATCGGCTTAACAGTGAACGGCATCTTCCAAGCCTTGGCGGCCGCCTTCAGGTCAATAGTCGCCTCCTTATCGGAATGTAGCCTGCTGAGTCCAAGTGCTATCATCACTCGCATCAGGTGATATGGCAGTTGATTCCACAGGAAGGGAGAACCTACATTGAGCCGCTTTGCGCTTGGACTCGTTGGAATCGTCGGAGCTGGACTTGGGCTCCTCACTGGGGGCAATGTCGTCTCTGCCCCGCAGCAACCTGCACCTTCAACCTCGGTGCAATATCTAGAAGGCAGCGCTACCCAAAAGGAGCGCGCTTTTTCCCCGGCAGTCGTTACCAGAGGCGGGAAAATCATTTGGCTCGCGGGCCAAACCACGACCACGGACTTAAACGGTAAGTCAATTGTGGGCGATTTCCAGAGTCAAGCAAAAACGGACTTCGCGCTGATCGACCGCACCTTGAAGCGCAGTGGAGGAAGCCTCCGGAACCTGGTGACCATGACCGTCTTCATCAACGATCCGCGGAATGGCGACGAGTTCGTGAAGATGCGCCGCGAGATGTTCCCGGACGGCAAGTTCCCTGCCAGCGCGTTGATTACTGTTTCCAACTTCGCGCAGCCGGGGATCGTGATTGAAATTCAAGGCGTGGCCGTCATCGGCGAGTGAAGGTCGAAGCACTCTGGTCGGAATCCGGTTTTCGATATCCGAACGAATCGCGTTGGAACGATCGGCAGTGACAGAGCGTTCCGGCGAGCGCCGGAAAACGCCGCTGTCACTGCCGAGAATGAACTTTCAGGCCGTCTACTTCCCTACCATCAGAATGGAGAAGGAACCCGCCACCATGGGTCCGCGAGCAATGCGTCCGTTGGACAGTGGCGGAGTTCCAGGCGGAGGTGGATCAAACATGGCGGCGATCAGCAGGATGCGGTTCGTCTTGGTGTCAAGCGTGAGCGTCTTGGCGCTGGGCATGGTGGTCAAATTCTCTTCCACCTCAAAGCTGGTGGGGCTTTTTTCCTTGATCACGGCCAGCGTGCCTTCGGCGTGCGAGCTGAATGCTTCCATCGTAGCGGGGTTGAACACGGCGCCGTCGGTGACGCCGCTGAGCGGCAGCGTCGTGATAACGTTGCCGTCGTCGGCGTTGAGGATCACCATCACGTGCGGGTCGCGGCAGGCGACAAACAGAACGCGATTCTTGGCGTCAATGGCCAGCCCGGCGCACGTGCCGGCTTTTCCGGAAACATCGTAGTGGGCCGTCACTGCAAGTGTCTTGGCATCGACCACGGCGACGTTGCCTTTATCTTCGATATCGACGTACACGTGGCCCTTGCCGTCGGTGACGGCCTGTTCGGGAGCTCCGCCCAGATCAATCGTGCCGACGATGGAGCCGTCCTTTGCGTCGATTACAGTGGCGTACGGCGCGGCGTGGCTGAGGTCATACACGTGCTCGTTGAACGGATCGAACAGAATGCCGTCCGGGTTGCCCTGCACGGTGATAGTCTTGATGACCGCAAGAGTCTTTGAATCGAACATCACGACGGGATTGCTGGTGATGAAGCCGTGATTGGTCTTGGGGTCGACAACAGCTCCATGTCCGTTGACGTTGGGAACTTCGCCCTTCGGTTCCAGGGTGTCCAGATCAAAGACTGTGATGCGGGCCGTCGGCCCGCTGCGCGGAACGTACAACCGGCGACCGGCAACGTCCGCATAAACGTAATCGAAGCCGCCATCGCCGCCAACCTTGACGGTCTTCAGCAATTTGTAGGGGCCTGTGGTGGAGGCCTGTTGGGCCAATCCGAGGGACGCCAGCATTGCGATCCCGACTGCAAGCGCAACTGGAAAACAAAATCGTCTCATGAGATATCTCCTTAATTGATCGGAAAACTCCATTTCGGTCCCGAAGCTGCGACCGAATATACACCCAATTGGGGGACACTTCATCGCTTACTCTAAAATCAATAACCGATGAAATGGAATCGCGCGCGAGTTTAACAGATCGTGAGAAATTTCCTTCATTGCGTTTTCCATGGGCTGGCGTATAGGTTAGTCACGGCAGTCGCCCAAGCTCATAATTTCGGCGCACGGCAAGTGTTCACGCAAGCCGACCGTTGAGAAATTATTTTCTAGAACGATGGTGGCCATGAAAGCGGACCTGAGGCTCGCGACCAAAGCGTTGATTTACGCCCTGCTGGGAGCGTTGGTATTTTGGACTCCCAACGTTGTGGTTCACTGGATCATCGCCTACCGGTTTTCGGGGTTCGTCGTGATCGGACTTACGGTTCTCTTGCCCGCGGTGACTATCCTATTTTTTCGCGCCTTTTTGTGGCCACGGCTAAAGCAGGAGAGCCGACTGTCGCCCGCGCTATTTGCAGTTCTGGGAATCTGGATCGCCGGCCCCTCCATGCTGACATTCAGCGCAAGTTTCTGTGGAGGCGGCCTTACACAGCCGGATGCGTGGCGGTTTTTTGTTTTCGGCACAATATTGTTTCCGCTGTTTACGATTGTGATGTCCGCCTACGACGGCACAATTTTTGCTCTATTCCTTACAACCTTGCTGCTTCCGATTCTCGCGAACTTTCGCGCCAAGGAAGCGTACGAACGCGCCAGCAATTGATTCATTCCGATGCCCAATCTGCAGTTTTGTCCAGGATGGCCGGAGATTCAAATTGTGCGGCCACCTCTTATGGGAATGCGGTAGCTGGTTTCTGTTATAACCGTTCATCGGCGATTGGTGACCAGATGACCAAGGGTTCAGCAATTCTGAACTGACCATGATCAAAAAATACGATCGGAAATGGCGATATGGCGGTGTTAAACTACCGCCGTCAACATGTGAAAATTGAGCGCATGCCAATTGGAGGTCTCGAATGAAACGTATTGCATTTTTTCTCTTTGGTGCGATGGTGGTTTCAATCAGCGCGTGGGCGCAGGCGCCGGACCCTGCCGTCGAGACGGCCCTGCTCGCCGCCCCTGCCACCCTGCGCGACGGTGCGGCCGTCATCAAGTGGAAGTCTGACTTCACATACGAAACGCTGAGAAAAGGCACAAACCGTCTGGTGTGTTACGACCGGACAGGCCTTCCGGAACAGCAACCGTTCTCGATCGAGTGCACCAGCATTACGAACCTGGACCGGGTCGCTCAGAATCTGAAGTTCGAGGCGATTGGCGATAAGGTCAAAACACAAGCGATGCTTGATGCCGCGGAAAAAGACGGAACTCGCGTGAAGCCCGAGTACGGATCGGTGTGGTACCACATGCTCGGACCCGACCGGGAGCACGCTCACCTCCATGTGACCATCGCGGTGCCGGGCGCCACGACGCAGTCACTCGGTCTGCCCGACAACAATAAGGCGGGCACCGTGTGGATCATGAATGCGGGTACCTCCACCGCGCACCTCATGACTCCGGGGGCATAGATGGCGTCCGTTAGACGCCTCAGGGATCGGGAATAGCGAGAGGCCATGAAGCATTGGATTTTCAATGTTCTCGTATTTGCGGCACTGGCCGCGTCTCCGGCCAAGCAAACCTTTACCGGCATCATCACGGACGACAATTGTCCCAACGCAGATCACTCTGTAATGCGCATGGGTCCGACCGACGCCGAGTGCGCCATGGCCTGCCTCGAAGCCCACGGCGCTTTGTACGGTTTGTATGACGGCAAAGACTTCTACACGTTGAGCGACCAGAAGACGCCCGGAAAGTTCATAGGAAAAAAGGTGAAGGTAGTGGGCACTCTGGACGCCAAGACCAAGACGATTCAAACGGACTCGATAGAAGCGGAAAAATAAATCGCGCAATTGGCAGTTGCGGTGCGCGGGATGCGATCGAAGGATGGAGAAATCAGCTCATAAATAAACGTCACGTAAACTCGACAAGCCGCCAGGGGCTAAAGCCCTCGTTTTCTTGATGTCTAAATGTCGCGGCGAAAGCCGCGACGCACAATGCCTATATATGAGATGGCTTCGAGTCGCTCTTCGTCCCTGCTTACCGAAGAAACGATACAAATCAGCGCGACCCAACTCCTGAAACATCCTAAAATCACGAACCCTAATCGAGGGGCTGGACGCGCACTAAGTAACCGTTGTAGTCAACATACCACACAGTAACTGGATGCGTGGAGGCGTCGATATAGGTTCGCCGGTCGTAGGAATAGGGCTCCGGCATTTGATAGGCGGACCAGTGGCTGGTCTTCGGATTGAACCGCAGCATCTGCCGGCCGTGCAGCACGCCTGCCCACACCTCGCCGTTTTTGTCCGGCATGGCTTCGTAGAAATCAGTGTAGGGGTGCGGGGCAATTGGCGGCACGTATTCATCAATCCGCGCGGCCTTGGCATTGAGCTCGATCAAGGAGCCATCCGCTCCGCCCCACCAGGTGTTTCCATAGGGATCGAACCCGCCGCGTTTCGCGGTCATCATGTGCGTGCCGCTGTTCAGATTCAGCATTTTCCCGGTTTCGATGTCCAGCATCTCGACGGTATTGCCCCAGTTCGCCGGCCCGCTGCCTCCCCAATACTTGCCGTCGTAGGAAATCGCGTTGTCGTAACTGCTGTTGGCCTGAAGCGGCCACTCCTGCAGGACTTTGCCGGTATTCGGATCCATCCTCACAACCCTATTCGCCCGGGCATCCCACACGTAGCCATCCTGGTCGAGCGTGAAATTTCCGAAGCTGGGAGCGTTGATGGGAGTCTTGCTCTCGATGAGGAGCTGTTTCACTGCCCCAGTCTTTGGATCCAAGCGGTTGAGTTGATGCGCCCAATTTTCCGAAATCCAGGCGATGCCGTTTTTGTCAATAACGGCGTGGTGCGTTCCAGGCATGGAGCCCGGCGTCAGTGGGATCATGTATTACGTCACGATGCCCGTCTTCGGATCGAGCTTGCCAACGACGCGGGTCTTGTGGCTCGTGAACCAGATGTTGCCCTGGCCGTCCGCGGTCGCATCGTGAAGGGCCAGCAATTGCTGCGGCAATTCATACTCCGTAACGACGACCCTGGTTGATTCTCCCCGGGGACGCGGAAAAACGCGCAACGGGTCGTCCTTTGACTCGGGACCGCGCACTCGCGTAAGAAATTTGACGAGGATGTTGAATTCGGGGTCCGGCGCGGACATGGGCTTGTTGCGGATGGCGATCGCTGTCCCGGTGAAATGCATCATGCGGTCGACAATCAGGCTCCAGCTATGCTCGTCGTAACGATTCCTGAAAATCTGCTGCCAGGAATGGCATCCGGAGCAATTTTTCTGCAACATTGCTTTTTCTTCGGCCGTGCCCGGCAAGTTCCACAGGATCTCCGCGCTGCTGAGCTGAGACTCCAGCACTGGTGTGGCAGGCAAATTATCCGAGTCGGCGACCCTCTCCAGCACGATGTCATCCAGCTTCGTGGCCCCATTGATCGAGACCGAATCTCTCCGATAGGGTTTGAATGGAACTGGAGTTGGAATGCGCAGGATATAGGAGCCGGCTTGCATTTTGGGGAATTCGAATTTGCCATCGGCATTGGTGTACACGGTGGTTCGAATGCCGTTCGGCGCGATAAGCTGAACGCCGACACCTTCAGGAGAATCTCCGCTGGCGATACGAATCATTCCAGTGGCGCCGCCCGTGAGCCCGTATTGCACTGGCCATTTCTGCGTCTCGGCGCGATACCAGGGATTCGCCGGCGGATTTTCGCCTTCCACGCAGCATTTTCCAGAATGAAAGTAAGCGACCAGATCCGAAATGTCGGCATCGGAAAGGCTGGTGCGGAATGCGGGCATCCCGGCGCCGCCCTCTTTAATTTTTGCGGTGACGTTGTCGTCAGTGACCGGATCGCCGGAGGACAGGCTCTCATGCTTAAACAGGTCCTTCAGCAACGGGGCGCTTTTGGCGTATTGGTTGTGGCACATCCAGCACTTATAGAAGTAAATGTTTTCGCCGCGTGACGCGCCGCTTTCCGCCAGGATCGTATACGTATCCAGGCGGCGGGACCGCTGGAGGTCGTCGGTGGAGAGATCGGGGGTGGCGGCAGCCTTCGGGGGCTTGGGCGGCGTCTTCGCCATGCCCAGGCGGGCCGTCGCGCCTGCCAGCAACAGAGCCATCAGGCCGAGAAAGATTGCAATTGCGCGTGGCCGACGATCATTGGGGGGTTGGGCTGGCATAAGTTCACCTCTTGTGGAATGTGGAAATACCTGCCGGTGAGCGAAACATACGTCCACTCGCCTCTCGCGTCAACTCAAATCAATTGGGCAGCGCATGAATGCTAACTCCGAGATTTCCGCTTTGGACTTTAGAGCGGAAACTGCACTTCTGATCAATGCAATCTTCAGCTCTTCCCATAGGCGAGCTTCGCCGCTTCGTTCCTGTCGCGCACTGTTAATGATGTCATCGCCGCGCAGTTGTCATGGCCGGCCGTTGCGCATCTTGCGATACGCCCATCGCACAACGGCTTGATTGCCGCTCCCTGGTGAAAGCAATTTATCCGTGCTTGCCAGATTTTGGGAGCGGGCCTAAGATGGCGACCGCGGTAGACGCTTGGGGAGGCTTTCATGAAAATGCGCTTCTTGATGTCATCGGTTTGCGTCGCGGCGATTACGCTTTGCGCCATTGCAACTGTGAACGCGCAGGGCGGAGGGGACGCAGCGCCGATACCGCAACTGCCATACCATCTCGTGGAGAACTTTTTCCACTATCCCTCCAACTCTGTCATAGGGCGAGTGAGCGGCATCGCGGTCGCTCCCTCGGGCAATATCCTCGCGCTCAATCGCGGCTATCACCCGGTGCTGGAGTTCAAGTCGGACGGCACGTTCGTGCGCTCCTGGGGCGAGGGCTCCACGATGTTTGTGGGCGCTCATTCCCTGCGCTTCGATCCGCAGGGAAATCTTTGGTACGTGGATGCCGCCGATAACATCATTTACCGCTTCGACTCCGAAGGCCGGACGGTGGGCACGCTGGGAACGAACCCGGAGCCGTGGACCTGGCTGACGCACGTGATTGAACACGCCGCGCCCGGCAGGGCCTCTTTCTATCAGGAGACGGATATCGGCTGGAGCAAGGATGGCAGCATGTTCGTCTCCGACGGGTACGGCAATTCGCGGGTCGCCAAATTTGATAAGGATGGCAACTTCGTAAAGTCCTGGGGGGAGCGCGGCACGCAGCCCGGCGACTTCAACACGCCTCACAGTCTCGTTGTGGACCGCAACGACGTCGTTTATGTCGCCGACCGCGGCAACAGCCGCATCCAGGTTTTTGACACGCAAGGCGAACTGAAAGCGGTCTGGAAGTTGCCGACCGCGCCCTGGGCGCTCTGCCTCACAGGCGGATCCAATCAGGTGATGTTCGTGGGCAGCGTGGGCCGGGTCTACAAGATGGATCTTTCGGGAAAAATCCTGGGCGCCTTCGGACGCCCCGGCCGAATGGCCGGCACGATTGACTCCATTCACGGAATAGCTTGCCCGGATGAGAAGGCCCTTTATCTTGCCAACTTGTATGCCTCGCGCATCGATAAATGGGTCGAGCAGTAGCCTGGGCAGTCATCGCGCTAAAAAATCGGGGCCGATCGCGCAAACCGGGATCGGCCCTTTTTCTATTGGGTGGAATTTGCTCCCACGTATGATTTGCCGACTAGACGGCGCCTGCAAACTCACTACGCTGCGGAAAAAGTCGGTTTTGGTGTCATTCTGAGCGAAGCGAAGAATCGCTCTTCGATTTAAGTCCAATGCACAGAGAGATTCTTCGCTTCGCACAGAATGACAAACGTATTTTTTCCGCAGCCCGTTATAAGTGATTGCGGGATTAATCCTTGAATGGGATAGAATCGGCCCGCTATGAAGCTGGCATTTTTTGCTGTTTTCTTAATGTCTTCCGCCACCGCGTTGTCGGGACAGACGCGCACCGCTGGCCCGGAGACACGGACAAGGCCACGATCGTTTAGCGTCGTCGAAGCCACTATCCCGGAAATGCAAGCCGCGATGAAAGAGGGCCGAGTGACATCGCGCGAGCTCGTAACTCAATACCTGCTGCGCATCGCTCTCTACAATCGAAAACTAAACGCAGTCATCACCGTAAATCCCAACGCTCTTAAAGAAGCGGACGCGCGCGATCGAGAGCGCGCCCAGGGCAAGATGCGTGGCCCCCTCCACGGCATCCCCATCGCGCTCAAAGACAACATGCACACGACCGATCTG
>Ga0187821_10000251_pt1 | contig 12800 bp, 15 predicted proteins | sample NC_wetland_sal_i_20_FD_132442 | JGI IMG/M metagenome (GOLD analysis project Ga0187821, IMG submission 132442) | Wetland sediment microbial communities from Neuse River Estuary, North Carolina, USA - SourceSoil_1 | ecosystem: Environmental > Aquatic > Freshwater > Wetlands > Sediment | place...
AGGCTCAGTGGACACGCTGAACGTTGGATCTTCCTGGGCCAGCCGCTGCAATGCGACTCCCAACTTTTCTTGGTCAGCCTTGGTCTTAGGTTCGATCGCGACGGAAATAACCGGGGCGGGAAAGACGATGGACTCGAGGATAATGGGTTGCTGCTCATCACAAAGCGTGTCGCCGGTATTGACACCCTTCAGTCCAACGCAGGCGCAAATATCGCCTGCATATACTTCATCAATTTCTTCGCGCTTATTGGCATGCATTTGCAGCAAGCGGCTGATTCGTTCGCGCGAATTCTTGCCGGAATTCAGCACGTAGCTGCCTGACTTCAAGACGCCGGAATAGACGCGGATGTATGTCACGTGGCCGACGAATGGATCCGACATAATCTTGAAGGCCAGCGCGGCAAACGGCTGATCGTCCGCGGCGCGCCGGAGCGCAACTTCCTCCGTAGCGGGATCCACGCCTTCGACCGGCGGCACATTCAGAGGCGACGGCAGGTAATCCACCACCGCATCCAGCAGCGGTTGAATGCCCTTGTTCTTAAACGCCGAACCCGCGAGCACCGGAACAATCTTCAGGGCGAGAGTGGACTTACGGATGGACTTGCGCATCTCCTCGACCGTCAGCGTGCCTTCAGTCAAGTACTTGTCAATGACATCGTCATCGTGCTCGGCGATGTAATCCACCATCTTGCTGCGATGCTCGTCGTAGAATTTCTTATCGATCGCCGACGCCTTCAGCGCCGTGGCGATATCCTCGCGGGAATCGACAAACGCCTTGTCCCAAAGCTTCTCGACGGGAAATTCCTCGAACTTGGCGCCCAGCGTTTCCTCGAGCCACACAATCACTTTCTCTTCGAGAAAATCGATGACGCCGATGAAATTCCCTTCGCGCCCGAGCGGGAACTGCAGCGGCACGGGATGAGCGCCCAAACGCTGCCGAATCGTCTTGAGGACGTGGTCAAAATCCGCGCCCATGCGGTCCATCTTGTTCACAAAGCAAATTCGCGGAACCTTGTACTTGTCGGCCTGCCGCCAAACCGTCTCCGACTGCGGCTGCACGCCGGCGACCGAGTCAAACACGCAGACTGCGCCATCGAGCACGCGAAGAGAGCGCTCGACTTCGACGGTGAAATCCACGTGGCCAGGCGTGTCGATGATGTTGATCCGGTACGGCTGCCCGCAACGCTTCCAGCTCGCCGTCGTCGCGGCCGACGTAATCGTGATGCCGCGCTCGCGCTCCTGCTCCATCCAGTCCATCGTGGCCGTGCCTTCGTCCACCGAGCCGATCTTGTAGGTCACACCCGTATAGAACAGGATGCGTTCCGTGCTCGTCGTCTTCCCGGCGTCGATGTGCGCCATGATGCCGATGTTGCGCGTGTGTTCGAGTTGTACCTTGCGTTCCATGGGGCCTTGTTTCTTCCGATTCCTTTACCAGCGCCTCTTATCAGCGCCCTCTTACCAGCGATAGTGCGCGAAGGCCTTGTTGGCCTCGGCCATGCGGTGCACGTCTTCCTTGCGCTTCATCGCGCCGCCGCGGCCGTTCGCAGCGTCCAGCAATTCATCGGCGAGCTTGTCCACCATGCGCTTGCCCGGGCGCGTGCGCGCATGCAGCAGCAGCCAGCGGATCGCCAGCGATTGGCGCCGGAAAGGGCTGACCTCGACCGGCACCTGATAGTTCGCGCCGCCTACGCGCCGGGACTTCACTTCGAGCACCGGCTTGACGTTCTCGACCGCCTTCTTGAACAGCTTGAGCGGCTCGTCGTTGCCCTTCTGCCCGATCTGCTCCATGGCGGTATAGAAAATGCGCTGCGCCGTGGACCGCTTGCCGTCCCACATCATCGAGTTGATGAACTTCTGGACCAGATCGCTGTCATAGACAGCATCGGGACGCACCGTACGCCGGGAAATAAATCCTTTGCGAGGCATGCCAGTCTCCTACTTCTGGGCGGCTTTGGGCCGCTTGGCGCCGTATTTTGAGCGCCCCTGCTTGCGGTTATCCACGCCGGCCGTGTCCAGCACGCCGCGGATGATGTGGTATCGCACTCCCGGCAAATCCTTCACGCGACCACCGCGCACCAGCACGATCGAGTGCTCTTGCAGGTTGTGGCCGATGCCGGGAATGTACGTCGTCACTTCGACGGCATTTGTCAGCCGGGCACGTGCCACCTTGCGCAATGCCGAATTCGGCTTCTTTGGCGTTTGCGTGTAAACGCGGATGCAAACGCCTCGCTTTTCCGGGCATCCCTGCAGCGCCGGGGACTTCGTCTTTACTCGAACTTTCTCGCGTCCGTTTCGGACCAGTTGCGCAAACGTCGGCACGGCTCTCCCTCGATCGAGCAAGAACTTTGATCTCATTCCGCGCCGGCTATTGCCGAAACACGGAGTGTATCGGGTTGATCTACAGAAAGGGTCAGTAGCGACCCCGGTTTAACCGAGAATCTTGAAGCGAGCTGCTAATACGGCTCGCATCGTAAATCCCCACAATGGTTCCAACTGAAAGTTCGTCGCAGCTGGACACAGCGGAGAGGCTTACTCGGCTTTGCGGGGCTGGCGCCCCATTCCGGCCGCTCTCCCAACCCCGTTCCCCACTTGCTCGTTCTGGGGCAGGAGACCTTCCCCTTCTACAACAGGGACACAAACTCCCTGACGAAGCGGTAAGTATAGGGAAAAGGAGTACCTATGTCAAAACAAAACTGCACAACCTGAGGAAAAATTATGGAGTTTGGCCCTCTACCAGCCGAGGACGCCGCAAAGCGCCCAACCCGCAAGCAACTATCTTATTTTCAGTAACTTGCAACTGCAAAACCTACTTCAGCTCCATAATTTCTTTCTCTTTGGTCGCTGAAAGCTCTTCGATCTTCTTCGTTTCGCTGTGTGTCAGCTTGTCCAGCTCGTCGATGGCGCGTTTTTTTTCGTCTTCGCTAGCCTTCTTTTCTTTCTCGAGATGCTCGATTGCTTCCTTCAAATCGCGGCGCACATTGCGGACCGCCGTGCGATGATTTTCGAGCACTTTGTGCAAGTGCTTCACAATTTCTTTGCGGCGATCTTCCGTCAGCGGCGGAATCGGCACGCGCACCGATTTTCCGTCGTTCGTGGGATTGAGGCCGAGATCGGCCGTGCGAATCGCTTTATCAATCAGCGGCACAGCGCCTGGATCCCAGGGCGAAATCAAAATGCTCATTGGATCAGGCACCGTAACGGTTCCAAGCTGATTCACCGGCATCGGCGTACCGTGATAATCGACGCGGATCGAATCCAAAATCGACACGTTCGCGCGCCCTGTGCGCACACCCGCGAGCTCCTTCCGGAAATCCTCGACGGCCTTTTCCATGCGCGTCTTCGCCTGCGCCGACGCTTCCTTGATCGTCCCAATCGTGCTCATAGACGAACTCTGCTCCTATCTTACGTGACGCTTCGCCGTTCAGCTCGCCGTGACCAGCGATCCAACCTTCTCTCCGAGCACCACACGCTTGATGTTTCCCGGCCCGTTGAGATCGAAAATGATGATCGGCATCTTGTTTTCCATGCAGAGCGATATAGCCGTCGAATCCATCACCGCCAGGCCGCGCTGCAACACGTCGAGATAGCTGATCCGATCGAAACGGGTTGCGCCCGGCACTTTTTCCGGATCGGCATCGTAAATGCCATCGACGCGCGTCGCCTTCAAGATCACCTGCGCGCGAATTTCCATGGCGCGCAATGCCGCCGCTGTGTCCGTCGAGAAGTAAGGATTGCCGGTCCCGGCCGCGAAAATCACAACGCGTCCCTTTTCGAGGTGCCGCGCCGCGCGCCTGCGAATGAAGGGTTCGGCGACTTGATGCATCTCGATGGCGCTTTGCAGCCGCGTGTGAACGCCCTGCTTTTCCAGCGCGTCCTGCAGTGCCAAGCCATTGATCACCGTGGCCAGCATGCCCATGTGATCGGCCGTGGCGCGGTCGATGGAGAGCGATTTCTGCCGCGTGCCTCGGAAAATATTGCCGCCGCCCACCATGATGGCCATCTGCACGCCGAGATCACTCACTTCCTTGAGCTCGGCGGCAATGCGGATCAGGGTGGCGGCGTCAATGCCCGAGTCATGCGTTCCCTGCAGGGACTCCCCGGAAAGTTTCAGGACGATCCGCTGGTATGCAGAACGCGGGGTTTCGCCGGTTTGGGTGGAGGCAGTGGCTGTCATGGGTTGGCGCATGCGGGCCGCCCCGGGTGCTCTGGCAAACTCGGGATTCTAGCAGAGAACCGCGCGCGCCAGCCAGCGTTTAGCCAGCTACGGGAACGGGAACGGCACTCTCCGAAGTTCCGGGGGTCGCCGAGGTCTCGCCGACTTTGAAGCGCGCGTAGCGCCGTATGGAAATGTTTTCGCCGAGCTTCGAGATCAGCTGATTAATCATCTCACCGACGGTGACCGATTCATCCTTGATGAAGTGCTGTTCGTAGAGGCAACTCTCCTCGTAGAACTTCTCCATCTTACCGTTGACGATTTTTTCGATCACCGGCTCGGGTTTGCCTGTAGCGCGCGCCTGCTCTCGGTAAATGTCGCGCTCATGTTCCAGGATCTCCGGCGTCACCTGCTCGCGCCGGACATAGCGCGGATCGAGCGCGGCGATGTGCATCGCCACGTCATGGCAAAGCCGCTGGAAATCGTCTGTGCGTGCAACGAAGTCGGATTCGCAATTAATCTCCACAACCACGCCGATCTTCCCGCCGGCGTGAATGTAGTGGCCGATCATTCCCTCGGTCGCTTCGCGCTGCGCCTTTTTCTGCGCGGCGGCCTGGCCCTTGCGGCGCAGGACATCGATGGCTTTCTCGATATCGCCACTCGCCTCGACGAGCGCCGCGCGGCAGTCGCTGAATCCGGCTCCGGTGCGCTCGCGCAGTTCCTTCACCAACGGCGCGGGAATGTTCGGTTGCTGAGTGTTCGTCGTCATCGCTTCGCCTAGCTCTCCGGGATACAGGATTACACAAGAGTGTGAATGTAAGGTTTCGGCGCCTAAGCGCCGCAGGCCGCTGCCGGAGCAGCGGATGGACCGAGTCCGGCTTAAGGTTCGCTTTCTTGCGTAGCAGCAGCGGCGGCGTCAGCCAGCGGCTCGGTTCCTTCCACCGCGTCCACGAAGTCGCCTTCTTGCTTCTCGTACGACTCGTACGCGCTGGTGTCGACGTACTCGGCGTTTTCCTCGCCGACGGCAACTTCGCCCTCGACCTTCTGTTCGGCCATCTGCGTCTGTTCGAACATGGCCCGGCCCTCGGCCACCGCTTCGGCCAACTTGGTCACGAACAGGCGGATGGCGCGCAATGCGTCGTCGTTTCCTGGGACAATCCAGTCCACTTGGTCGGGGTCGGAATTGGTGTCAACCACCGCGACCACCGGAACGCCCATCCTCCGGGCCTCGCGCACCGCAATCGCTTCGGTGTGGGAGTCGATCACCACCATGGCATCGGGAGGCGTGGTCATGTTCTCGACGCCTTCCAGATTCTGGTGCAGGTGCTTCAACTCGCGCTCCAGGCGCGCCGATTCTTTCTTCGAGAGCTGCGCCATGCGGCCGTCTTCGATCATGGCCTTAAGCGTCTTCAGGCGCTTGATGGACTTTTGCAGCGTCGCCCAATTGGTGAGCGTGCCGCCCAGCCACCGGTGGTTCACGAAGAACATGCCGCAGCGCTTGGCCTCTTCGCTGATCGCTTCCTGCGCCTGCCGCTTGGTTCCGACAAACAGGACGGTGCGTCCTTGCGAGGTCAAATCGCTCAGGAAGCGGCTGGCATCGCGGAACATCTTCAATGTCTTTTGTAAATCGATGATGTGGATTCCATTGCGTTCGCCAAAGATGTACTCCTTCATCTTCGGGTTCCAACGGCGGGTCTGGTGGCCGAAGTGAACGCCGGCCTCCAGCAACTCCTTCATGGTAATTTCGACTGCCAAAGAACCTCCTTTTTGATTCGATGCTTGCAGCTCCGAGCTAAACGCCTCTCGCAGCGGAGCATCGTCTTGCCGGCTTCCAGCCGGCCATGAAATTCGGTCCGTACAAAGACAGACCGTACCGCTAACAGCCTTACCGCTTGCTGAACTGGAAGCGCTTGCGCGCCCCCTTCTGACCGTACTTCTTCCGCTCACGCATGCGTGAATCGCGCGTGAGGAACCCGTTTTTGCGCAGCCCCGGCCGCAGCTCGGGGTTCAAAATGGACAGGGCTCGCGAAAGACCCATGCGAACCGCACCGGACTGCCCGCCCACGCCGCCGCCATTGGCAGTGCATGAAACGTCGAGTTGATTGTCCATGCCGGTGAACTTCAGTGGCTCAATAGCGCGGATGAACCAGGCCATGTTCGGGAAGTAGTCCTTGACCGCGCGGCCATTGATCTCAAATTTACCGGTGCCCGTTTTGATGAAAACCCGGGCGATGGCATTCTTGCGGCGGCCGGTGCCGTAGGCATTGGTCTTCACCGCGCCTTCAATGGGCTGTGACGTGGAACTCAACTTTCCTCCTCAACTCCCGCTCTCGACAATTCCGCGCATCCGGCGAAGCTACGGCCTCCAACAATCGCTTTGGGGGACGCTTCGGTACAGACGAGCGGTCAGCTACAGCGCGAGAGGCTGCGGCTTCTGTCCTGCATGCCGCGCCAAACCCTTCTCATCCAAATATACGCGAAGTTTGCGCGCGCGGCTGGCGCGAAGCTTGTTTTTCGGCAGCATTCCCAGCACCGCCTCGCGGACCATCCAGTCCGCGCGAGTGGCGCGTATCCGCTTGGCGGGAGTTTCTTTCAGGCCGCCGGGATATCCGCTATGGTGGCGGTACACCTTCGCTTCGATCTTGTTGCCGGTCAGGCGGATCTTGTCCGCGTTAATGACCACAACGTGGTCGCCGCAATCCAGATAGGGCGTGAAATTTGGCTTATCCTTGCCGATCAACACCCGTGCTACCGCCGTCGCCAACCGGCCCAAAACTTGTCCGGAGGCATCAACAACAACCCAGTTGGGACCTTCCGAGAGGCTCTCGACTTCCCGGCCTCGGGGGACATGCGTACGCATTCGCTCAGACTCTTCCTTCCTGAAAAAACCTCTAGAGGCAATCGCTAAGGATAGGCGGCGCGGGACGCTTTGTCAACGAAACTCTCTTGCCCGGGCGTGGCGCCATTCGAACAAGAATATCAAAGTGGACTGCATTCCCACGGAATCGCGACCAACCTGTTCTGGGCCGAACCGGCGCCACATTCAAACAAACAGATCGTGGCGCAAAGAGGTTTAAATGTAGGGCCGCGGCCTTTAGCGCGGCCTCCGCAAATACCGGTTATGACTTCGGCGCACTGCAGGCCGTAAAGCTGCTGCATCCGAACTTGCGGCTGCGGGTCGGTGCCCCAACGTCTCCAAACCGACGCATTAACCTCTTCTGAGAAATCCGCGTTAGGATGGCAGCAAAGAAATGACAACGCACAAATGTTGAAGCTCAAGCGAATCTACGAAGCCCCCGCAGATTCCGACGGCTATCGCGTTCTCGTCGATCATCTTTGGCCGCGCGGACTCTCGAAAGAAAAGGCTCACGTCGACCTCTGGATGAAGGAGATCGGTCCATCCGACCGGTTGCGCAAATGGTTTGGACACGACCCGAAACGCTGGAGCGGGTTTCGCGAACGCTATTGGAAGGAGTTAAAAAGCCAGCCAGAACTCGTCAGTCAGCTCAAGCAGGTGCTGAAGGAACATCGCTCTATGACGTTGCTCTTCGGCGCGAAAGACGAAGAGCACAATCAAGCCGTCGCCTTGTGGGACTTTCTGCAAAAGCGCGGCCGAGCCACCTTTAGAGCGCACTCATGACGCAATCTACAGAAGCCCGCCTCGCCGAACTGCGCGAGACGATCATTTCCTGCCGGCTGTGCCCGCGCCTGGTGCAGTACCGCGAAGAGGTCGCCCGCACAAAGCGCCGCGCCTACCGCGACTGGACCTACTGGGGCCGGCCGGTTCCCGGTTTTGGCGATGCTCACGCCAAACTGCTCATCATCGGCCTGGCGCCCGCCGCTCATGGCGCAAACCGCACCGGGAGAATGTTCACCGGCGATCGCTCCGGCGATTTCCTCTACGCCCAGCTCTATCACGCAGGCTTCGCAAGTCAGCCCACGTCAAAAGACGCCAATGACGGCCTGACGCTTCACGATGCTTACATCTCAGCGGCAGCAAGATGCGCCCCGCCCGATAACAAGCCGCTCCCCAGCGAAATCCTGCACTGCAGCAGCTACCTCGAACGGGAAATGGACCTGCTGCGGCCGCGCGTGATCCTCGCACTGGGCGCAATCGCCTTCGAGACATATCTCAGGCTTCTAGTGCGCCGGCGTGAATTGCAGTCAAGAGCGCCGTACACGTTCTCCCATGGCGCCTCGTACAAACTGCCCGGCACGCTGCCCCAGCTTTTCGCAACGTATCATCCGAGCCAGCAAAACACGCATACGGGCCGCCTCACGCCGGCAATGTTCGCTTCCGTCTTGCGAGATATCCGCCGCACCCTCGCAGTTTCGGCATAACGGTCATCCCGAACCCGGTCGCGCGTCTTTTGCGCGAACGGGGGTGAGGGATCTGCTGTTCGGTGTACCGTACTCAGCCTGAAAGTCTGCGCTACCCGCTACCTTTCATTGCGCTCCTTCCGCGGGATGGTAGTATCACGGCATGGCGGAAAAATTCACCGTCGGTCTCGTCCAGCGGAAGTGCTCGCTCGACCCGAACGAGAACCTCGCGAGGGCTATGGACGGCATTCGCGAAGCCGCCAAGTGCGGCGCGCAGATTGTCTGCCTCGAGGAACTGTTCCGTTCGCAGTATTTTTGCCGCGAGGAAAATCACGACCGCTTCGATTTAGCTGAGCCAATTCCCGGCCCCTCAACGAAAACTCTGGGCAAGCTGGCGGCCGAGTTGCGCGTCGTAATCGTCGCTTCGCTTTTCGAACGCCGCGCCGCCGGCCTCTATCACAATACCGCGGCAGTGCTGGACGCTGACGGCTCCCTGCTCGGCACCTACCGCAAGATGCACATCCCTGACGACCCGCTCTACTACGAAAAGTTCTATTTCACCCCGGGCGATCTGGGCGTTCCCAACTTCGACACGCGCTATGGCCGCATCGGCGTGCTCGTCTGCTGGGATCAGTGGTATCCGGAGGCCGCGCGCCTCGCGAGCTTGCGCGGCGCAAACATTTTGTTTTATCCGACGGCGATCGGCTGGCACCCGTCGGAAAAGAAAGAGTTCGGTGCCGCGCAGCTCGATGCCTGGCGCACGATCCAGCGCTCGCACGCGATCGCTAACGGCATCTTTGTCGCCGCCGTGAACCGCGTCGGCTTCGAGGGCCCTGCTGAGAGCGGCATCGAATTCTGGGGCTCCTCGTTCGTCTGCGATCCGTTTGGGCAAGTGCTCGCCGAAGCGTCCACCGCCGAAGAAACCTTGGTGGTGGAATGCGATCCGCGCCGCATCGAGGAAGTGCGCCGAAACTGGCCCTTCCTGCGCGACCGCCGCACGGACGCGTACGCCCCTCTCCTCGAGCGATGGCTCGATTGACCCGCTTACAAAAAGATCCCTCGATGCCGCACGAGCTGGGCTATCGCATGCCAGCGGAATGGGAGCCGCACGAGGCCACCTGGCTTGCCTGGCCGCACGAGCGCACCGACTGGCCCGGCAAATTCGCTCCCATTCCGTGGGTTTACGCCGACATCGTCCGGCGACTCTCGCGCGTCGAGCGGGTCCGCATCCTGATCGCCAGTGCGGTAGAGGAAAATAGCGCGCGGCGCATGCTGGAGAAGAGTGGTGCGGAGATGGCTGCGGTCGAATTCTTTCGCGTGCCCACAAACCGCGGCTGGACGAGAGATTACGGCCCGATCTTCGTAAAAAAATGGCGACGCGAGGAGCAGTCCGGTTCTGTAGCTCGGGTCTTCTCGCGGCGCGCTCCCGCGCGCGGCGAGGGACCCGAGGCTTTTGACCGGCTGCAAGAGAGCGGCGTCGCGATCACGAACTGGCGCTTCAACGCTTGGGCCAAATACGACGACTGGAAACTCGATAACGCGGCAACCGGAAAGCTCATCCCGAAATTGAAGCTGCCTTTCTGGGAGCCGCAATTTCATAAACGTGCCATCGTGCTGGAAGGCGGCAGCATCGACGTTAACGGCCTCGGTACGTTGTTAACCACCGAAGAGTGCCTGCTCAGTCCCGTGCAGTCGCGCAATCCAGGCCTTACTCGCGCTGATCTCGAGTCTGTGCTGCGCGATTATCTCGGCGCGACCAACGTCCTCTGGCTCGGCAACGGAATCGCCGGCGACGACACGCACGGCCACGTCGACGATCTCGCGCGCTTCGTGAATCATGATACGGTCGTGACCGTCGTGGAAGCCGATCCTTCCGATGCCAACTACGAGCCTCTTCGTGAGAACCTCGCGCGCCTCCGCGCGATGAAAGACCAGGATGGCAAGTCACTCCGTGTCGAAACGCTGCCGATGCCCCATCCCGTGGTTTTCGACGGCCAGCGTCTGCCCGCGAGCTACGCCAATTTCTACATCGCCAACGGGTTGGTCCTGGTCCCAACGTTCAACGACGCCAACGATCGCATTGCTCTCAACACCCTCGCGCGCCTATTCCCCGACCGGGAAATTGTCGGCATCGCCTGCCGCGATTTGGTGCTGGGCCTGGGTACGTTGCACTGCATGACCCAGCAGCAACCGGCCTAACCTCCAATCCACCTTGTCATCCCGAACCCGGTCCGGAGGGTTTTCGGGAACGGCGGTGAGGGATCTGCTTTTCGTCTGGGGCATTCTCAGAGGAGCTTCTGGTACTGGGCCTTCGGTCAAATTAGCACTGGCGGAAAACCACCACTGCCGCCGAATCTCAGCAGCAATTCCTGCTATCTGAATCGCAGCGCAAGCAACGAATCGAGTGCTAATGCTTGAGAAATCACGATTTATCCCGCGGCCCAGTACCCTCCGCCATTTGGCAAAGCTGTTGCTCTATCTCGGAAACAGAACGAGCATCTAATGGAGTGAGGCAATGAAGGAGGTTGTCATGAAGCGATTCTTGATGATTGGCGGAGTTGCGCTGCTGGCATTGGCCATGCTCGCGCCCGTCGCATCCGCGCAGACGTTCGTGCGCTTTGGGGTTGCCCCGCGGTTCTACGCGCACCGATACTTTGGCCCACGCGTTTTCGTGGGACCCGGCTTCTATTCCCCGGGCTGGTACGGCTGGGGTTATTCGGGCCTGGGTTGGTATGAGCCGTACGGCTACATTCCGGGCCCGACCGCTGGCAAGGTGAAGTTCGAAACCAAAGTCAAGAACGCGCAGGTCTATGTCGACGGAGCCTACGCAGGGACGGCGCAGGAACTCGGATCCTTCCCGCTGAAGCCCGGGACGCATGACGTTGAATTGCGCGACCCCAATGGCCAGACAATGTACAGCCAGCAAGTCAACGTGATCGTTGGCAAAACGCTAAAGATCAAAGTCTGACAAAACCGATCGCCCGCCGCATGGCGGCGAATTGGAGGCCGGATGGCAAAACCATCCGGCCTTTTCTGTTCTCAGCCGCAGCATTTTCTAGACTGCAGCATTATTAACGTTTTTAGGCCGCAACATTCTTAATAGCGCAGACGAAAACATCGTCATTCTGAGAGCCTGTGACTTTTTTGAATTTTTCGGGTTTTCGGCGTCGCAAACCATTTGTTTTCAACGCCGAATTTTCGCGAAATCAATAAAGTCACACACTCCGAGCGCAGTGGCGGCCAGGTTTTTCCTTCGTCGCGCTCCTGCGGGACGGCCGTCACGCAGTCGAAGAATCTCTGTCGATCTTTTCCGTTCTCGATTGGGTTCGGTTAATGGTTTTCTGGTGCCTCGTGTTGACCCCCGTGCCGCCTTTGGGTGTAGAATCCGTCCACGTGCGTCAGGCACTGTTTGCGTTGCAGAATGGAAACGAATCTTCGCCGGGACGGCGCAGCGCATTTTGCTGCGATTTAGCTGCGCAGTTCACGGCCGGGGCAAAGGAACGAATATGAACATTTCTCTCCGTGGGCGTAGCTCGCGTTTTGCCATGGCCCTTGGCGCGGCCAGTGTCATGGTTATGGTCGCTGCTCTGATCCTGGCAGGAGGCCAATCCGTGGCTCGCGCCCAGAACAACCAGATGCAAGCGGTCGGGAGCATGAGCGACATCATGGTCAGCATAGTCTACCCCGCCACAAACAACATTTTGTTGTCGGTGTATCGCGGCGGCCCGGCCAACGATACGGACTGGACTGCGATTCAGCGGAGCGGCGTGCTGATGGCCGAGACGGGGAACCTGTTGGCGAATCGCGCTCCCGGCGGCAACGCCGGCGATTGGGCACGCGATGCGAAACTGCTGTCGGATGCAGGCGCCGCAGTCTACAAGGCTGCTCGCGCCAAGGACACAGCCGCGCTGCTCGCAACCGAGCAGTCGATCAACGCTTCCTGTACCACGTGCCACAAGCAGTTCCGCTTCAACAGCACCACGACCGCCAGCAACTAACGCTCGCAAAAGCGAACCTGGCCCTGGAATGTGGCCCGGACCGCGCGATGAACCGTGCGATCCGGGCCTTCTTTTCTATTAGCAATCCTCCGAGCGGCAGCCCAGCGGCAACCTTGAGATCTGAGGTCCACCCGCCACCAAATAAAAAAGGGGATAGCTGGAAGCCATCCCCTTTAATGTAGGGCCGCGGTCTTTAGCGCGGCCGTCTTAATTCGGGCTGAGGACTAAGCAGTGAGGCGTTCGAGGCCGGAGGCCAGCAGGCCCTTGGCCATGTCGATCTTCGTCGCGTTGTACTTGAGCGGCGCTGCGTTCTGCAATGCTTGCGCCAT
>Ga0187821_10000252_pt1 | contig 12793 bp, 15 predicted proteins | sample NC_wetland_sal_i_20_FD_132442 | JGI IMG/M metagenome (GOLD analysis project Ga0187821, IMG submission 132442) | Wetland sediment microbial communities from Neuse River Estuary, North Carolina, USA - SourceSoil_1 | ecosystem: Environmental > Aquatic > Freshwater > Wetlands > Sediment | place...
CAGCCGGGCGCGTCCCCTCCGGGCGAGCAAGGTCGAGCACACGATCGGCACGATGAGGTACGAGAACACCGCCAGCACTCCCGAGACCTTCACCGAGCTCGTGACCACGAGACCGAACGCCGCATAGAACAAGAAATCCCACTTCCGCACCGACAGGCCCATGGCCTTGGCCCGCGCGGGATCCTCGGAACAGACATGGAGCTTCCTGCGCGCGAGATAGAGGAAGACACCAACGACCGAGTAGATCACCAGCATGATCACGATGTCTTTCCCGGTCACCCAGCCGAGTGCCTCACCGCTGAGTGTCCCCTGCACGTGCTCCGCTCCGTGCGGGGCGTTCGTCAGCATCAGCAGCGTGGCCGCTGTCGCCACCGCGAACGAGATTCCGATAAATGCCTCCTGCAGCACCGAGTGGCTCCGATCCCACAGGAAGCTGAACAAGGCCGCGCCCAAGAGCGTGAATCCGAAGGACCAGTAATACATGCTGGGATCATGCGGCTCGGCGCCCAGGAGATAGGCGACGCTCTGGCCCAGGGCCGCGATCTGCGCGAGCGCGAGATCCACGAAGATCACGCCGCGGGCCAGCACGTGCCGGCCCAGGGTCGGGAGAATCAGGGCCAGCAGAAGGCAGGCGACCAGCGGCAGCGCCATCACGGTGAGAAAGTTCACTGGGCACCTCCCGACTTTCCGGACAGCGCCTTCGCTACGGATGAGACCAGGACGTCGAACTTGGAGAAGACATCGTCTGTGCCGGGCAGGCCGCCCGCCTCGGTGGCGATCTCGACCGCGACCCCGCCGGCCCTGGTCGCCAGGTCGCGGCTTGCCTCAGCGCTGTAGTACGGCTGGTACACCACGGCCTTGGCGCCGACTTGCTTCATGGCTGTCGCAAGCTCGGCGAGGTGCCGTGGCGTGGGGGGGATGCCAGGCTTGGGCTCGACAGTGCCGAACTGCTTGAGCCCGAAGCGCTCGGCGAAATACACAAAATTCTTGTGATAGGTCACGATCGGCGCTCCCTTGTAGGGGGCCATCTCTTTCTCCCACCTGGCCAGGGACGCCTCCATCTTCTCGTCGAATGCCTTGGCGTTCGCGGCGTAGTCGGCCGCGTTCGCCGCATCCAGCTGCGAGAAGACCTCGGCCAGGTGGTCGGCCACCACCTCGAGAGCCTTCGGGTCGGCGTAGTAGTGCGGATTGCCGAGCGGGTGGATGTCCCCCTCGGCGCGGCTGACGGTTCCCGTGGGTTTCTCGAGCACCTCCACACCCTCCGAGGCGTCCACGAAGCCTTTCGCGCCGGGTTGGATCTTGGGGTTGCGGCTTCCCGGGAGCACCAGCGGTAACCAGCCGCCGTCCAGCTCCAGGCCGACCGACACGAACACGTCGGCGTGTTGAATCGCCTTCATGAGACTCGGCTTGGCCGGGACGAAGTGCGGGTCCTCGTAGCCTCGACAGAGGCTTTGGGCCGTCACGTGCTTTCCGCCGACGAATTGGGCGACGGAAGCGAGGTCGGTCAATGAGGTGGCGACCTTCAGGTCCGCATACGCGGGCGCGGCCGCCAGAAGGCCGGCGATCAAAACCAACATCCATCGAATCGGCAACTTCATGGAATCCTCCGGAGTCTTAGTACGCGTGAGCAGGGTGGTAACCGATGGTGTAGCTCATCTGGACCATGAAACGGTCGTCGGTCGGGTTGATCCCAGCGCCGTTGTCCGCCTTGGCGTGGCTGTACTCGAACCGCACGAACGAGAACTCCGAGGGCATCCACTCGATGTTGGCATTCCCACGGGTCACCTTGCCGCGGACCGGATCGCCGGCGCCGTCGACCAGAAAGTCCGTGAAGCTGTCGCGGGCCTGTTCGCCGCGAATGCCCGCCCACCAGACCTGCGACAAGCGGTACTGGAACGAAGCGTACCCGCCGTGCTCTTCCTTGTGGTAGGAGCCCCCGGCCGTCGAGCCCTTCTGAATGTACTCGCCCTGCAAAATCCACCCGCGCCGGTTCGAGTTCTTCGGCGGCACGTTGCGGAAGGTGACGTCCGCGCCGAGGGCGGAGTGAACGAACCCGTCGCTCCCGCGTCCCTGCAGGTAGGACTGGCCGATCTCGAGCGTCGTCGCGTCGTTCAAGTCGAACTGGTTCTTGAAATGATCCAGAAGGGGAACGTTGTCGTGACGGCTGGACCCGAAATCGAGTGGATGGTCGGCGTCGGTCGCGATGCCCTCGTAGACGCCTCCGGTCAACTCCGCGAACCAGGGCAATGGGGTCAGCCACGCGGCCTCCAGCCCGGCATCCTTGAATCCCTCTTCGCCGATGGTGTTGGCCATGATGACCGGGGCCTGGATGAACGGAAACGCGTGGGTGTGGAGCATCCCGTGCTTCCCGAACGTGCCGCGGATCTTTCCCAGCTTCAGTTGAACGGAGGGGATGCTGGTATTGCGGACCCAGACTTCCTCGGGGTCAACCGATCCGTCGCCCACGAAGACGATGTTGCTCGTGAGGGTCCAGTACGGGTCCACCACGGAGAGAAGACTGATCTCCGCCTCGTCGAAATGAAGGCCATACGGCTGATTCAGGTTGTGCGCGGCTTGCCCGGAGAACAGCGCGTTCATCCCGATCGACGGGTTCGCCAGGTTCGAGAACATCGACCGCGCCTGAGCGGCTGCCAGGGTCGGCACGCTCATCAGCGCGGCTATGAGAAACACGAACATGCGAAGGCTCATGCGCACGGAACCTCCTCGGATGGTATGAAACGGAGCAACCCCACCGCTGGGCGGAGATCCGCTCAGACGGCGTGACTCGAAACGGGGTGCACTACTCGAACAACGGAGGTCTAGGCGAGGGGAGGAGCGCGGCTCCGGGTGGTGCGGTGGGACTCGGATTCCCAGCCCTGCTCGGCGTGAATCGCGAGGATGCGTTCGGTTGAAGTGGGCGCGAGCTGGTGATCCACGCCCGCCGCCACGGTCGCGGGGGTGTGAGCCACCGTGCACAGGGCGCAATCGTGACTCTCGAACCCATCACGGTGCTGATGTACCGCGGCCAGGAAGAGCGTGCTCAGGAGGTAGAGCACGAGCAGCCCGCGGAACAGAGGGTGAGACCGACGCATATGAATCAGAGCGCTTTGCATGGTTTCCCGAGCGGGCCCGTAAGCCGACCCACACCCATGATTCGGCACCGGGGCTTTCCTTGTCAACCCCGTACTGGACTTGCAAGTTCCGGGGCGGCTACCCGTTCCGCGCGGCCCAGATCATCCCCAGCCCCCACACGATGAGGAGAACGGGCCAGTAGCGCAGGACGTTTCCGTGCAGGTATCCGAGTTCCTTCAAGAGAAGGACCGCCCCGATCACGACGAGCGTGAGTGGGAACGCGATGCTGTGCCGATTCGCCGCGGCCATTCCGAGCCCTCCGAGGTTGTGCCCGCCTGGGTTGTCATCGCTGTCAACGGCATGCGCTCGATCTTGATCTGCATGAACCCGCCCACGTAGATCCGCACGGGCGATCCGCGCCCCTCGGCGGCGTCGACCCGGTCCCTTCCGCGCCCGGGCGCGTGCTCCTCGAAGTCGGACGGGAGGGTGCGGAAGATATACGGCGATTGGCTGACGACCCGCACCGGGCAGTCGCCCGGAATCCGGATCCGGAGGACCGAGGCGACGCCCCAGACCCGGATCTCTCCGGGGCGCCCCGCGTCGTCCCACGTGATCTGGCTGGAGGAGCAGATCTCGTGGAGCGCGCAGCGGCCGGGTCTGAGGCGCGCGAAATCGGCGTGCATCGAGGCGAGCCATCCCGACCAGCTCAGCGTCACGGGCAGTGTCTCCGGCGCGCGCACGGTCACCTGGGCTCCGACGGGCGGGAGGGCGAACCCTTCCTCCCGGGGCCAGGTGAGGATCGCTTTCTTCTCTCCGAGCGCGAGACGATAACCCTCGGCGGAATCGCCGGGCGCGCCCCGAAGGGCGATCGATAGAGTGGTGGACCGGGGCGGTGAGGCGGCGAGGTCGAGACTCCCCGCGACGGTGCGGACGCGGACCGAGAGCGAGGCCACGCCGGCCTTGCCCAAGTCGTGGGAGGAGGCGGCGTGGGTGAGCTTTCCCTGTTTCTCCTGCTGGTTCATCCAGAACATCCCGAGCGCCGTGCCGCCCAGGATCAGGAATATGGCGAAGCAGCCCAGGAAAGGATTCTTGATCGCGCCCGCGAGGAACGCGAGGCCGAAGGCGATGAGAAGGAGCGGCCAGTAGCGAAGCAGGAGGATCGGCGTGTCGGGATGGGCGAAGCCCGTCCGAACCGCGAGAAGGAGCACACCGATCGCGAGAATCAGCGCGCCGAAGGCGAATTTCCCGAAATTCATCCGGGAAGCGGTACCACGGGCGCATCCGGGAAGCAAGGTCTGTCGGGACTTAGAGCTTGAAATCGGGCCCCAACGCATGGATTGTTCTGGCCTCTTGTCGGCAGGAGACCCCGTCGTGCGGAGGGAGCATGGGTGAGCTGAAGGGGAAGTCCGCGCTCGTCACCGGCGGTACGCGTGGCATCGGCCTCGCCACCGCCCTGGCCCTCGCCGACATGGGCGCCGACGTGGCGATCAATTTCTTCCGCAGCCGCGAATCGGCCAAGGCCGCCGTCGGGGAGATCGAGAAACGGGGCGTCAAGGCGCTCGCCGTGCGCGCGAATGTCGGCAACGAAGAGCAGATCCCCAAGATGTTCGAGGAAGTGAAGGGCGCCTTCGGGAAGCTCGACATCTTAGTCTCGAACGCGGCCCTCGGGCACTTCGGCAACGTGCTCGACGTGGACGACAAGATGTGGGACGTGGCCATGAACACGAACGCCAAGGCGCTCCTCTTCAGCGCTCAGGAGGCGGTGAAGATCATGCCGGACGGCGGCCGGATCGTGGCCCTCACGTCGCTGGGATCCCATCGCTACATCCCCGGCTACGCCGCGATCGGCGTTTCCAAAGCGGCCATCGAGACGCTGGTGCGCTACCTCGCGTACGAGCTGGGCCCCCGGAAGATCAACGTGAACGCGGTCTCGGGTGGGTTCATCGACACGGACTCGCTGAAGATCTTCCCGTCCTACGACGAGATCATCCGGGAGTCCACCCGCCGCACGCCGTCCGGGCGCGTGGGCATGCCGGAAGAAGTCGCGAATGTGGCGGCATTCCTGGCCACGGGCAAGGCGTCCTGGGTGACCGGCCAGGTGATCATCGTGGACGGGGGCTACACGCTGGGTTGAGGCGCTACCGCCGCGCGATCCAGCCGCCGACCAGGCGGGTGCTTCCGAGGAACCGCGCCAGCTTCCCGTCGAAGAGCAGCACCCCCACGATCCCCAGATTCACGATCGAGGCGATGGTCACCGTGCGGACGATCGCGACCTCTCCACCGAACTCGGGCGGGCGCGTGATGAGATAGGCCAGCACCGAGAGCTCGTTCAGGAGCGCCAGCAGGATGCCCCAGACCCGCGCGGCCGCCCGGCCCAGCCAGAGCGCGGTCATCACGTAGAAGCTCCCCAGGGCCATCGCCGCGGCGAAGAGGGTGCTCTGGATCGCGAGATGGAGCATGTAGCCCTCGAGCTTTCCCGAGGAGGCCTGCTGCGCGATGTAGAAGCCGCCGCCGATGACGCCGCGAAGGAACTCCTCCATGCCCTTCACCGCCCAGATCGCCGCCAGCACGTAAATCTCGGGCGGCCGGGTGACGGTGGCGCGCGGCGTCCTCGCTTCCGGCGCGTCCATCCTCAGACCGGCGCCGCCGCGCTGACTTGGGGGGTGTGCCGGACCGGAAAGTTGACCGAGTTCGCGATGAAGCAGACGGCGTGGGCGCGCTCGTGGAGCGCGCGCGCCTTCTCGGCGTCGGAGCCCGGCGCGATCGAGACCTTGGGGCTCAGCACGACCTCGGTGAACCTCACCACGCCGTCCACACGCTCCATGCGGCCGAAGACCTCGTCCTCGTAGCCCACCACCCGCACCCCCCCGCGCGCGCACAGCGCGAGGTAGCTCAAGCAGTGGCAGCCCGAGAGGGCCGCGAGGAGAAGGTCCTCCGGGTTGTGGAGCGCCGGGTCGCCGCGATAGACCGGCGCGGACGTGAGCCGGAGCGAGGGTTTCCCCTCGAAGTCGATGCGATAGTCGCGCGAATAGGAGTCGTAATCGACCGTGGGTCCCTTCGCGGCGCCGGTCCAGACCAACCGGCACTCGAACCGATGCTCGTCATGCGCTGCGCTCATGCCGTGTCTCCTTGTCCCGGTCCATGGCCGGGGACAGCCTGCGCCTCAAGTCCCAGTAGCCCGCGGTCGCGACGAGGGCCAGACCCCCGATCGGGGTCCAGAGAAGCGTCGAGCGCCCCGCCGCGAAATCGAGCAGCACGCCTCCCATCAGAGGCCCCATCGACCACCCGAACGAGTTGAAGAGCCCGTACACGCCCATGTACCGGCCCCGAAGCTCGACGGTCGAGAAGTTCGCGACGAGATTCATCGAGGCCGGCGTGGTGACGATCTCGCCGAGAGTCACCACGAACATGGCCGCGAGGAGCAGCGCCAGGTGGTGGCTCACGCCCATCATCGCATAGCCCGCCGCGTACAGGATACTCCCGGCGACCAGCGCCGTGGTCATGCGGTACGGGGCGAGCGCGCGCACCACGGGGAACTGGAGGAGGACGACCATGAGACCGTTCAGGGTGTACAGCCAGCCCAGCTGCACCTTCGAGACCCCCGCCCACTGGACCGCGTAGACCGAGAGCGTGGAGATGAGCTGCGACATCACCGTGAAGAGGATCAGCGAGACCACGCAGTAGCGGACGAAGGTCGCATCGCGCAGCGCCTGCCCCAGCTCCTCGAATCCGAAACGGGCCAGAGGCGCGGTGCCCGTCGAGGAGGGAAGGAGGGTGGTGGCTTCCTGAACCTCGAGAGAATGGGAGACGCGATGCGGCAGGGTCTCCTCCAGCATGAACGCCATGAAGAGCCCGGCCACGAGCAGGACCGCCGCCGCGATCAGGAACAGGGTCGGGTAGGAGAGCGCGGCCAGGAACCCTCCGATCGCGGGTCCGATGGCCCAGCCCAGGTTCCCCCCGATCCGCAGCACGGCGTAGTACTCGGCGCGCGCCGATCCCACGGCGATGTCTGCGACCATCGCGCCGGAGGGGGGCTCGTACGCCCGCCCGGCGAGCGCGCTGAGCGAGGTGAGCAGAAAAAACCAGAGGATGGGTGCATGGACCAGGACCGCCACGCCGAAGCCGACGAAGGTCGCGGCGCGGAGGAGCTGGGATCCTACGATCACGATCTTACGGCCCAGGCGGTCGGTCAGCTCGCCGCCCACCACCTGTCCGACGGCTCCCGCCAGCGCGGCGAAGAAGAAGATGCCGCCCACGAGGCTCATCGGGACCCCGCGCTCCCCGTGCAGATACAGGCTCAGGAACGGGATCACGATGGCGAATCCGGTCGAGCCCAGGACGCGGCCGAGGAACAAATGCAGGAGCCGGCGGTCCCTCTGGAATAGGACGCGGCGCGGAAAGACCCTGTCGAGCCAGCCGAGCATGTCTGGTAGAGTTCGCGGGCCCGACGTGAGCCGTTCGGTCACGGAGGCGTGCGTGCGAAGGGCAGAATACGCGCACGCGGAAGACGTTTCCACCTGGAGGATCGTGCCATGATCGGTGAATTCAAGGCATTCTTGATGAAGCACGGGGTGATCGCGCTCGCGGTCGCGGTCGTCATCGGCGGAGCGGTCCAGAAGCTGGTCGCCGCCATCGTCGCGGATCTGATCATGCCGATCATCGGCGCCCTGACGCCGAGCGGCGACTGGCGGAAGGCGACGCTCACGATCGGCGCCGTCAAGTTGGGGGTCGGAGACTTCCTCGGGGCGATCCTGGACTTCATGATCATCGCCCTCGTCGTGTTCCTGATCGTGAAGGCTCTGGTCAAGGAGCCCGAGGCCGGGGCCGAGCCCGCCAAGTAGACGGTCAGCCCCCCGCCTTTCCGAGGAAGAGGGACAGGAGGAGCAGGACCAGGACGGCGCTGGTGAGAAGGGTGAACGCACGGTCGCGGCTTCGCAGGAAGCTCACGAGGGAGACCGCGACCCGGAGAACCGGGGTGGCCATCAGCACGAGCAGCCCGAGCATCACCAGCGCCTGGCCCCGCAGGCCCGCGAGGCCGGCCCCCACGTCGTGGAGATCGCGCGGCGCCATGCCGGGACGCGTCAGGCGGGCCAGCGCCTCGGCGGAGCGAACATAGTCCGGGTGGTGTACGAAGCTCACCACCGTACCGGCTACGATGAGCGCCAGGCTGACGGAGATCCCCGCGCGCAGGAGCGCGCTGATGAGAACCTCGAGGCCGTGGTCCGGGAGTTCGGCGCGGGCACTCATCGAATCGCTTTCCAGATCATCTGGCCCCCGATCCAGAGAAGAATCGCCACGAAGACGAGGCGGATCGCGTTGCTCTGGATCCTGGGCAGGAGACGGGAGCCCAGGAGCGCCCCCAGCACCACGCCGCAGGCCACCGGCGCGGTGACGAACGGATCGATGTCGCCGCGCGCGAAATAGACCCCGGCGCTGGCGGCCGCGGTGACCCCGATCATGAGATTGCTCGTGGCGCTCGAGGCCTTGATGGGGAGCCGCATGGCGAGATCCATCGCGGGGACCTTGAGCGCCCCGGCCCCGATTCCCAGGAGCCCGCTGACCGCGCCCGCGATGTACATCAGGAGCAGGCCTCCCTTCGTGCCGTAGACGCGATACTGGACCTCCTCGCCCGCGGCGCCGTCGTGATACGAGCCGTGAAGACGCAGGCGGTCGGCCCAGGCATCGGGCGACGCCGGCGGCGCGGGTTGCCACATCGTTCCGCGCATCATCCCCACCGCCGAGAGCGCCACCGCCGTCCCGAACCCCAGCGTGAGCCAGCGGCCGCCGAGAATCCCCGCGAGGAACGCGCCGGTCAGGGCGCCCGAGGCGGTCGCCGTCTCGAGGAACATGGCCACGCGGAGATTGGCCATCCGGTCGCGGACGTATGCGGCGGCGGCTCCGCTGGAGGTCGCGATCACGGAAACGATGGAAGCGCCGATGGCGTAGCGGATGTCCACGTGCAGGAGAATCGTCAGGGCGGGGATGACGATGATCCCGCCTCCCAGACCCAGCAGCGATCCGAAGAAGCCCGCCGCCAGGGAGGCGGCGAAGGCGGCCACGGTGAATTCGAGGGGCGTCACGTGCGGGAAGACCTTATCAGGGGCGGCCGCCAGGCGGGAGGGGAATTGCGGTATCTTTCCAGGATGCCCAAGTCCACCGACGTGCGCATGGACGACCTGGCGCCCCGGCGCGCCCCCGAGCGCCCCGGCTCGCTCGCGCCCCACCGCGGCGGCGAGAAGCTCATGCCGCTGGGCGAGGCGATCGGGCGATTCGTGCCCCCCGGCTCCTCGGTGGCGCTGGGCACCTGCCTCGAGCAGATGATCCCGTTCGCGGCGACCCGCGAGATCGTCCGCCGGGGCGTCGGCGATCTCACGCTGATCGGGCCGGTCTCGGACATCTGCTTCGACCAGCTCATCGGGGCGGGGCTGGCGCGACGCGTCATGGCCGCCTGGGTGGGGAACGTGATGATGGGCTCGGCCTACTGCTTCCGCCGCGCCGTCGAGCGCGGGGAGCCTCGCGCGCTGGAGGTGGTCGAGTTCTCGAATTTCACCCTGGCGCTGGCGCTCCATGCGGCCGCGATCGGCTCGCCGTTCATCCCGACCCGCTCCGCGCTGGGCTCCGACATCGTGGCGCGGAATCCGTACCTCACGCCGATCGACGACCCCCTGGGCGAGAACGGCCCGCTCCTCGCCGTCCGGGCCCTCCATCCCGACGTGGCCATCGTCCACGTGCAGCGCGCCGATCCCCACGGAAACGCGATCCTATGGGGAAGCCTGGGGATCACGTTCGACGCGGTTCGCGCCGCGCGCGCCGTGATCGTGACCGCCGAGGAGATCGTGGCGCCGGAGCAGATCCGCCGCGATCCCAACCGCGTGGTGGTTCCCGGCCTCGTGGTGGCCGCGGTGTGCGAGGCGCGCTGGGGCGCGCACCCCTCGCCCGTGCAGGGCTTCTACCGGCGCGACCACGAGGCGTACGCGGACTATCATCGCGTCACGAAGACCGGGGAGGGGTACGGGCGATGGCGCGCCGAGTGGATCGAGGGCGCTTCGGATCTGGAGGCCTACGTCCGCCGGCTCGGAAACGAGCGCGTCGCCGCTCTGATTCCCCTCGAGCATCATTTTCCGGAGCCCGTCGACTATGGCTACTAGATCCTCGGCGCCCTCGGGCACCGTGCGCCCCCTCGTCCGCGCTCTGCCCGCGGACCTCCCGCCGCTCGAGGCGCTCGCGGCGGTGGAGCGGGAGCCCCACACCCTTTTCTTGGAGTCGGGCGGCCCGATCGCGAGCGAGGCGCGATGGACCCTCCTGGCCTTCGATCCCGCGTGGCGCCTGGAGGTGCGCGACGGCGCCCTGTGGAGGGTCGAGGGCGGCGCGCCGTCGGCGCTCCCGGGTCACCCCATGACGGCGCTGGCCCGGGCATGGCCGGAGCGGATCGAGTACGAGGAAGAGTGGGTGGGGCTGCCGTTCGTTTCCGGGCTCGCCGGCTTTCTCTCCTACGACCTGAAGGACTACCTGGAGCGCTACCCGGGCCGTGCGCGGCGGGAGTCTTCGCTTCCGGATCTCTCCCTCGGATTCTACGACGTGATCTTCGCGTGGGATCGGGAGCGCGGCGAGGGCTGGGTGGTCTCCACGGGGCTCTCCGCTCCCGACGCCGGGTCCCGCGAGGAGCGGGCGCGGGCGCGCCTTGCGGCGCACTGGGAGCGAATCGTGGAGGGCACGCGCTCGAGGAGCGCGGTGCCCGTCATCGCCCCCACCGTGCTCCGGTCCAATTTCACGCGCGACGAGTATCTTCGGACCGTGGAGCGCGCGCTCGAGCACATCGCCGCGGGCGACATCTACCAGGTGAACCTGGCTCAGCGGTTCCGGCTCGAGCGGGCGCCTTCGGCGCACGCGCTCTTCCATTCCCTCCGCGCGGAATCCCCGGCGCCTTTCTCCTCGCTCCTGACCACGCCGGCCGGAGGCATCGTCTCCTCGTCTCCGGAGCGCTTCTTCACCATCGACGGGGATCGCATCGAGACCCGGCCCATCAAGGGGACGCGGCCGCGGGGCGCCACGGCGGCGGAGGACCAGGCCCTGGCGGCGGCGCTCCACGCGAGCGCGAAAGACCGCGCGGAGAACGTGATGATCGTGGACCTGGAGCGAAACGACCTCGGGCGGATCTGCGAGATCGGGAGCGTGCGGGTGCCTTCCCTCTGCGAGGTCGCGAGCTACGCCAACGTGCACCACCTCGTGTCGCGCGTCGAGGGCCGCCTGCGCGAGGACGCGGGGCCGGTCGATGTGATCCGCGCCATGTTCCCGGGCGGATCGATCACGGGAGCGCCGAAGATCCGCGCCATCGAGATCATCGACTCGCTGGAGCCCACGCGCCGCGGCGTGTACACCGGCGCGATCGGCTACTGGGACTCGAGCGGCGCCTGCGACTTCAACATCACCATCCGCACGATCGTCGTGGAAGGCGCCGAGGCGTCCTTCCATGCCGGGGGCGGGATCGTCGCGGACTCGACGCCGGAAGGGGAGTACGAGGAGACGCTCGTCAAGGCCCGAGGCATGATGGGGGCCCTCTCCGCGCGCTGGGAGCCGTGATCGCGGCCGTGCTGGACCGGCAGGCGACGGTGGGATCTTCTCCGCTCGCCCTCCGGGAGGTTCCCGATCCCGCGCCCGGGCCGGGCGAGATCCGCGTGCGGGTGCGCGCGTGCGCGCTCTGCCGGACGGACCTGCACGTGATCGAAGGCGATCTGAAGCCCCGCCGCATGCCGCTCATCCCCGGGCACCAGACGGTCGGCATCGTGGATCGCCTCGGAGCGGGGGCGAGGCGGTTCCGGGAGGGAGACCGCGTCGGCATTGCCTGGCTCCGGCACACGTGCGGCCGCTGCCGCTACTGCGCGGCGGGACGCGAGAACCTCTGCGAGCAGGCGCGCTTCACCGGCTACGACGAGGACGGGGGATACGCCGAGTACGCCCTCGCGCCGGAGGCGTATGCCTATGCCATTCCGACCGTGTTCCAGGATGCCGAGGCGGCGCCGCTCCTCTGCGCCGGGATCATCGGCTATCGGGCGCTCCAGCGAAGCGACGTGCGCGACGGGGGGACGCTCGGCATCTGGGGATTCGGCTCGAGCGCGCACGTCACCATCCAGCTCGCGCGCTCGCGTGGCTGCACCGTATTCGTCGCGACGCGGGGAGAGAAACATCGCGCGCTCGCGCGGGAGATGGGCGCGGCCTGGGTCGGCGACGCGGCGGAGGCGATGCCGGAGCGGGTGAGCGGCGGCATTCTCTTCGCACCGGCCGGGGATCTTGTCCCCGTGGCGCTCCGGTCCATCGACAAGGGGGGGACGCTGGCGACAGCGGGCATCTACCTGAGCCCCATTCCCGGTCTCGACTACGAGCGCGAGCTCTTCTACGAGCGGAATCTCCGGAGCGTCACCGCCAACACGCGGGCCGACGGCGAAGGGCTTCTGGCCGAGGCAGCCGCGATTCCCATCCGCCCCCGCGTGACCACGTTCCCGCTGCCCGAGGTGAACCGCGGGCTCCAGCTGCTCGCGTCCGACCAGCTGAGCGGAACCGGCGTGCTTGTGTTCAGCGGACCACGGTGATCTTCATGGATTTCTCGTGTCCTCCGGAGACGGACTTGAGCACATAGATCCCCGAGGCCACTCTCCGCCCGCGCTCGTCCGTGCCGTTCCATTCCGCGGTCTGGAACCCTGTCGTGTAGCTCCCGCTCGCGATC